>FWPV01016065.1_pt1 | contig 10619 bp, 8 predicted proteins | sample 2228371 | NCBI WGS metagenome assembly FWPV01 (sample SAMEA103939776, study PRJEB20133) | metagenome
AAACTTAGAACCTTAGAGGGACTTGTTGCTATGGGCGAAGACTATGATACTATAGAAATAATTGTTGATAAATTATTAAAATTAGAAATAGAAAAACTTGAAAAAAGAAAAATTTTAATCCATAAGATGCTTTCTACTTTTGAAACTCCTAATAATTTGCCCCTCTTAAAAAATATCTTTCAACAAAATAAAGATTATCAAAAACTGTGGCTTGAATCCCAAAAAGTTGAACATAAAATTCAATATATAAAAACAATGTTAAATCAATAAATATTTATCTCTTTTCTAATCCTGCCCTTTTAACAATGTCAGGAACTGCACTTTCCCATTCTATAGCCATTATATGAACCCCTTTTACACCTTCTATTTCTTTCAATTGTTCAATTGTCTCTATGCAAATCTTTAATCCTTCTTCTCTCGCTTTTTCTTTACCAGCATCTTTAAGCCTTTTAATTAATTCTTCAGGGATAATCATTCCTGCAACCGAATTTGCCATATACCTTGCCATTCCTACTGATTTTAGGGGTGTTACCCCCCCAAGTATAAAGACTTTCTCATGCAAACCTTTATCGACCACCATCTTCATAAAATTCTTAAATCTATCAAGATCAAAAATACATTGCGTTTGTATAAAGTCTACACCAGCATTTATTTTCTTTTCTAACCTAACTACTCTAAATTCAAAAGGGTCAGCAAAAGGATTTTCTGCCGCTCCAATAAACATTCGGGGTTTACCTTCAATTTCTTCACCACATAGAACTTTCCCTTCATCCCTCATTACCTTCACTAAATTTATGAGTTGTATTGAATCAAGGTCAAAAACATTTTTTGCTGTTGGATGATTTCCAAACTTTTGATGGTCCCCAGTTAAACAAAGCATATTTCTTATTCCAAGAGCATATGCACCAAATATATCACTTTGAATTGCAATTCTATTCCTATCTCTCGTTGTCATTTGCATAATCGGTTCCAATCCTAAACTAATTAAAATTGCACTTGCAGAAATTGAAGACATTCTTACAATTGCAGTTTGATTATCAGTAATATTAACTGCATCAACAATAGCTTTCAAATACTTTGCTTTCTCCTTAACAATTTCTACATCAGCTCCTTTAGGAGGACCTAATTCTGCTGTCACAGCAAATTTTCCACTTAATAAAACTTTTTCAAGATTACTTCCAGATTTCTCCACTTTAAATTCACCCCTTATTATATAAGTTACCCCTTAACTGTTTATTCGTAAATCTTCTCTGACTTGCATCCTCACACCACCATGCGCACTTGTAGACCAATCTTTTGGTGGTAAAATTTTCGTAAGATTTTCCAATTTTCCTCTTTGTTTTAACCTATCATAAATCAACTGCCATGCACAATCTATATTTACAGGATCTACTTCACATTTCCCTTTTGATGAACCACCACAAGGCCCATTTAATAAGCTTTTTGAACACCTGGCAATTGGACATATACCCTCTGTCAAATGTAATATACAATTTCCACAACCAGCACAATATTCTCTCCATACACCCTGTTCTGTAGGCCTTCCGTAAAAAGTAGTATTTACCCCTGGAAAAACTTGAACTTCAGGAAAACATTCAATAACTGTTTGAACTCCAACCCCACACGCAAGTGATAAAATGGTCCCTGCTTTTTTTATGTCACTCTCAATTTGATTGAAAAATTCATTTTCGCATTGCCTTTGAATAGAATTTTCAAAAATTTCAATTTTCTTTTGTTGGTTTTTAAACCCTATTCGTAAGGCTGACGATATTTCAGCAACCTCTCTCTCCCCTCCTGCAAAACAAACAGTCACACATTCCCTGCAACCTAAAATTAATACTTTTTCCTCCCTCTCTAACATATTCATAATTTCATTTAATGGTTTCCGTTGAGCTATTATCATTTTTACTCTCCTTCCAATAAACTTAAAATATTTTGCACTTTTTCAATTGTAATAACTTCCTCTTCGAAATATCTCAAATTATTTTCATCAAAACCAACTTCTTTTAGCATTTCTTTCACGTACTCCACTCTCTTCTTAATTTTGACATCCCCCTTTACAAATCTACATTGCCCTTCTTTGCAGGAAATAATACCGACCTTTTCTATTCCATATTCAAAACATTTTAGCATTGTTGTTGTATCCAACCTTCCTGTGCACACCAATGGAATATTTATAAACTTATTAATTGAATTAATTACTTCTTTATCAATTGTTTGGTTTACACATGTAAACAATAGGTTCAAATTGCCTTTAAATTCTGTTGTTTTTGTGGCAATTTCTTCTTTTATTTTATCAACGGAATATCCTTTCATTGAAATTGCCAGCGCAGGACATTCTGTCGCACAAATACCACAAGATTGACATTTATCTGAAGGCATTTGGATTTTTTCTTTGAAAATAGGAACTCCAAAGGGACAAATTCTCACACAAGTTAAACAAACAGCACATTTTTCCTCAATACATTCAGCTCCAGCCCCACAATTCATACACCTTCTTGCCTCCACAAGGGCCTCAGATTCTGTTAATCCTAATTCAAAAGCAATAAAGCTTTTCTTTCTCGCCTCGGGAGGTAACACTCTCATTTTTTGCCTTTCTGCTTTCTTAATTTTTTCTACCATCTCTTCAGGTAATTTTCCTATTTTTGGCTTTTCCTCAATGTCTATCTTTTCAACTTTTCCTGTAGATAGATATCTATCTATGCATCTTGCTACCTTGTGCCCACTTGCAACGGCTTCTATTGCTGCACCTGGTCCTGTAACTACTTCACCACATGCAAAAATGCCTTCACAAGATGTTTGCATTGTGTCTTTGTCAAAAATTAAAAGTCCTCTTTCGTTTAAATTGACAGAAGTATCTTTTAAAAAAGTTAAATCTGATGCCTGCCCAATTGAAATAATTATCGTATCTCCGTAAATTTCCTTTAATTTACACTCATCAAACTTAGGATTAAATCTTTTTTGTTCATCAAAAACACATAAACATTCCTTCATTTCTAATCCTTTGACCTTCCCTTTCTCTTCCAAAATTTTATTTGGTCCTTGAGAACATATTATCTTTATTCCTTCTTCGGTTGCTTCATTAATTTCCCATTCCCACGCAGGCATTTCTTTTCGTGACTCTAAACAAACCATAGTAACATCTTCAGCACCAACTCTTAATGCTGATCTTGCAACATCAATCGCAACATTTCCACCTCCTATAACTATAACCTTCTTCCCAATTTTTATCTTTTTACCAAAAGCAATATCATTTAAAAATTGTAAAGCAGTAATAACACCATCTGCATTAATTCCAGGAATATTAACTATTTTACTTATTCCTAACCCCACTGCAATTAATACTGCAGAATATCCCATTTTTTCTTTTAAATCATTGAATTTTATGTCTTTCCCAATTTCAACTCCAACCTTAACCTCCACTCCCAAAGAAACTATATCTTCAATATCTTCAGATAAAACCTCTCTAGGGAGCCTATAGGGAGGTATCGCCGTTGCAAGCATCCCTCCTAATACATTAAATTTCTCAAAAATTGTAACTTCATAGCCCAATTTTACAAGATCAGCCGCTGCAGTTAATCCAGAAGGTCCACTTCCTATAATTGCAATTCGCTCATTTTTGATTTTTTTACATTTACTTCTTAACTTTTTTCTATATTGGACCGAATTCTCTATCGCAAACCTTTTTAAATCCCTTATTGATAAACTTTCATCTACATCCCCTCTTCTGCATTCTCTTTCACAGGGATGATGACAAATTCTTGAACAAACAGAAGGAATGGTATTCGTCTCTTTTATAGCCTTAAATGCCTCTTCATACATTCCAAAACTTATAAATTCAATGTATTTTCTAACATCAGTATGAACCGGGCACGCCGCTTTACATGGCGACCATTCTTTCTCTTCATAATTTTCCATCAACATTCACTTCCTTTTTTTTATTTTTAGACTATATTAATATGAAATTTTTCCTCTTTCTTGTCAATATTTTTTACTTTCTGATATTTCTCAATTATTTGTTTCATAAGTATAAATTCAATTTACAATGTTTACTGCCTGGAAAACACTTATAAAATCCATGGTAATTCTGAATAGATTTACTTTTTAAATAAACCCATCGAGTAAAAATGTTGTTATTCATATTTTATTTATATATAATTTTTCATAACATTGACAATTCGTTGGAAAATACTTACTTTGAAAGGAAATTTTTTGCTCTACAATTCATTAATAAAAGTCATCAATTTTAGGTTTTAACTATAAAATTAACTTGATTTAAAAGAAATCAAAAAAATGAAAGTTGCAATTATTACAATAAGTGATAGGTCGTTTAAAGGAGAAAGAGAGGACTTAAGTGGAGAAATAATTAAAAAAATTCTTGTTGCTGAAAATTTGTCTGTAATAAAAAAAACCATTGTTCCAGATGAATATGATTTAATTAGAAAAGAAATATTAAAAATACATAAGGAGTATAAACCCAATCTTATTATAACGACAGGAGGAACTGGAATAAGCAATCGAGATATTACTCCTGAAGCAGTTAAACCTCTTTTAGAGAAAGAATTACCGGGAATAGCTGAAATTATTAGAATTGAAGGTTTTAAAAACAATCCTTTTTCTTTGCTTTCAAGATGTATTTGTGGAATTTATAATAAAACAATAATACTCACTTTACCGGGGAGCCCAAATGCCGTAAAAGAAGCCCTTTTTCTCACCTTGCCTGCATTAAAACATGCCTCAGATATCCTTCATAATAAAATAAAAAACTGTCATAAATAAAAGACTATTTCAAACTCTTTCTAAACAAAATTTATCAATTTGTAATTGTTGAGGAATAGGTATAGGATACTTATCATTAAAACACGCAAGGCAAAATTTATCTTCACTTAATCCAATAGCTTTTATTAAACCTTCTATGCTTAAATATTTCAGACTATCCGCTTCAATGATCTCTTTTACCTCATCGACTGTATTTTTAGAAGCAATTAACTCTTCCCTTTTTGCTGTATCAATACCATAAAAACACGGAAATTTGTAAGGAGGAGAAGATATTCTCAAATGAACTTCATTTGCTCCAGACTCCCTCAATAATTTTACAATGCTACTCGTTGTTGTCCCTCTTACTATTGAATCTTCAACAACCACAAGTTTTTTCCCTTTTATGTTTTCCGTTAAAGGAGTTAATTTCATTCTAACGCCCAATTCCCTTAACCGCTGGTCAGGTTGAATAAAAGTTCTATGGATATATCTATTTTTAATTAGCCCTTCTCCCCAACAAATTCCAGATTTTTCAGCATATCCTATTGAGGCTGGAGTTCCAGAATCTGGAACTCCAATCACTAAATCAGCTGGCATAAAATGCTCGTTTGCCAATTCCTGCCCCATCATTCTCCTTACATAATGCAAATTTTTACCAAATATTCTACTGTCTGGTCTTGCAAAATAAATAAACTCAAAAATACACATGAACTCCCTGTGAGTATCAACTAATGAATATGATTTCAACCCATCTTTTGAAATAATTACAACTTCACCTGGCTTAATTTCTCTAATAAATTCTGCTCCAATTGTATGAAAAGCACATGTCTCAGAAGAAAGAACAAAAGAATTATTCATCTTTCCAAGAGATAAAGGTCTTATCCCCCAAGGGTCACGAAGCCCTATTAACTTGTCTTTTACCATAATTAACAAACTGTATGCCCCTCTGATCTTTTTCATAACTTCTTCAAGACATTGTAATATATCATTTGTTCCAAGGGATTTTATAAAATTCATTATAACTTCGCTATCTGTTGCAGACTCAAATCTGTATCCCATACTTTCCAGCTTTTCAAACATCTCTATAGCATTCACAATGTTTCCATTATGAGCTAAAGCAATAGGAAAATCCCCTTCTGAAGATATTATGGGTTGAGCATTTGAAAGCCTATTTGAGCCTGTTGTAGAATATCTTACATGTCCAATCGAAATTTTACCTTTTAACATCTGCAAAATCTTCTCATCAAAAACCTGATTTACTAAACCTAAATCCTTGTAATAAATTATACTTTCTCCGTTCGTTACTGCAATACCTGCACTTTCTTGACCTCTATGTTGCAGAGCATATAAACCAAAAAATGTTACCCTCGCAACATCTTCTCCATTTCCAAAAATACCAAATAAGCCACATGATTCTTTTATTTCCATATCTCAATTTATAAATCTCATTTTTAATTATATTTTTTCTATAATCTTTAAATATAAATCTGAGTCAATTAAGCTATTATTATTAATCGACCTTAAATTACTTATGGAAAAATCACATATATAATTGTGTTGGCCTTTTTTGTTTTTTCCAAAATATCCAACATACTCCGAAAATCTAATGCCAAGAGATTTAAACCTTTCGTTTAATATAAAATTTATCCATTTAATTTTTGAATCAATCAATTTTACTTCAAATAATGTTATATTATCATTTTGATCAAATTCATATAATCTTGAATTTACTAAATTCCCACTCTTTTCCAAGATATATTCAACTATTGAAAAATTCAACAGAACATCATGGGATAAACAGAATCTTTTCTTATTTGGTCCTTCAATGCAATTTCTTACTATAATATTTAATGGATACTTACTTAAAGACTCCATCTCTAAATCCTTTTCATTAATTTTCTTAATTGAAGAAGTATTTATGCCTTCGTTTTTTAAAATCTGATAAATCTTAAGATTAAATTCCAAATTTAATTTTCCTAATTCACCAATAAAACTTTGAATCATTTTTTCTTAAAACGATTAAAAATTTCTGAAACATTTTTTGTGTAACAACTAAAATCAAAAAGTTTATTAATTTCCTCTTCTGTAAGTAAATTTCTTATCTCAATATTCTCACTCAAAGCTTCCTTAAATGGCTTTTCTTCATCCCAGACTCTCATTGCACAACTTTGCACCAAAGAATATGCTTTCTCTCTTGATAAACCTTTTTCCACCAAATACAATAATACTTTCTGAGAAAATATTAAACCTTTTGTTAAATCAACATTATTTCGCATACGATTTCTATTTATTTTCAAATTTTTGAGGACTTTATAAATCTTTTCTAACATGTAATAAGCCACAATGCAACTATCCGGAAAAATTACTCTTTCAGCAGAAGAATGAGTTATATCTCTTTCATGCCATAATGCAATATTTTCCATTGCAACCAAACAATTTCCTCTGAGTAACCTACTTAAACCACACATTCTCTCACAAGTAATTGGATTCCTTTTGTGAGGCATTGCTGAAGACCCCTTCTGCTTCTTGGCAAAGGGTTCTTCTAATTCAAGAATTTCGGTCCTTTGTAAATTCCTTATTTCTAAAGCAATCTTTTCAATTGAACAGCCAATAATTGCTAATGTAGAAATGAACTCTGCATGCCTGTCTCTTTGAAGTATCTGACTGGATATTAACGAAGGTTTTAAGTTAAGCTTCTTGCATACATATTTTTCAATAAAAGGGTCTATGTTTGAATAATTCCCAACTGCTCCAGATATTTTCCCATATGAAATATTTTCAATAGAATTTTCTAATCTTTTTATATTTCTTAAACTTTCATAGTGCCAATTTAGCAATTTTAAGCCAAAAGTTAAAGGCTCAGCATGAACTCCATGAGTCCTTCCCATCATTAATGTTTCTTTTTCATTATGAGCCATTTCAAAAAGTAGCTGAGACAAATTTCGTAACGATTTTAATATTAACCAACCAGAATCCCTGAGTAAAATTGATAAAGATGTATCTAAAACATCAGAAGAAGTCAACCCAAGATGAAGATATCTTGCATCTTCCCCAACTTCCTCTGCTATACTCGTTGTAAATGCAACTACATCATGGTCTACTTCTTTTTCAATCTCATTAATTCTTTTTATGTTGAATTTTGCTTTCCTCTTTATATTTAAATAAGCTTTTCTTGGTATAACACCCATTTTATACCAGCCTTCACACACAGCAAGTTCTATTTCAAGCCACTTCTGAAATTTATTTTCTTCAGACCATATCTCTCCAATCTCAGGGAGCGTGTATCTTTCAATCATTAGTTCGCCTCCTTTAATCAATTACTTTTACTTTTAGGTCTTTACTCCCAATAATAACCCAATTCGTATCATATCTTTCAATTTTCCTCTTTTCATTAACCTTCCTTTCCTTTTCATTATCATGAATAAAATAAGTTATTATTTCATTGTTTTTTTCTTTCTTAGAAATGTCATTTAATAAATCATCTAATGATTTATTTTCGGTTTCCCCTGCATAGCTACTATCCTTGCTCCTCCCCTTTTCTCCTCCGTCCTTTTCTGGTCCTTCAATGTCTATAAGATCAATTGGTTTGTAATTAATCTTATTTATGCCCTCTTTCGAACCTATCCTTAAAGTACCATAGCCTTTTTCTATTTCATTGTCAAAAAAATATGAAACTTCCTTACGAATTTCATCTCCCCTATATGGCTTTATGATTATATCAATTTTCAAAATTTGTCCTTTTTTAACTTCTATTATATCTTCATCAGCAACTATTTTAGGTTTGCCAGCTGAAGGTTCTGATTTTTGAAAAAACATTTTTTCTGACTCGGTTTTAAAAAAATTATCTTCATTACAATTTACAGCCTTGTTATTATCTTTATTTCTATAAACAAAACCATTCTTAATTGTATCCCTATAAACATCTTTAACTTCTAATCCTACAATAGTAGCATATTTAATCTTACTTTCTATTTCCACATTTAATTTTATTGAATTTACCTCAACTTTTTTAAATTCATTATCTTTAATTATGTTTACAAATTCCACAAAGTCATCAACTGAAGCTACAGCAATATCATTCTTACTATAAAACATATCATCTCTAACCAAAGTCTTATTCACATTCCCTAAGCTTATAGAATAACTCATTTTCGCAGTGCCACCACTAATCATATCGATTGTGTTATCAATAGCCTGAACAGTCAAAGAGCCAACAATTTGAGGCAATAAGTTAACATCATTAACTATTTGTAAGTTATAATTGTTTTCAACTTCCCTGTCTACATCTTTAACTTTTATATTAAAATGAACAATTGAGGGAAATTTCCCCAGCTCTCCCAGCAAAGCTGTTCCTCTGTCTTCATAAAAATTCCCGCAAATACTTCCAACAGAAGTTAATTTGTAAGGAACAACTCTGTTTTTGATTGTATCATGTACAACGGCAGAACTCATTAAAAAATTCGTTTTTCCTTTTCTTAAAAACGAATGCCCAAAAGCAAAAATATCATTCCCTATTCTTTCAGTTACCGTTCCTACGGCTGCAATATTTATATTTCCTCTTGCTAATTGAACTGCAATTGCGCTTCCAGGGGTTAACATACAGTCATTGTCTTTTACCTCCCCAACCATAGCAAAATCAGAAAGATAAGATTTATCGAATAAATTAAGATACTTTTTGTTTCTCTCACTCACCCCCAGTAACAAAATAGGCTTATAGGCAAAAACAGCCTTTAGAACACTTCCGCCATCACTTTTACTTTTCACTTCATCTGGATAAAAATATTCTATTTTTGAAAAATTGTTATTTTTAATATTTAGATTGCTTTTTAGATTCATTTCTCTTTTAAAATTGAAATGTTCTTTGTATCTTAGCATTTCATAAATTGGCGTTACTCCACCAATATAATGGTCTGTTTCTGGAAAAGTCATTGATATTGCACCTATTAATTTGTTCCTTAAATAAACAGGACTTCCACTCATACCAAGAGATATACCCCCATTTTTTTGAATTTTTTCTCCAAATACTCTTATAATTATCAAATCGCCACCTGTAGGTCCAGCTTCTTTTAATATTGATAACACCTCAAAATCAAATTCTTCTACCAAATTTCCTTTAAAAACTGTTTTTCCAATTCCTTTTTCCCCAGGCTTTATTTTATCTACAGGGAGGTATTCTGATATTGAAGCATTTAAAGAAGAAAAATTAACACACAAAACTAATATCAACAAAAAAGTATATTTCAAAATTTTCATTTTCGAAGATAAGGAAAATATAGTGCTTGCTTTGTAAAGACAAAAAATTAAAATACAAAATTAGTCTTTTAACTGGCTTGTCTATAAACTATTCGCATAAATCAAATATCATCATTATCTCTTTTCTTAAGCTTAATCTCGTTTGTTTTTGTTGCCTTACAAATTTAAAATTATATTGGTCAACTCATTAATTTTTTCTATATATTGGTATGCTTCGGGTGGAACACCTTGGTACTTCCTTACTGCTTCAAGCCCTAAACGGTAAGAAGCTAATGCCATCTCTATTTTATCATCTCTGCTTTCCCAAAAATCTATTCTGCTTTTAAAGTATTTTACAGTTCCATGTATGTTTTCTTTTGCATCATAAGGATTTTGTATACCCAACTCTTTTACAGTCTGGGGCATCAATTGACCAAGACCTAATGCTCCAGTTCTTGAAACAGCATCCTTTTGAAATTTGGATTCATGACCTACTAACGCCGCAATTAAAACAGGCGATACTTCATACTGCTTTGAGTAAGCCAAAATATATCCTGCAATAATGTCTGCATCTTCTTTTGCAATTGTTTTATTTATTTTTTGAATAAATTTTGTTATTTTAATAAAAA
>FWPV01016069.1_pt1 | contig 10615 bp, 7 predicted proteins | sample 2228371 | NCBI WGS metagenome assembly FWPV01 (sample SAMEA103939776, study PRJEB20133) | metagenome
TGAGGGACCATCACCGGCACGATCTCCTCCCTGAAGATTCCCCTCTTGATGGCATCTCTTGCCCTCTGGTGGCTCAGGAGCCCGAGTTCGTCTTGCTCTCGTCTCGAAATCCCAAATTTCTCGGCGATGTTCTCGGCAGTCATCCCCATATGGTAACCATAAAAGATCTCGAAAAGTCCATCGAAGACCATCAGGTCGACCATCTCTTGATTAAACATCCTGGCTCCCCAACGCCCTTGCGGAAAGGCATAGGGCACCTGACTCATGTTCTCCATCCCCCCCGCAACGACGACCTCTGCCTCGCCCAACTGAATCGACTGAGCCCCGAGGGCAATCGCCTTTAGACCCGATGCGCATACCTTGTTGACCGTAAAAGCATTCGTCTCCTTTGGGATCCCCGCAAAGATCGAAGCCTGCCGCGCTGGGTTCTGACCCTGTCCAGCCATGAGGACATTCCCCATAATCACCTCGTCCACCTGGACTCCCTGGAAGCTCTCATCCCACTGGTAATAGCCCTTTTCGAGGTCCGTCATCCCTTGCCACTTAAACATCTCTGGCGCCACTTCTAACAATTCCTTATCGACGATGGGTTTAAGGCCAGCCCTCCGAAGGACCTCCCGGATCACCGCTGCCCCTAACTTGACCGCTGGAACGTCCTTCAAAGAGGATCCAAAACTTCCGATCGCCGTCCTCGCTCCGCTTACAATCACCACTTCTCTCATTCTTCTTTCTCCCCTGAAAAAGCACGATGTGAAGTCAAGAAGGAAATCCGAAGGCGCTCAAATGATAATTTTCACAAGTTTCTCTATTTAGCCCAAAAGGGGGTTTTTGTCAACATCTTTTTCTCGAGCCAAACTACTTAGATTTCCTTGTCAATTTCGATAAATGTGCAGCCAAAACGATCGCGCTGGCCAGATTTCTCGCGTTAGCCAAGCCCTTGCCAGCAATATCGTAAGCCGTGCCGTGTCCCACCGACGTTCGGATGAAGGGCAAGCCCAGGGTAAGATTGACCGATCCTTCAAAATCAGCCATCTTGGCGGGAATAAGACCCTGATCGTGGTACATTGCAACGACTGCATCAAAGGTCGAGGAGCGGCGTAGGCCAAAGAAAGAATCAGCAGGAAAAGGTCCTTCCACGTCCACCCCTTGAGACTTAGCCGTCTCGATGGCAGGGATGATCTCTTTCTGCTCCTCTCGACCCAAAAGGCCTCCCTCTCCGGCGTGGGGGTTGAGTCCGAGGACAGCAATCCTTGGACGGACGATCCCAAAGTATTTCTTCAATTCTCGTTCGGTGAGCCTCAGGACGGAAAGGACGCGCTCCTTCGTGATTGATGCCGCAACCCTGCGCAGCGGAAGATGAGTGCTGACAAAAACCACCCTCCATATCGATCCCACGAACATCATGGCAGTCGTCGGTGCCTTTGCTAAGTGGGCGAGAAGTTCGGTATGGCCTGAGAAGGGATAGCCGGCATCGCGAATCGCCTTTTTTCTCAAGGGACAGGTCGTGATGGCATCCAACTTCCCCCCCTTTACCCATCGAACCGCTTCCTCGACATATCTCACCATCGCCCTCCCACATGCTCTGTCGGCTCCCCCGACCCTGGGGGTGGCCAGATCGCTCAGAGGGAGAAGAAACAACTTGCGGGAGGAATAGCCTCTTTCAGGAACGTTATGGTCAATCGTTTCCAAGGCGACCTTGGCATGGAGTCTCTGGATCGTCTGGGCCAGGATCCCTGGATCGCCAAAGACGACAGGTCGGCAGATCCGAACGATCCTTTCCGAAGAGAGGGCTTTCACAATGATCTCCGGTCCGATCCCCATGGGATCGCCCATGGTAATACCGATTCTGGGGGAATACGTCAGTGGCTTCTCCTTCAGCAAGAACCCTACCTTTGGAATGGAACCCAAGAGGGAAAGAACTTTTCGCTTCGAGACGCAGGATCGGCGTTTATATAGGTCACAGTCGGATCTCGATGGTGGCTTTTTCCTTCAACTTACTCAGGAGTTCCTGCACCGCCCTTTCAAACTCCCTCTGATAGTAATCCTCTTTCACCCTCTCCCTGATCTCCTCAAACGAAGGGGCACCCCCACCCTTTCGATCGAGAAGCTTGAGGATGTGGAAACCGAGCCTGGTCCGAATCAAACCGCTCACCTCCCCAACCTTGAGGCGCATCGCCTCCTTCTCAAGAGCGGGGAGAAGTTCCCCCTTCTTAAAGAACCCGAGATCACCCCCGTGGTCCCTGGTTGAGGCGTCCTCCGAATACTCCTTTGGCATCTTCCCAAAATCCGCTCCCTCCCTGATTCGTTCTAAGACCTTCTCCGCCCTCTTTCGAATCCGTTGAACCTGCTCTGGGGTCGACTCCTGGGGAATGAGAAAATGAATGTGGGCAGGTCGATAGGACTCCTCAACACGATAATGGTCGATATTCCTTTGAAAAAATTCGCTGAGCTCTTTCTCCCCAGCCCTCGGCTCCACCTTTATGACCGAATGGATGAATTTAGTACGCAGAATCCTTTTCTCCAGCTCTTTCCGAAACCCTTCCAACGTCAACCCTTCCGCAGCGAGAGCCCGTTCCAGACCCTCCTGATCGACCTTATTCTTCTGCTTGACCTCCTCTAACGCTGTCTCGATCTCCTTCCTCGTCACCTTGATCCCCGACTTTCGGGCTTCCTGCTCGATCAGTCTTTCCTCGATCACCCGGTCCAAGATCTTTCGAAAAACTTCCTCGAGGCGTCGCCGTCTTTCCAGCCGGTCTTCGGTCTTGATTTCATCCTGAAAAGGACGCCCCCATCTTTCGATCTCTGAAAAGGTGATGATCTCTTGATTGACGATCGCAACGATTCGATCGATCACGGCCTCGGCGGGCGAGAAGAGGCCCACCCACGCAAGCCCGATCCCCAGGACGTAAAGCGCCCTTTTCAGCTTCCCCTTTACCCCCCTCATGACCGTAGCCATCTCTTATTGATCTTCACCTTCGCCTTCCCTTTGAGGCCCTTGAGCCATCGTTGATATTCTTCCTCCCCCTTCATCCGACGGAGCTCGAGAAGGATCTCCGACTTCGCCTCCTCGAAAGGAATCTGTCGCGGCCCTATCTTTTCTTCCAACCGAAAGATGTGATACCCGTAAGGACTTCGAATCACACCGCTGATCTGCCCCACATCCAGAGAAAAGACTTGTTCGAACTCGGCGGGCTTCTCCCCTTTACTGAAATATCCCAAATCACCGCCCTCGACCCTCTCGGGGCCGAGCGACTTTTTCATCGCCAGTTTCTCAAAATTTTCTCCCCTTTTCAGTTGATTCAAGATCTGAATGGCTTCCTCTTCGGTTGCCACGACGATCTGGCGCGCCTTGACCCTCTCCTCGACGCGAAATTTGGAAAGATGCTTTTCATAGTACTGCCGAGCCTCCTCCTCAGGGATCTCTCCTCGAAAGATATGGGCATGACGAATCATCTTCTCCGCCAGGAGTTTCTCTTCCAGTCGGCTCTTCCACTCCTCCAACGTCATTCCCTTGAGTCCCAACCTCTCTCCGAATGCGTTTCCAGGGTAGTCTTTCCTGATCTCGGAGATGGCTTGATTCAGATCTTCCGGGGAGAGTTTAATTCCCATCCGCCGGGCTTCCTGCACCAGGATTTTTCGCTCGATCACTTGTTCAAGATAGGCCTCCTTAAGCTCGGCGAAGTTCTTTCCGGGAACTTCCTTGCCGGGCTCGAGGATCAATTCCTTCATCTCCCGATTGAACTCCTCCACGGTGATCTCTTCCCCGTTCACTCGAGCCAGAATATGATCCGGAAGCCCTCCGCTCCACTCGCTACAACCCCACAAGAAAATCAAAAAGGCCGCGACGAGGAGCGACCGATACCTCACCATCCCTTTTCCCTTTGCAACCTTTTCAGGCTGGAATTGCAAGGAATCTATCACATCAAGTGAGGGCTTGCAATAGCCTTCTCGCCGCTCCAAAGGGGTCTTCTTTGACATCGGGCCATCCCTCCACGACCAGTTTCGAGTCCGGCGTCAATCGATGGCGTCCGTTTCCCTGAGCCACAAAAGCCACGACTCTTTCCGGGGAGACGCGCGTCCTTTCATCAAAGGTGAGGACGATTTGCGTGTTCGTCTCTTCGAATTTCTTGATCGAGAGTCTTGTCAGAAGAATCTTCACTCGGATCACCTCGAGGAGATGCTCCGCTTCCTCCGGAAGGTTTCCAAAGCGGTCGAGTAATTCCTCCCGGATCGCGTCGACCTCTTCATCCGTCCGGCAGAGAGAGAGCCTTCGGTAAAGACTCAACCGCTCGCCAGGATCCTCGACATAACCCTCGGGAAGGAAGGCTGGCAGATGAAAATGAATCTCGGGAGTAAGTTCTTCAACGATCTCCTCGCCTCGTAATTCTCGAACGGCCCTCTCCATCAATTGCATGTAGAGCTCAAGTCCCACAGCCGCAATATGTCCAGACTGGGAGCGGCCGAGCAGGTTGCCCGCGCCTCGAATCTCCAAGTCCTGAATGGCCAAGCGGAACCCCGATCCCAGTTCGCTCAGCTCTTGGATTGCACGGAGCCTTCGCATTGCATCCCGTGAGAGGACCAGATCCGTCGGAATGAGAAGGTAGGCATAGGCTTGAACGCTCCCTCTCCCCACCCGCCCCCTCAGCTGGTAAAGGTCCGCCAGGCCGAACTGTTCGGCGTGGTTGATCAGGATGGTGTTGGCGGTCGGGATGTCGAGGCCCGACTCGATGATGCTCGTGCAAACGAGGAGGTTATAGTCTCTCTTGACAAACCGAAGCATGACCTTTTCCAACTCCTTCTCCCTCATCTGACCATGGGCAACGGCAAGCGAGGCTTCTGGAATAAGCCGCTTCAGGTGATTCGCCATGGCATAGATGTTCTGGACGCGATGGTGGACGAAAAAGACCTGTCCCCCGCGTTGAAACTCCCTGATCACCGCATCTCGGATGATTTCGTCATCGTATCGGACCACGAAGGTCTGGATGGCGAGGCGGTTCTCGGGAGGGGTCTGGATGAGACTGAGATCGCGAATCCCAGAAATCGCCATCTGAAGTGTTCGCGGGATCGGGGTTGCCGTAAGGGTCAGAACGTCCACCAAGGTCTTGAGCTGCTTCAATCGCTCCTTATGGGCGACGCCAAAACGGTGCTCCTCATCAACGATCACGAGGCCAAGATCTCGGAAGACCACATCCTTCTGGAGAAGTCGATGCGTCCCGATGACGATGTCCACCCGACCATCTTTCAGTCGCCGAAGGACTTCCACCTGCTCCGAGCGGGTCCGGAACCGACTCATCATTTCAATGGCCACAGGGTAGTTCTTGAATCGCTCCCGGAAGGTCTGATAATGCTGTTGGGCGAGAACCGTCGTCGGGACGAGCATGGCCACCTGCTTCCCATCCATGACGGCGCGATACGCTGCCCGGATAGCCACCTCCGTCTTTCCAAATCCAACATCTCCACAGATGAGGCGATCCATGGGCTTGGGGTACCCCATATCCCGCATGACATCCTCGATCGCTTTCATTTGATCGGGTGTCTCCTCATATTCAAAGCTGGCCTCAAATTCTCGGAAGAACTGATCCGGGGGAGAGAAGGCATGGCCTTTGAAGACCTGCCGGGCTGCATAGAGGTCGAGAATCTCCTTGACCATGGCGGAGACGGCAGCCTTCGCCCTCTTCTTCACCCTTTCCCATCCTGTCCCTCCCAATCGATCCAGTCTGGGGCCTCTTCCATCCCCTCCGACGTAGCGCTGAATAAGATTGAGCCGATCCACGGGAACGTAGAGCTTATCTCCGTCTCGATACTCCAAGAGAAGATAATCGTTCGAAACGCCGCCGATCTTGAGGTGTCGGAGCCCTTGGTAAATTCCAATGCCGTAGTCCAGGTGGACAACGAAATTTCCCTCTCGAAGTTCGCCAAACGAGATGGGGGCAGAGGTCTTTCTCCTCTTCCCTTCACGAAGCCTTCGCCTTTCGCCAAAGATCTCTTCCTCCGTAAGAAGGACCCACCCGGCCTTGGGATCTCGAAACCCCGAGGAGAGGGGAGCGACAAGAAGGGTCAGTCCTCTGTCCGACATCAAAACATCCTCAAAGGTTCCGGTTCTCTCGAAATGGGATTCAATCCCGTAATGGAAGAGGAGTCCTTGCAGCCGCTCAGCCTGTCCGGGCGTATGGGAAACAATGATCACCTTCACCCCTCTCTTCCGCCACCGATGGAGGTACTCGAGAAAGGTGGAAAAAGGGGATACCTCCGAAGGGGGGACCCCCGAGGCCAGAGCTCTTATCTCTCTCTGAACCTCTTCATTAGACTCCATGCCCACAGGGGCGACGTGTTGACACTGTGGGGGAGCAACGGGGCCTCGCTGGAGAAAGATTGTTTTCAGTCGACTCAGGCGGAGAGAGACCTCCTCGCAGCGAAGGTAACTCGCCTCAGGAGGAGAAACAGATTCGCTCCTCAAGAGGGCCTTCTCAAAATGTTCTTGGACAAGAGTCCAAAAATCCCTCATCTCCCTCTCCACCTCCTCGCCTTCGTCGATGAAGACCACTCCCCCTTCCTTCAGATAATCAAAGAGCGTTGAGGAGTGAGAATCCTGTGGCGAGAGATCCCTTGCCGGGAGGAGAATCGCCTCCCTCCTCTCACTGTCGCGAAGAGATCGTTGGGTTTGGGGGTCGAAGGAGCGTATCGACTCCAATCGGTCACCATCGAACTCGAGCCGCAGGGGTTCCTCATTCAGCGGTGCGTAGATGTCCACGATAGCCCCTCGAACGCTGAAATCCCCTCTCTCCTCCACAACCCTGACCGGTGCATATCCATTCTGATTGAGGAACCGGAGCAGATCCTCACGATTCACCTCCTCCCCCACCGCGAGCCGCATCGTCAAGCTTTCCAATTCCCCAGGGGAAAGAACCTTCTGCATCAGCGCCCTCGCCGGGGCGATCAGACCCACCCGCTCGCTGCGGAGCAGCGAAAAGAGGGACCTCACCCTTTCTCGAACGATCTCTGGATGGGGGGGAATGTTATCGTAAGGGAGCGTCTCCCAGGGAGGAAAAAGCAGGAGCGGGAAGCTTTGGTTTTTTCTAAAGAAGCGGAGATCTTCGAGAAGCGATTGAGCTTCATCGAGTCGAGGGACGACGACAAGAAAAGGCTCCCTTCTCTTTTCCTGCCATAAGGCCAGGAAATAGGCCTTCGAGGACCCTTTCAGCCCCGTCAAGGCCACAGACCTGTGGGCCTGCCAGGTCCTCGAGTCAAGCCACCCCTCCAAGGATGAAACTGTCTTCCTCGACTCCATCCTGCCAATCTATTCTTGAATCAAACGAATGGCAGTGTCAAGGAGTGAAGGAGGGTTTCTGCGAGCGGTAGTACCTGATCCATTTGAGCGAAAGAGGATAGGCCAGAAGCCCCAGGAAGAGAGCCAGCATCAACGATCCCGTGAGGAAAGCACCCAACAGTTCCCGTTGCGAGGCAAGCAGCATCCAAAACTCTGGTGTCAGGAATCCCTTCTCTTTCCCGGACTGAAAGAGTCTTTCGAGGAGAGACCAGTCCACGCGGTATCCGACCAGGCCCGTTCCCACCCAAGTGGCGACCGTGTAATAGGGGACAATCCACCAGGGTGTGTTTGACCAAACACCCACCAGGACTGCGATCCTGTTCAACTTGAAGAGAAAGGCGATGGCGAGACCGCCCAAGGTGTGGAACCCCAGAAAGGGAGAGAAACCGAGGAAGATCCCGATGGAGAATGCCAAGGCGGTCCGCTCTGGCGTGTCCTCAATTTGAAGCAGTTTCTTGAGTAACCCCTTGAGGTGAAAGCTCCGCAATCCTCTCCTCTCCATTGCCGTCAGACCGCTATTGCGACGGACAAATCCGTTTTTTGGAATAAGCACATTCCCCTTTGAGATGACAGTCGGTGCACCGGGGATTCTTGGGCTTGCAAACCAACCTCCCATGAGTGATGAGGTTGACATGAAGCGAGAGAGCCCTCCCTCGAACAACCCGAGGGGCCATCCAAGCGTGGGCCCTTTCTGCGTCCATCCTCTGAGGAATCAATCCAAGGCGTTTTCCCACTCTCAATATGTGGGTGTCGACCGGAAAGGCTTCTCTGCCCAGACCGAAGAGGAGAAGACAGTTCACGGTCTTTGGTCCGACCCCTTTGAGGCTCCCCAGGGTCTCCTTGATCTCCTCCGAACTCATCCTCCTCAGGAAGGCAAGGCTCAACGCTCCCTCTCGCTTCTGGAGCCACCTTAGGATTTCGATGATCCGACGGGCCTTCTGTTTTGCAAGCCCCCCTGGACGGAGGGCATCCTCTATCTCCTTTCTCCTTCCATGAAGGATCTCTTCCCATCTTGGGAATCTGGACCGGAGCCGCTTATAGGCGAGGTCCCGATTCCGGTCATTCGTATTCTGCGAGAGAATGGTCTGAACAAGAACCTCCAGAAGATCGGTTCTCCTCCCCCTCCTGGGAACTCCATAGAGGTCTTCCAGAAGAGCCGTAATCCTCCCAATCTTAGCTCTTGATCGATCCAGCTGGGAAGTCCTCTCGCGAGACACATTTTTCATCTGCCAGCCATGGCCTTCCTGATCCTCTCACTGAGCCTTCCTCCGAGCAGGTCTCTCATCCTCTCCTTGACTCTCGACACGAATCCTCGATAACTCTCCTTCCCCTCCAGAACGAGGAGATAAAGATCTGCCAGTTCGCGGTAGCGTTTCAGCGTCCGATAAGCGAGGCCCGTGAAGCGAAATACAAATCGGGAGAACGGGAGTGCCCATTTCAGACTTTCGAAGATTTCTTCTTCGACTTTGAGCTGATAGAAATCCGAGACAGGGAGGGTGTGCTCCTTCGATCGAACGATCGCCTCGGCAGCCAGCATACCGCTCCGAATCGCGTAATAGATTCCTTCTCCCATTAATGGGTCCATGAGGTAGGCAGCATCGCCCACCAGAAGGACCCTTCCCCTCGAGACCTTCTGCCGTTCGTCGTAGAAGGCTGGCAGGCGGTGAGCGGCGACTCTCTTGACTCGACCCTCTCTCACGTAGCCCAATCCGCGCAGAAAAGCATGAAGGTGCCGACGGAGGTCCACTTTGACTCTCTCGGTAAACATCCCCCCCACACCAATGGAGAACCCTTCCTTCTTGGGAAAGACCCATCCATAGCCATTGGGGACATCGCCGAAATCGAGATGAAGCTGCTGAAAATCCTTGGCGGGAAGATCAAGCAGGGCCTCAAAGGGGACTTCACACTCCACCCCCATTCCCCTTCCACAGCCCTCGGGCGGGCGCAGGGAGGAAGATCTGGCAACGATGCTCCCAGGACCGTCCGCTCCGATGACATAGTGGCCAAAAACCTTCTCTCCCCCGCTAAGCTCCACCTGCACCCCATCCTCCCTCTCCTCCAGGCCCACCACTTTCACCCCGTCGAACACCTTGGTTCCCTTCTCCGATGCCCGTTCCACCAGGAGCTGATCGAACCGATCCCTCATCACCATATAAGCGATGGGTTGCGCCGACCCGATCGTGAAAGAATCCTTCAACCGATAGGTGAACTTCGCCTTGTAGATCGTCGTTTCGATCACCCTGCTGAGATCGAGATCTAGGAGGCGGACGGTTTTACGCGAAAGACAACCCCCACAGGCCTTGTATCGAGGCATTTTCTCTTTTTCAACCAAGAGCGTTTTCAATCCCGCCTCGGCACAGAACCTCGCAGCCGTGGCCCCCCCTGGTCCTCCCCCTACCACAATCACATCGTAGCGAGAGCCCATCTCTCCCATCCTTCAACCTCTTGGACGTGACCCTATGGAAAAGTTCCTCAATAGATTAAGGCATAACCGAAAAAAATGGAAGCCTTTCGTCTTCCTGGGTATCGCCGCTCCACCGGCTCGATCCCAAGGCTATTGCATTTTCTCCTCCACAGTGGCATTCTAAACCCGAATTTGTCCTCTTGACTCTTTACTCGTCATTCGAAACCCTTTTTTGTTCGAGCAGACAACACTCCTTATCGAAGGGGGACAAGGATGCCGGAACTATTGAAAATTACAATGGGCGATCTTTTGGATCAAGTGGCAGTTCGATTCCCGGGGAGGGAAGCCCTTGTGGATGTCCCAAAGGGCGAGCGGCTCACGTATGCTCAATTTTTGAGCCAGGTCCGTCAGCTTTCGAAGGGTCTCATGAAATTGGGTCTCCAGAAGGGAGATCACGTTGCCCTTTGGGCAAGGAATCGGGCCGAGTGGATAATGAGCGAGTTTGCCATAGCCACGATCGGTGCTGTCCTGGTGAGCATCGATACGAATTGCGGGCCTCCTCAGCTCGACTATCTCCTCCGGCAGTCGGACTCGAAATTTCTCGTCATGGAAGAGGGACCGAAGGGAACCGAATTCATCGAAATGCTGGGGCAACTCTGTCCTGAGATGAAGGACGGGACTCCCGGCGACCTTTGCTCCTCCGCCTTTCCTGAGCTTAGGGGCGTTGTTCTCTTTTCGGAGCATCGGCACGCAGGAACGTTTCGATGGGCCGATGTAATGGAATTTGGCAAGGAGATCCAGGACGCCGCGCTGGAGGAACGGAAGCGTTCCCTTCAGCCGGAAGACGTCGTCACCCTCCTCTATACCTCGGGAACCACGGGGGC
>FWPV01016073.1_pt1 | contig 10613 bp, 7 predicted proteins | sample 2228371 | NCBI WGS metagenome assembly FWPV01 (sample SAMEA103939776, study PRJEB20133) | metagenome
GAGCGCCGCGACCCCGGTCACGGCCAGGGCGGCGGCCACCGGGCGGGCCCGGCCGACCAGCGCCACGAAGGTCGCGCCCAGCGCGCTCAGGGCCACCAGGGTGCTCACCCCCGCCCACCGTTCCCGGCGGTCGGCGGCGAGCCGGGCGAAGCCCCGGCTGTCCATCGACTCGGCCAGGGAGAGGGCCCGCTCCATCCCGGTCTCGAGCACCGGGACGAGCAGTCGGGTGAGCCGGCCCCGGCGGACCGCCCGCCCCCCGGTGCGGGCCCGGTCGGCCTCACGTGCCCCTTCCACCGCAGCCAGGGTGGCCGGCACGAAGGCGAGACCGACGGTGAGCACCAGGCCGGCTTCGTGGAAGGCCCGCGGGGCCGAGGCGATCAGCTGATGGTGGGACACGACGGCGTTGAACGTGCCGAACACGGCGAAGGTGGCCACCAGCACCAGCCCCTCGGCCAACGCCCGGGCCAGCACCTCGGCCTCCACCGTCCCGCCCACCTCGAAACCACCGAGCAGCGGCGGCAGGACCACGTGTGGCAGGGTCGCCAACGGCTCGCCCACGCCGTGGGTGGTGAGGACGGCGATCAGCACCCGCAACCCGACGAAGGCCACGCTCACCCCGAGCAGCACCGGCAGCGCCCGGGCCAGCGGCGACGCGCTGCGGTGCACCCGCCAGACCACCACCGCCACGGCGATCACCGAACCGCTGACCCAGGGGGTGGCCGCCACCTGCACGGCAGCGACCGCCGAGATGGCCCACACCAGCCACGCCAGGGCGTGGACGGCCGGCCGGTCGGGGGCGAGGGCCGCGGTCGGGGAGGGCGAGGCGGTGAGCACCGGGAGGCGAGCGTACGATGCCGACGCCCCGCGGCGGGATCCGGGCTCAAGCCGGGCGACCCCCGGCCGATGGGACCGCCGTGGTGCAACCCGAGGCCGACGACCGCGGAGCACCGGCGGCGCCGGTGCGCGTGCTGGCCGACCTCGCCGCGTCCTTCCTCGACGTCGACCCGGGACAGCTCGACGGGGCGCTGCACGCCTCCCTCGCGGTGGTCGGGACGGCACTCGACGCCGACCGGGCGTCGCTGTGCGCCATGGACCCGGCCGGCCCCGGGGTCGAGCTGGTCACGTGCTGGCACCGGTCGGCCCCGGCGGGCACGGTGCCCTCCCCGCTGCTCACCCACGAGGAGGCGGCCGCGATCGCCGCAGCGGTCGAGTCGGTGGAGGTGATCCGGGTCGACGACACCGAGCGGTGCATGCCGGCCGGCTTCGACCGGGGGTTCCTCGAGACCCACGGCGTCCGGTCGATGCTGGTGGTGCCGATCGCGGCGCGCGGCCGGCCGGCCGGGTTCCTCGGGCTGAGCACGGTCGAGCGGGCCCGCCCGTGGTCGGAGGGCGATGTGCAGGCGGTGCGTTCCATCGCCGGACTGTTCGGCCTGGTGCTGGCCCGACGGTCGGCCGAGGCCCGGTTCCTGGCCAGCGCCCAGCGGGCCCGGCTGGCGTTCGAGGATGCGCCCATCGGCATCTCGATCTCCGACGGTGCGGGGCGGATCCTCGAGGTGAACCGGGCGATGTGCGCGCTCACCGGGCGGGCCGAACACGAGCTCGTCGGCCGGTGCTTCACCGAGCTCACCCACCCCCACGACCGCGGGGAGACCATCGCCGCGTTCGCGCAGCTGACCACCGGGGCTGTGGACGGCTACGAGCTCGAGAAACGCTTCGCCCTCCCCGACGGGACCGACCACTGGGTGCGGGTGCGGGCCCGCCCCATGTCCGACGGCCGGTTCGTCGCCCTCGTCGAGTCGATCGACGCCCGCCGGCGGGCCGAAGCCGCCCGCCAGGCCGCCGAGGCCCAGCTGTCCCACCAGGCGCTCCACGACCACCTCACCGGGCTCCCCAACCGGGCGCTGTTCGAGTCGCACCTGGAGCGGGCCATCGCCGGGTTGGCCCGCTCCCCGGGCGCCGTGGCCGTGCTGTTCCTCGATCTCGACCGCTTCAAGGTGGTCAACGACTCCGCCGGCCACGTCGTGGGCGACGAACTCCTCCAGGTGGTGGCCCGGCGGTTGCGCGAGTCGCTGCGCAGCGAGGACGTGGTCGCCCGCCTCGGCGGTGACGAGTTCACCGTGCTGCTCACCGGCCAGCTGACCGTCGACGACATGCTCGGTGCCGCCGACCGCCTGCGGCGGACCCTCACGGCACCGGTGCGGATCGACCACCACGAGGTGTTCACCGGCGTCAGCGTCGGGGTCGCCTACACCACCGAGCCCGGGGTGGCACCGCTCGAGCTGCTCCGCCGGGCCGACGCCGCGCTCTACCGGGCCAAGGAACGGGGCCGCGGTCGGGTGGAACTGTTCGACGACGAGCTCGGGCGGCGCCTCGCCGGCCGGCTGCATCTCGAGACGGCCCTGCGCCGTGGCATCGAACGGGGCGAGATCGAGGTGTACTACCAGCCCGAGGTCGAGCTCCGCACCGGTCGCGTGGTGGGGGTGGAGGCCCTGGCCCGGTGGCGCCACCCCGAGCACGGCGTGCTGGCCGCCGGCTCGTTCATCGACCTCGCCGAGGAGACCGGCCTCATCGTCCCCATCGGTGAGCTCGTGCTCCGGCAGGCCTGCGAGCAGGTGGCGGCCTGGGGGCGTGCCGGTCACCGGCTCACGGTGCGCTGCAACCTCTCGGCCCGGCAGCTCACCGAGCCGGCGCTGCTGGCCACCGTGGCCGCGGCCTGCACCGGTGGTGGCCTCGACCCCCGCCGCCTGTGCCTGGAGATCACCGAGACCACGCTGATGGCCGACCCGGTGGCCGGGTTGCAGATGCTGCGGGGGCTCGCCGGCCTCGGCGTGGAGCTGGCCATCGACGACTTCGGCACCGGCTACTCGTCGCTCGCCTACCTCAAGCGGTTCCCCCTCGACGTGCTGAAGATCGACCGGTCATTCGTGGCCGGCCTGCCCGGCGATACCGACGACGTCGCCATCGTCACCACGATCGTCCGCCTGGCCGAGACGCTGGGGATGGCCATCACCGCCGAGGGCGTGGAGACCGAGGCCCAGCGCGCCTGCCTGCTCGGCCTCGGGGTGGGACGGGGCCAGGGGTTCCTGTTCTCGCCACCGGTCCCACCCGGGCACCTCGAGCAACTCCTCGAGGCCGGCGTTCAGTCCAGGGCGTAGAACCCGCCGGCCCGGGTCCCGACGTAGATCCGGCCCTTCCACACGGTGGGGGTGGACTCGATGCAGCCGCCCAGCTCCACCCGCCACAGTTCTGCGGGCGCGCGGCGCGGGTCGCGCACGTCGAAGCCGCGCAGCACCCCGCTGCAGTCGCCCATGATCAGCACGTCGTCCACCACCACCGGCGACTGCCACGACGCCGGTGACAGCCGGACGGTCCACAGGATCTCACCGGTTGCCTGGTCGATCCCGAGGAGCCGTCCGGCGTTGGTGGCGTTGATCACCACCCCCCGGTGGAGCGCCGGGGTGGCCCAGAACCCGGCCGCACCGTCGAACCGCTCGTCCCGGTCGGCCACCGACCACACCACCGGGTCGTCCGGGCGACGGGGGTCGAGCTTCACCAGCTGGCCGACCTCCCGGGACCGGGCGGTGAACCGCTCGTACTCGGCGGCCACGTACAGGAACCCCTCGGCGTCGACCACGATGGTTGCGTCGACGTCGTCGCCCATCCAGAACCGGAACACCCGCTCCGGCCGGCGCCCCTCGCGCAACCCGGCGATGTCCCACCCCTGCACCAGCCCGCCGGAGTTCGCGAACCACACCGTGTCGCCCGAGACGGCGACCGAGCTCTCGATCGACACGTTGCGGTCGCCGGCCTCGGCGAGCAGCCGGTCGTCCCACCCCGGGGCGTGGAAGACCAGTTCGGGGTCGACGGTCACCTTGCCGTCGGCGCGGTACCCCCGGTTGAGCTTGATCACGTGCCACTGGCTGTTCTCGCCACCGGCGATGAGGAAGTCGTCGAGCACCAGGGGGGTGCTGTCCCAGTCGGTGTTCCACAGCCGGGGCGAGATGCTGGTGGAGTCGAGCGACCACAGCACTTCCGGCTCGTCCCGGTCGAGGGCGATCACCCGCAGCAGGTTGTCGCGCGAGCCGCCGTAGTACAGCGGGAACCCGTCGGGGTCGAGGGTGGCCGACCCCTTGACGATGTCCCCGGTGACCAGGGGTGGCATGACGGGGACACCGGTGGCGGCATCGAGGATGTGGTAGCGCCGGTCCATCGCCCCGAACAGCACCCAGGTGCGACCGTCGGGCCGCTCCCACACGTTGGGCTGACCGGTCCATCCGGTCCCGCACCAGACCTTGGTCTCGGCGGCGGTGCTGGACCGGGCGCACATGCCCGACCCGTCGGCCGGGAACCGCCAGCGCACCCGGGGCGCGGAGGGAACCGGCCCGACGCCGTACCAGGTCCGGGTGGGGTTCCCGCGGAAGGTGAGGAACCCGGTGGTGGTACCCCACGGCCGGCCCGACGACGCCGGGTCCACCCAGACCCCCTCCCCCACCGTCGTGGCCGGCGGCGAGGGTGCCGCCGTCGGGCCCGGGCCCGCCGCCGAGGAGCTCGGGCCGGTGAGCGGCCCGGTCCCCGTGCCGGCCGTGCCCGCCGAGCCGTCGGTGGCCGACGGTGCCGGACCGGTGACCGGGTCGGGGTTGGCGCTGCAGGCGCCGGTTGCGAGCACGACCCCAACCAGCAGGGACCCGACCCGCCGACCCCACCGCACCGGGGCATGCTCGCAGATCGCCCGCCACCCGTGGCGCCACCGGCATCACCGGCCCCGTCACGATTCTTGACGGGGGGTGGAGGGACAGGGACCGCCATGCGGCGTAAGGTGAACGGGGGACCCCGTCGCGCCCACGGCACCGAGCCGGCATGCGACGGTCGCGAGAGGAGGAGACGTGGCCCGACACGGCCTGATGCGGATCGGAGAGCTGTCCCGCCGCACCGGCATGGCCGAGGCCACCTTACGGGCCTGGGAGCGCCGGTACGGACTACCCCGTCCGCACCGCACCGTCGGTGGTCACCGGCTCTACTCCGAGCAGGACGTGGTGGACATCCAGCGGGCCCGGCGGATGATCGAGGACGGCTGGTCGGTGCACGCCGCAGTGAGCAAGGTCGCCCGGGAGTCGCTGGCCGCCGACGGTCACGCCGGCGTGGCGATCGCGGCGGCGATGGTCGACGCGGTCGAGACCCACGACGCCGTCGGCGTGGGCGACGCCTTCGACCGAGGGCTCGCCGCCCTCGCCGTGCCCGAGCTGTGCGAGCAGGTGATCGCGCCGACGCTCCGGAAGCTGCACGACAAGCGCAGCCAGGGCGAACGGGACGCGGATGTGAGCTTCGCAGCGATGGTCCTCGAATCCCGGCTCATGGGGCTGCTCGCCGACCTCCAGGGCGGGTCCAGGGGTGTGGTGGTGGCCTGCAGCCCGAAGGGTGAGACGTTTCGGCTGCCGAACCTCCTCGGGTCGGTGGTGCTCGCCCACGCCGGCTACCACGTGCTCGCCTTCGGCGCCGACCTCGAGCCCTCGGCGATCTTCTCGGCGGTCGAGCGTTCCGGGGCCGACCTGCTGTTCGTCACCGCGCACCACCCCCAGCCGGCCCGGGACTTCCTCGACTCCGCGGTGCCCGACGTGCCGGTGCTCGCAGGCGGCCGGGGCTTCCGCGAGGTCGGCGGTGATGCCAGCCGCCGCATCTACGTCTACCCCGGTCAGCCGACCGGTCTCGTGCCGTTCGTCCAGTCGATCCTGTCGCCCGAACTGGTGAACTGAGGCCGGCGGCGGGCGGGCCCGGCGGGCGGGCTCCGGGTAGGGTCGGCGACCGTGGCCGGCGAGATCTACGCGTTCCGGGTGATCGGGCTGGCGCTGCTCGACGCCGACGGCGGGGCCATCGGCCGCATCGACGACATCGTGCTCGTCCCCTCCCCCGGCGACGGCCCGCCCCAGGTGATCGGGTTCGTCGCGGCCAGCCAGCGCCGGCGCATCTTCGTCGGCATCGGCGCAGTCGCCGGCATCGACACCGACGGGGTACGGCTGCGCAGCTCGCTGGTGGACGTCAAGCCGTTCAGGGCCCGCCCGGGTGAGCTGCTGGTCCGCAAGGACCTCCTCGACCGGCGTCTCGGCGCCGAGACGGTCAGTGACGTGGCCCTGCGCCGGGCCACTGACGGCAGCGGTGACTGGGAGGTGGTGCGCCTGATGCTCACGAGCCGCGCCGGGCTGCGGCGGCGGCGGCAGAGCCGGCTGGTCGACTGGTCCGAGGTCGCGGGCCACTTCGTGCCCACCAACCCGATGGCGGCCGAAGCGGCGCGCCTGCGCGACCTCGACCCGTTCGATGTGGCCAACCGGGTGCGGAACCTGCCGCTGCACCAGCGCCGCCAGCTGGCCGAGGCCATGGAGGACGACACCCTGGCCGACCTGCTCGAGGAGCTGCCCGAAGCCGAGCAGCTGCGGCTCATCGAGACGCTCGACCTCGACCGGGTGGTCGACGTGCTCGAGGAGATGGAGTCCGACGACGCCACCGACCTGCTTGCGGAGATGCCCGGCGAGCAGCGCGACCGGGTGCTGGAGGCCATGGGGGAAGAGGACGCCGCCTTCTACCGGCGGTTGCTCGCCTACGCCGAGGGCACCGCCGGCTCGCTGCTCACGCCCGACGCGGTGATCCTCGGGCCGACCGCCACGGTGGCCGAGGCCCTGGCCCGCATCCGTGACGAGGAGGTGCCCGTCCCGCTGGCCACGCAGGTGTTCGTGACCCAGCCGCCGTTCGTGCCCCCGACGGGGGCCTACCTGGGCGTGGTCCACTTCCAGCGGTTGCTGCGCGAGCCTCCGGGAACGGAGCTGGCCCGGTGCCTGGAGCCCGAGCCCAGCATCCCCCCCGACCTGCCCGACCGGGAGGTGGCCGAGCGGTTGGCGGCCTACAACCTCATGGCGGTGGCCGTGTGCGACGCCGAGCATCGCCTGCTCGGGGTGGTCACCGTCGACGACGTCCTCGACCGCACGCTGCCGGTCGGTTGGCGGCAGCGCCGTCGGGAGGGGTTGCGCGAGGCGTGAGGCGCCAGGAGGACCTCACCATCCCCCGCAGCGCGCGGCGCCTCGGGATCCATTACGACCCCGAGGCGTTCGGGCAGTTCTCCGAGACGATCGCCCGCACCCTGGGGACCGCCCGCTTCCTGGTCGTCCAGACCGTCGTCGTCGGGTTGTGGATCACCATCAACCTGGTCGCCGCCTCGGCCCGGTGGGACCCGTACCCGTTCATCCTGCTGAACCTGGCGTTCTCCACGCAGGCGGCCTACGCGGCTCCGCTCATCCTCCTCGCCCAGAACCGCCAGGCCGACCGGGACCGGGCGGCGGCCGAGCGGGACCGGGAGAACGCGGCCCGCATCCAGGCCGACGCCGAGTTCCTCGCCCGGGAGGTGGTGAGCATCCGGTTGGCGATGGCCGACGTGGTCACCGTCACCGATCTCGAGGAGCACCTCGAGCGCATCGCCACGGCGCTCGAACGGATCGAAGCCCGCCTCGACGGTCACCCGACCGGCACCGGCGGTGACGACCGCCCGGCGTAGTCCCCGTTGCGGGTGCCCCCGTTCAGCGGCAGGTCGCGCACCGACCGAGCAGGTCGAGGCGATGGTGGGTCACCTCGAACCCGGCCTGTCCGGCCACCTCGGCCAGGGTCGCGTCCAACCGGCGTTCGACCGCTGCGGGCAGGGTCACGTCGACCACCTGCCCGCACGCCGAGCAGATCAGGTGGTGGTGATGGCCGGCCAGGTCCTCGGCGAGTTCGTACCGGGCCCACTCGCCGGTGGTCACGATCCGCTGCAGCACCCCGGCGCGCTCGAGCACCGCGAGGTTCCGGTACACCGAGCTCTGGGCGAGCTCCGGGCGCTCCCGGAGGATCTCGGGGATGGTCAGCGGTTTGCCTGCCGAGGCGAGCACGGCCACCAGGGCCCGCCGGTTCTCGGTGTAGCGCTGGGCGTCACTGCGCAGCCGGGCAGCCGCGATGCGGTCGAGCTCGGGGTCCACCCGGTCACGGTACCAGCGGGGGTCGCGAATGAGAATCACTGAGAACACCCCGGCAGCCGGGCGCGGGCACCGGCCACTACCGTCGGTTTCCGTGCACGTCGACGCGGCCCGCGGCGCTCTCGACGGTCTGTGCGCGGCCGAGGTGGCCGACCGCCGGGCCCGGGGGCTGGTCAACAACGTGCCGCCGGCACCGACGCGCACGGTGGGCCAGATCATCCGGGCCAACGTGCTCACCCGCTTCAACGCGCTGATCGGCTCGCTGTTCGCGGTCATCGTCGTCGTCGGCCCGCTCAGGGACGGGCTGTTCGCGGGCGTGATCGTCGCCAACAGCCTGATCGGGATCATCCAGGAGCTGCGGGCCAAGCGCACCCTCGACCGGCTGGCCGTCCTCTCCGCGCCCCGGGCCCGGGTCGTCCGGGACGGGGAGGTGGCCGAGCTCCCGGTCGGCGAGGTCGTCCTCGACGACGTCATCGAGCTCGTCCCCGGCGACCAGGTGGCCGTCGACGCCGAGGTCCTGGCGGCGGAGAACCTCGAACTCGACGAGTCGCTGCTCACCGGAGAGGCCGACCCGGTGCACAAGCTGCCCGGCGACGAGGTGCTGTCCGGGTCGTTCGTGGTCGCCGGCCGGGGCCGGGTCCGGGCCGCCAAGGTGGGGGCCGACGCCTACGCCGCCCGATTGGCCGAGGACGCCCGGCGGTTCACGCTCACCCGCAGCGAGCTGCGCCAGGGCATCGACCGGATCATCACCTACGCCACCTGGGCGCTGGTGCCGACCGCGGTGCTGCTGCTGGTGTCCCAGCTGCGCAGCCAGGACGGGTGGCAGGAGGCGGCGCGCTCGACCGTCGGCGGGGTGGTCGCCATGGTGCCCGAGGGTCTGGTGCTGCTCACCAGCGTCGCGTTCGCCGTGGGTGTGGTCCGCCTGGCCCAGCGGCGCACACTCGTCCAGGAACTTCCCGCCATCGAGATGCTCGCCCGCGTCGACGTGCTGTGCGTGGACAAGACCGGCACGGTCACCACCGGTGCCATCCGCCTGGTCGAGGTGCACCCGGTGGGTGCCGCGGGCGGCGAGGTCCGCCACGCCCTTGCCGCCCTGGTCGCTGCCGAGCCCGACCCGAACCCCACCCTGGCCGCCATCGCCGTCGACCACGCCGCGGTGCCGGCCGGGTGGGAGCCGGTGGCCACCGTGCCGTTCTCCTCGGCCCGCAAGTGGGCGGCCGCGACGTTCGCCGGCCGAGGCACCTGGGTGCTCGGCGCACCCGACGTGCTGCTCGACCCCGGTCACCCGGTGCTCGCCGACGTGGAAGCCCGGGCCGGGCGCGGCCAGCGGGTGCTGCTGGTGGCCCACAGCCCGACACCCCTGGACGGAGAGGGGCTGCCCACCCCGCTCGAGCCTGCTGCGGTGGTGGCACTGGAGGACACCCTCCGGCCCGACGCCGCCGAGACCTTCGCCTACTTCGCGGCGCAGGGCGTCACGATCAAGGTCATCTCCGGCGACAACCCGGCCACGGTCGCCGCGGTGGCCGCCCGGGCCGGCATCCCGGGTGCCCGGTCGGCCGTCGACGCCCGGTCGCTGCCCGAGGACCCGGCGCAGCTCGGTGAGGCCCTCGACACCCACACCGTGTTCGGGCGGGTCACCCCCCAGCAGAAGCGGGCGATGGTGAAGGCGCTGCAGGCCCGCGGCCACACCGTGGCCATGACCGGCGACGGAGTGAACGACGTGCTCGCCCTCAAGGACGCCGACATCGGCGTGGCCATGGGGTCGGGGTCGTCGGCCTCCCGGGCGGTGGCCCAGCTCGTGCTGCTCGACAACCGATTCGCGACCATGCCCCACGCCGTTGACGAGGGCCGGCGGGTGATCAACAACCTCGAGCGGGTCGCCAACCTGTTCCTGACCAAGACGGTCTACGCCTTCGTCATCGCCGTGCTCACCGGGGTCCTGGCCGTGCCGTACCCGTTCCTGCCCCGGCACATCACGCTGATCGGCTCGCTCACCATCGGCATCCCGGCGTTCTTTCTCGCCCTCGGCCCGAACGACGAACTCGCCTACCGGGGGTTCGTGCGCCGGGTGCTGCGCCTGTCGGTCCCGGCCGGGCTCGCAGCCGCCGTGGCCACCTTCGGCGGCTACGCCGTGGCCAACGGGATCACCGACCTCGATGGCGACCAGCTCCGCACGGTCTCGTCGGTGTGCCTGGTCGCCGCCAGCCTGGTGCTCCTGGCCTGGCTCGCCCGGCCGTGGCGGCCGTGGAAGGCGGCGGTGGTGCTGGCCATGGGCGGTGGGTTCGCGCTGGTGCTGGTGTTCCCCCCGCTCCGGGAGTTCTTCGCCCTCGAGCTCGCCGGCGGCGAGGACCTCGCCATCGTGCTTGCGCTGATGGCGGCCGGCGCGGCGCTGATGCTGGGAGCGCTGCTGGCGGCGAGCCGGTGGCTGCCCAACCACCGGCCGGCGATCACCACCTGAGCCACCGTCTGGCGGCGCGGGTGGCGCTCACCAGCCGGTCCGCGACGCGCTGCCCTCGAACCGGGCGAAGCGCAGCCCCCGCCGGCCGATCTCGGCCAGCAACGCCACCGGGTCGTTCACTGCGCCGAGCCCGGCTGCGCCCGGCGCCACACCGGGAGCCAGGG
>FWPV01008705.1_pt1 | contig 10612 bp, 8 predicted proteins | sample 2228371 | NCBI WGS metagenome assembly FWPV01 (sample SAMEA103939776, study PRJEB20133) | metagenome
GGCACAGAAGCCACGGCTTTGATCGTCTCCAGGAAATCGCGGATTTCTTCTTCCCTGAGACCACGGTGAAAGGATAGCCGTTGCATCCCGTCGCGGAAAAAAAAGAAAGGCAAACTGCGGGCGGTATCCTCATCTTCAAAAACACGTTCTTCCATAAAAGAGAAATAATTTTCGCCGATGGTTAAATCAAGGCTGCCGTTAACTTCGAGGAAGCTGGCCAGTCGTTCTTTTAATTCCTTGATGAATTGCTGCACCGTGGCGTGCTCTGTCGGGAAAATTTTAAAAGCGCTTACGGTTCGCGCCAGGACAATCATTATTTCTTTTACTTCTTCCCAGAGTGGCCGGCTATTGAAGGTCGAAGACGATTTGGCGGCTGGCGGCTCCATTTTCGTTCTAATTCCCCTTAGAAAATCAATTTATCTTAATTTATAGAGACGGTCAAGCGGCCAGCAGAAATAAACTTTATAATTATAGTAGTAGAACAGGATATTCCTTAAGTTCGTTGATTCTGTCTTTATTAAAAATTTTAGAAGAACATTTAAGCTAGATATTCTCTTTTTGAAGCATGCCCCCTGAAGAGTTACTCCTTCCACGAAAAAAGTAAACCATTAGTCCTTATGGTAGAGATAAGGCTAAAGGGTCTGAAGTTGGGCTTAGTCTCCTTGGCGACAGGACGCATAGATTATCCTCTGCGGAAAAGGTGATGGGACATCCCCGTAACAACGGTTTTCGACAGACCTCCCGCCAGCGAAAGAAAAGACATTAAAAATAATGCAGTTAAGCCAAGGGAGGCCTTCGTTGAAAAGCAAGAGAAAATAATTTATCATGATTTCTTAATAAACGAAAAGACAATGAATACTCGGGTAGAAGACCTAACCTACGGCGCTAAAGGTCTTTATGATAATGAGTCCTTAATTTGTCTGACTCACGATTATGGGGAGAATAAGTAAACCCGATGAAAAAGAATGACCAGGACCCGGCTTTTTTTAATTTGAAGGAGAAAAAATTCGGCGGAGATAGGCTTCATGAATCATGGTCAAAATTGAGCCAGGAAAAGGAGCTTTCCCTTAAGGAAAAATTAGAAAAATTGCTCAGCTTAGCCCGGGAAGCAAAGAAAACAAAAGAAACGCCGCCGGTCTCAGCCATGAACATCGAGGCCTCGCCTTCTTCTCCATCGGCCGGGTTTAGCATCTTCGAGAATAATTTTCCTCTCACTTTCTCTTATGGCCGGGTCAAATTAGCTGATGGCCTGAAAATTAAAGGCGAAACACTGGCTCTTTTGAGTCATGATAACCTTTTCCGTTCTCTTGACCTATCGCGAAGTCTAATCCTTGACCTGGAGACAACCGGTCTTTCAGGTGGTGTGGGCGTCATTCCTTTTCTAATTGGCGTCGCTTTTTATGAGGAAAACAGTTTAGCTATCCGCCAATTCTTCCTCCATGAACCAGCAGCAGAAGAGGTAATGCTGGCCGAATTCCATCGTTTCCTGCAAGATTTTTCCTTTTCCTCAGTCGTTAGTTTTAACGGCAAGTGCTTTGACCTGCCGATTCTGGAGACCCGGTTTACTTTCTATCGCCTTCCTTACCCTTTCTTTGATTTGCCTCATCTTGATTTTATATTTCCGGCCCGCTCGCTCTGGCGGCACAAACATGAGAGCTGTCGTCTCTTTCATTTAGCCCAACAAGTAATCGAAGCTGATAGGATAGAGGATATTCCTTCCTCCGAAGTCCCTCTACGTTATTTTAGCTACTTGCGCACAGGAGATTTTTCTTGGGTGGAGCCTGTTTTGGAGCATAATCAGCAAGACCTTCTATCCTTGCTGGCTATCGTCATAGCGGCGGCGGAGCTTGTCTCACTTCAAGAGAGAAAAGAAGAAATTGATGGTCGTGAGCTTTTTGGGGTAGCCCGCCTCCTCGAGTCAGCCGGTGAGATGGAACGCTCTCTTGAACTCCTGGCCAGGGCTGTCGACGTGGGTGTTCCAGAGCCGCTGGCCGTTTCCGCTAAAAGGAAGTTAGCCTGGTACTGGAAGAAAAAGCAGCAATGGGAGAAAGCGGTAGCTCTCTGGGAAGAACTTGCTCCTCTGGGCAAGTTATTTTGTTATCGTGAATTAGCTATCTATTATGAGCATCGCCTGAAGGATTACAGAAGGGCAAGAGAGTTGGCGGCTGCCGGCCTCTCCCTAGCGCAGGGTTTGTCCCGGACTTACGAACATGATTTTCTCCGTCGCCTCGAGCGTTTGGCCATCAAAGAGCAAAAAAGTTTAGACGTCCTTAAACGATGAAGAGGCAGATTGAATTTTTACGGGACTCCTTGAAAACCAGAGGCTTAAAGCATACCAGGAGTCGTGAGCTTGTTTTTCGCGAGATCTGGCGTCAGGCAGAATCGCACCGCAATGCGGCTGATATTTATCGCAGTCTGAAGAAGAAGGGATACCGAGTATCTCTAGCCACTGTTTACCGCACCTTGCAAGTGTTGGTCAGGATTGGTCTCGTTCGGGCTGAAGACCTTGGGGAAAAGCATAGCCATTATGAGCCCCATGCACCGGGCATAGCTCATGGCCATCTCATTTGTCTTAGTTGTGGACGCGTTGAGGAATTTGTCGAAGGCAAGGTGGCCGCAGAAATAGAGGCTATAGGCGCAAGCCACGGGTTCAGGTTAGCCAGGTTTTCGCTCCAGGTCTTTGGCTTTTGCCAGAAATGCTCTCGTTATTCTTCCCAGGGTTGATGGCTGATGATAAATTAAATAACCATCCCTGACCCGAAAAAGCGGATGATATTTTCTCCGTGGAGAAATAAAATGAAAGCTATGGTCTTAAAAGATTTTGCGCCTGTGGAATCAAACCCTTTGTGTCTGGAATCGTTACCTATTCCTTCGCCCGGTGAGGGTGAGGTCCTGATTCGGGTCAAGGCTTGCGGCGTCTGTCATACTGACCTTCATACGGTAGAAGGTGATTTGCCCCTGGCCAGGCGACCTATCATTCCCGGCCACCAAGTTGTGGGCGAGGTAATCATGGTTGGACCGGGCTGTTCTCTTTATAAGGAAGGAGAAAAGGTAGGCGTAGCCTGGCTCTACTCCACCTGCGGTCGCTGTTCTTTTTGTCTTTCAGGTAAAGAAAACCTATGTCCCGAAGCTCGTTTCACTGGTTACCATATTAATGGCGGTTATGCGGAATACATGCTTGCTCTGGAACAATATGTTTACCCTCTTCGAGCAGAAGCGGAAGCCCTGTCTTTGGCTCCTCTTCTTTGCGGCGGAATTATCGGCTACCGAGCTCTCCGGTTAAGCAGCATTAAACCAGGAGAAAGGCTTGCTCTTTTCGGTTTTGGCGCCTCAGCCCATCTGGCGCTGCAGGTGGCTCTTTTCTGGGGTTGCGAAGTCTATGTTTTCTCCCGTGGAGATGCTCACCGCCGCCTGGCCGAGGAAATGGGCGCTAGTTGGACCGGAAAAGCCGGCGAGAGGCCACCGCACCCTGTTCAAGCGGCCATTATTTTTGCTCCTGCTGGAGAGCTTGTTCCTGCAGCTCTCGAAGTAACCGCCAGGGGAGGCACGGTTTGCCTGGCCGGGATCACGATGACCGACGTTCCTTCCATGGATTATGAGAAACATCTTTACCACGAGCGTATCCTCCGCAGCGTGGCCAATGCCACCCGTCAGGATGGCCGGGAGTTTCTCGAGCTGGCGGAAAAAATTCCGCTTAAAACCAAAATTGAAGTTTTCTCGTTAGACGAAGCTAATCAAGCTCTGGTGCGGCTGAAAAAAGGGTTGGTCAACGGCGCCGCTGTTTTGAGGATAGAGTGAGCACGACTGTAGCCAAAAAAGGAATCGCCAAGTTAAATCACGATAAATTGAGAATTGAATAGTGGGTAATCATGGATGATTAAGAGGGCCGCCCTGATTCTCTTGAAGGAAATACTCTACATGAAATAAAGAGCGCAAAATATGCGGGAATTATTATATTTTCTTAAATCTAGCTCAGCGAATTATCCGGTAAATTTCTCTCCATGATTTAATGGTTAAGAGAGCGCCCACGGGTTGTTCCAGTTTTTCGATCGTCGAATCGTATTCCTGGATATAGACTTCTCTTTTGGCCAGACCCCCTGCTCTTACTCTATCTCCTAAGGTGACGGCCGTTCTGGCTTTACTCGCCAGATTAAGGTATTCAATAGACTGACCTATGGCACTTTTTAGAGCGCTCCCGGCCAGGGGAATGCCCATTCCTGGTTGGATGAAGCGAGCATAGAGGCGACCATAGCCCCCAATGTTCTGGCAGGGGTCCGCCGCTTCGATACTGCCTTTAAGAGTAGTAAAGTAAACAATATAATCAGAGATAACGGGGTCAGCCCAGACTTTTTCGCCGGGCTCTAAAGAACCAGCCTTTTTGCTTTCGGGTAAGCCTGTCTCGTTGGCATCTCCCATAAACCACTCGACTTGAGGATTCTGGCCGTCATCAATTAGGGCCACAAAAGAATAATATCTGTCAGCCGGCGCGCTCTCATGGCCACCAGTTCCGAAATAGATTTTCGGGTAATTAGAGCCAGTCCCTCCGATTCCCAGCCAGATTTCTGGTTTAGTGATTATCGGGTACAAGCAACGGTCACGATATACTATATCCCTGCGCCAATTATTGGGGTTCCCCGAGGTCACATCCAGGCGCCAGATGCGGCCATCCAGGTCGCCAAAATAAACATAATCGACAAACCCTAAGCTGTTTGTATCCCGGATAAAATCAGCTCCGTTGGGTGAACCAGGAATGGTGACATAGATATTCGGAAAAGGGTTACCAGATTGGTTTGCCCTTGAAGAATCAAGGTCGGTGAGACGGCTGGACCAGACCAAAGAGCCATCAGCAATCCGGATGGCAGCAAAGGTATTGCCGATATAAGCTGCATAGCCACTGTCCGTGGGATGGGCATAGCCAGACCCAACAAAGGCCACCCAGGTAGGAGTGCCAGATAAATTTACTTTGGCGATGTAAGGCACTGACCAGGTCTGACCATTGGTCATGTAGTAGTTTTGTCCTTGGCCACGAAGCCTTTGCCCGGCAAATTCCCACATCGGTTGAGGATTAAGGGGGTCGGTTATATCCAGGGCGAAATAATAATAATAGTGGTTATTTCTTATATTGCTCTGACCGTCAGGTGCCTGTCCTTCTCCCTCGCCCTGACCGCAGACCAACACGGTGCGCCATTGACCGTTAATATAGACGTCCTCGACCGAAGGCGAGCTGTCCACGTAGGCGCGACGAGAAAAATATCTCAGGCCACGAGCCTGGTCCACGGCCCACATCTCTTTTAACCTCGGCAGGAGGTTATAGGGAATGTAAGCCCACAATTCTTCGCCCGTGGCCACATCGAAGCAATGGAGCATGCCGTCGTTGGCCCCCACATAAACTACTTTTCTCCTTTCTCGCCAGTTGTTTTTGAACTGGTCATAGCCATCTCCCATCAGGCTCGGGTCGCCATCAGGTGGGCCAACTACCGCCGGAGTAGAATGGTTAATATCGCCCAATCTCCAGTAGCGGTCAACGCCTCTGACGAATTCAATTAATCCGTCAGCGTCATCTTGATAATCGCTTAAAATGGGCTCGAGGAGATCTACATTATTCACATTGAACTCAATTCTTTCGAGTGGCCCGGCGTTGGGTCGACTGCGGTTAATGGCCGTATAAATTGTCCTTGAGGCTGGAGAGCGGCTATTAAGGAGCTCGCCCGCATCCCAAAGAATCTCCACGCCTTCAGCTATCCATCTTCCGGTGGGTGAACCTAAGTCAGAACTGCTAACCGTGCGCAGCGTGGAATAGTTGGTTTGGGCGGGGTTCATCCCGGTGACATCATAAGCTCTTAAATGGCCCTCCCATCCGGGGTAAACAAAAGAAGCAGCGATGATCAAGTTGCGGTTTTCTGGAGTTTGGCCTGTCTTCAGCACAACTGATGTAGCTACCGAAGAGCGGGAATACTCTTTTCGGCCGACATAGATATATTCTAAGCTTAAATCTCTGATTAGTGGAGTGTCATAAGAAGCGCCAGTGTATTCCTCCATCTGGTCTTCAGCCGCAGTTAAGATGGCTTTCCATCTCAGGTCAGCGCCGAAATTGCTGAACGTATGCCAGTAGCCTTGAGCTTCAGTAAAATTTCGTATTTGCCCCCCCTCAAAAGTTCGGTATGGTTCCCAGTGCAAACCACCGTCGTTGGAAAGAAAATATTCCACCTTGAGTCCAGCGGAGGTACCAGAAACAGCTTGATTGATGTGGCGTATTCTCGCTTTGGTTATGGCATATTGCCGGGGGTCAAGGTTAGCTACGTTGAGGGAAACAGCTTCACCGTAAAGATTATAAACAGCCGCTAACATGTTAATTATTAAGTAATAATCACCTGAATGGTTGGCGTCAGCCAGGATTATATCCATATCGCCATCTAAGTCGTAATCTAGCATCGCACACATATCCACATCATAATTGGGTGGAAGGATGGGCTGACAATTATTGAGACATTTGAAGTTCCAGGTTATTTCATAATAGATATTTCCTTCCGGGTCAGTCTGTTCTGTTCGCCCCATATTCTTATAGATCCACATTCTCGCCTGGTTGGCGAATCCTCGGCTGGCGGAATCAGTGGCGCCAAAAATATCTGGCCGGCCATCCATCTTGAAATCAGTAACTGCCAGAGCGACTGTACCCGTGCAGTCAGGAGAAGTCTGGATGGGGATTTCGCTGCGGATAAACTTGCCGGTCGCGACGTTGTTCTGATAATAAACCAGGAATGGCCAGGGATTAACCGAACCAGCGACCACATCTATATCGCCGTCAAGGTCAAAATCGCCGGCGGCTACACAGGAAGTGCCCCGGTCGGTATAACCACCTGGCACAGGAGCTTTATAACCCGTTCTTTGGTCATAATTAAGCTCGGATATATCCCAATTATTTATCGATGACCAATTATCTTTCCCTGGGTTACGCACCAGGAATATTTTATCCTGACTGCCGACTAAAATATCATTATCGCCGTCCTGGTCAATATCCACCGTGCAGAGGTGGTTGGCCGCCCAGTTACAGTATATTCCAGCACTCATAAACCTGTTCGTAAAATCAAGGTTTCCGGGGTTACTTTGAGGAGAAAAAACAGGAGAAGTGGCTGTGCCTTGGTTAATGTACATAACGGCCATGAAATTGTCATAAGAAAAGCTATCAGTACTGTTTTTATAAAAGAAAAAATCAAGGAGTCCGTCTCCGTTATAATCACCCGCTGTTATCGAAGCAGGTTGGGTGGGGGTGTTGATGGCATCGCTCACGCTGGGGTCAATCTGAAAACTACGGGTCTCGCCTGAAGGAATATTCCTGATAAAGACCAGGTAGGAATAAGGGTTTGACTGGCCATTTCTTTGCCCGGTAATATCCAGACCGATCAGGTCAGGATAACCATCGCCGTCGAAATCACCGGCAGCGCAAACATAAATATAAGCGCCTAAACCAGTGGGTTGGGTGATGGCGAAATTAGCGCCGAGATTTCGCAGCCGAACCGGGCTGGGGGGCCAATTAGCTACAGAAGACTTTACTTTGTCCTTATAAGTATCTGAGCTGAAATTTTCATTAAAAGGATTAGAGGCGTATTCGATACAAGGTTGAGTTTGCCCCGTAAATTTCAGCACCAGAAAGGTCAAGCTGACCAGGCTTAGAGCCAGAATGATGACATATTTTCTTTTCATTTTTTTCTCCTGTTAACTTCTCTTATCCTTCATTTTGCTTTCTAAAATTTAATCAATGATTGAATTAAATCATTCCTTTTTTAATTTTAGTTTATGGCGCATTTTCCGATGCTTATCATTGTTTCCTTTCATTATTGGGGCGCCTCGAGCTCGACCTCGATACGGCAAGTGGCCAGGATTCTATCCGTCACATTTTCTCCTGACCTGACGACACCAATGCAGACCATCAGAACGTCCTTGGGGTCTTCAGTGCCGAATCCAGCCTCGTCGTTGATGAGAAACACAGTAAATCGATAACGGTAATCAATTTCACCGTTACGGTCGTAGACAAAAGGCTCTTCAAAGAAAATTATTTGCTCAGCTGGAACGTCAGCAGTTCCGTCGTGATTGGTATCGAGCAAAGATAAAATTTGCTCGTCTGTCAGCCGACGAAAATAGACGGGGTTAGGTTTGGTCAAATCAGCGTTAAGGAAAGGAATATCGATTCCATCTGGCTGGGTTAAATAATGTTCACTGAAAGATGTCCAGCCGCGGGTAGCAAATTTATCCTCGATAGCTGTCCGGGCGGCGTTGAAGCCAGCTTCGGCAGCATTAAAAGCCTCTTCTTGATAACGCATGGTGGCTGATACTTTGGGGCCTGTGCTGCTAATAGTAAGCACCGCCACGCCCACCGTGAGCATGAAGGCCAGGACCAAAATGACCACAATTAATCCCGACCCTGATGACGCCTGTTTTCTAACTTTTCCGCCGATAACAGCATCCTTTTCTTTTAGCCAGCCGAAAAAATTAGCCTCATTTTTTTTCATCTTTATCCTGTTTCTTTGGTTTATTATTTCCTTTCTCATCTTAAACCTGTGTTATACAGACTTAAATTCAAGTTACGAACATTAACGGTTGTTTCCAGGATAAAACGGCGATGGTAATCGTCAGTTGTGGTTCCCGGTGAGTCAGAAATAGTTGGTCGTCGGTAATGATGAATATTAGGCGGCACTTTGCCCGAGACAGTGACAAACCGATTCGGCGTGCGGCCAAGAAGGATTATTCTTATCTGCCGGATGCGGGTTACCTGGTCATCAGTCCAACTCGCATCCCAGGGCAAAAATCCATCATCTAATTGCCCATTATCGTTAAAGTCTCCACCATATTCCAATTGCAGGTTCTCGATGTTTTGTGCCATCGGAAAATGAATGCCGTTATTGGTCATGTAAAGGATGCCTGGTTCACCGAGATAACCATTCTGGCCGGGAGTTAACCCGGGGAAACTGCCGGTCACATCGAGCCAGTATTCTTTGACATTAACAAACATGATCAATCCGCCGTCAAAATCGTTTGATTGGCAGGGTGAGCCGGCTATCAGGCCGCGCGGTGGGTCAATGCCTGGCGCCAGGCCTGGCGACATGTTGAACCTTTCGTTGGTTCCGCCTGAACTCCAGGTGATATGGGTCAATTGCCTAATCTCGCCGGTGCGGCAGGTGGAAGCAGGGTTGGGCAGGATAAGCACAATTTTGTTTACATAAAATTCAGCGGGATAAGGATATTGCTCAAAACTTCCGTCGTCCACACTGACCGTTACTGAGGCGCCCTGATATTCCTGAATCCTGATGTTCAGCGGGTCCTCCATATTGCCCAGAAGTCTAATTCGGTCTGGTTTTACTTCTCCGCCCTGGTCTTCATTATTAAACCCTTCCAGGGCATAAAGGCCAAACTCAGGGGGTAACCCGGCGCCAGCCATCCTTACGTCGCGGGTCATAAAATACATCGCCGAACGCACATCGTGCTGGAGCTCAGCATACTGCTGCTGGTCAACCGAAACTCTATTACTTCGTGAGTAGAAAGCCAGCGCTCCCAGGATAACCACCAGCATGACTGCGGAGGCCACAATAAGTTCCATCATCGTAAACCCGGCATGACACCTCAGCCTTTTTTTTCGCGAGAAAAAAAGGTTAAATTTTTTTATCCACCATATCTTTTTTCCCGTTTTTTTCATTCTTCACCTGCCATCTTCATATTAAATTTATTCTCCGCTTATCTGGTTATTAGCGTATGGATGTAAGCCCTTACTCTATAACGGTCAGGGTTGGCCAGGAGCTGGGCGCGAGCAACATTTCGGGCTGAGGAGGGAAAAACTAAAATAAGGACATTAAACCCAACTCCCGTACTGGTTGTAATCTGGGTAAGCCGGCGGAAATCAACCGTACCATCGAGGTTAATATCCAAAAGCTCGTCATTGCTTTCCCCTAGCGAAGTATTGGGGAAGTTACTCAACTCATCAGAGGTGAGGGTGCGGAGATAGTCTATTTGCTGCTGGGCCAAAAAAATGGCGTTACTCATTTCATTAGACCGTAAATTCTGGAGAACGCTGAGGTTGAAGAGCTGAATAAGCCCGACAAAGACCACGGTCACCAAAGCCAGGACGAGGATAACTTCGATAAAGGTGAAACCTTTGACTTTTTGTTTTGATTTAACTTTACCTCTATCCATCGCTTTTTTCTCTTTCCCTTTAGCTTTTCTCAGTTTCTTAGGGCTCATTTTCTCTTTCCTGAATTTAGCTCTTGGCTTTGATATAGGCTATTGAGCCGCCGGCATAGATATTGATAATGCGAAGGTCTTCCTTGCCGTAGTTCTTTAGCTTGATGCTTTGCAAAGTAATACGGTGGTTCTGAGGCGAATTAAAATCATAGTTAGCCACCATGCCCAGCGGTGAAAAAACAATTGTCTTGTCTGAGGGTAATTGGAGCTGAGGGTTGAATTTTGGCGGCAAGCTCTTTTTCAGGAATTTGGGGATTGGGTTCCATTTAATCGTAATTGTGCCCGAGTCACCTATTTCGGCATCCTGTCTTTCGATGAGATAGCGCCACTCGTTATTTTCTTGAAAAAAGCGAGCCCGGCAATTAACTTTTTCGTTGACTGC
>FWPV01016075.1_pt1 | contig 10612 bp, 7 predicted proteins | sample 2228371 | NCBI WGS metagenome assembly FWPV01 (sample SAMEA103939776, study PRJEB20133) | metagenome
CCCCCCGCAGTCCCGGCCGCCCCAACTTTCGCCCGCTCCACGTAGACCTTGGTCACCTGCGCGCCGAACAGAATGATATGCGCGGAGTAATACATCCAGATCATGATCACGGCCAGGGAGCCCGCAGCTCCGAAGGCCGAGGCTGGAGTGAGGCGACCCAGATAGCGCCCGATGACGAAGTTCCCCAGCGCAAAAAGCACAGCAGTGACTGAGGCTCCGGTCACGATGTAGCGGAGGCGGACTCGGATATTGGGGAGCAGGCGGAAGATGATGGTGAGAAACGCAGCGGTCACCACCAGAGAAAACAAGAAACCTAGGACATCGAGGGTCCACCCCGGCAGAGGCAAGACCTCTGCAAAATAGTGAGTGAGAGCGCTGATGGCCGTACTTGCCACCATGGAGGCCAGGAACATGATCCCGAACAGGATCACCATCCCCAGGTCGATGAGTTTGCCCACCACGTAGCCGCGAAAACCGAACCCCCCGTGGCCCTCCACTCCCCAGATGTCGTTCAAAGCTCCCCGCACTGCGCCGACGATGCGCGTCGCAGCCCAGGCCAGGACCAGCGCGGCCAGCACGGTGGCCAGGGTAAGGCCGCTGCTTTCGTAGATGCCGGCCAGCATCGACTGGATGAAACCGGCGGTGCTCTCGCCGAGAGTCTCGCTAAGCCGGGCCACCACCAAGCCCTCACTGGCCTGTCGACCGAACACTAGCGAGGCTAGAGAGATCATGATCACCAAGATGGGAGCCAGACTGAAAGCCCCAAAATAGGCGATGGCGGCGGACATCCGGCTTACGTTGTGCTGCCAGAGAGCGTAAAGCGCCCGCTTGAGAAGGAGAGCGTGAGGCTCTACCCGGAGCGCCCACAGGCCCGCCCGCCTGGCCCACTTCCCGAACAATGCCATCATGGGCGTGAGCATAGCAGCCTTTGGCCATCCTCTGTCGGCGACCGAGGTGACGATGGGTAGCCGGACCCGACCTAGCGCCGGAACCAGGAGGCCGGGCCCAGTCATGCCACGCGGGTGAATGGTGTCAGGCGGCCAAGTCGGGTTCCCCTAGTGCGGTCTCAGATGGGGACTGGTCCTTACGAGCCGGACGGCCACTCAACAGCCAGGCTGCAACGCCAAGCCCAGCAACGACTGCCACTAGGCTCACCAGTAGCGCGGCGTCGTAGTCGCCCGTCGTGTCGTATAGCCAGCCACCGACCCAAGGCCCGGCAACACCGGCAACACCGTAGCCTAAGAAAACAAACGGATACACCTTGCCTAGATGTTCCACTCCGAAATGGGCGGCCACTTGGGCCGCGTACACGCTGAAACAAGCTCCGAACCCAAAGCCCACTAGAAACGAGGCCGCGCTGAAGCCGACGGTCGACTTCGCTCCAAGACTTAGGAACGCTAGCGCTAGAGCCAAGAACCCCAGCGAAAGCCAGACGGCGTGAGCGCCCAGCCTGTCGGCGAGCCATCCCCACACAATGCGGCCGGTGGCATTGCCCGCGGCGAGGATGCTTATCGAAAGGGCGGCTCCAGCGGGAGAGATGCCGACCGTGGTAGCAAGAAGCTTGAGATTCCCGATGACTAGCAATCCGGCGAAGGTCCCAGAGAACATACCCGCGAGCAGGCCGTAGAAGAAGGGGTCACGGAAGATGGCGACGGACGACCGGCCAGGCGCTGGCTGTGGGCCTTGTGAAGAAGGGGGGAACCTCATGACCAGGGAGCAGGCCGTTATGACTAGACCGTATCCCAGGCCGATCCATCGGAACACAGCCAGCACGTCTACCCCCCTGGCAAGAAGGACCTCCGTCAGCGTCGAAAGCAGCACCGCACCGGCGCCGAAACCTGCCACACTGAGTCCGGTCACTAACCCCTTGTGCCGGGGGAACCACCTTACCCCCGTGGCCAAGGGACACACGTACCCAAGGCCCGTGCCGATGCCGGCCAGTACCCCGATGCCGAGGAGAAGCAGGGCATAGGTCCCCCCCGAAAAGGAGGCTAGAACGTACCCGGCGCCGAAGAGCATTCCCCCGGCCAGAGTAAGCAGCTTGGGGCCACGGCGCGGGAGGACCCGACCCGCAGGCACCATCGCCACCGTGAAAACAGCGATGAGCAGTCCAAAAACCACCTGGGTCTGCGCTGAGCTCAGACCGTAGCCGTCACGCAAGGCAGGCACAAAGCTGCTCCAAGCGTAGAGTCCTCCCAGGCAGACCTGGATAAGCAGACTGGCGGCGAGAACAGCGTACCTCATGGTTCCAACGCTGGGTACGAGACGGGCTGCGATACGTCGGGCGGACAAAGGGGAGTCAGGGTCACGCAGAGCACCTCCTGAGCTGATGTACAAAATCGCTGTTGGCCGGAATGCGACGATCAATCGCCGGGCTAGGGTAGCACATTTCGTGATTAATTTTTCGTGAAAGGTTTATCATGATTGCCGGGCCTAGTCGGCATGCTTGTCCGGCGGAGACTCCTCGGGCGGCCCGCTTGTCTAGCCCCGAGTACGCAAGTGCGTAGCCTCCGCCCAGGTCTGCTATCATTCACCGCCGCCCGAAGTGGCACGGACCGCTGTCGCACCATCTTCGATTGTCCGAGGACATCCGTATGGAAAAGATGCATGCCACTCCCCCGGCTATCGGCCAGTCCTGGGTGAGCTGGTTCGAATCAGGGGGAGCTGAGCTGGTACGCCTGCCTGACGATCTCGTCGAGCTGTTTCGGCAGGCTCCCTCCGCCACCCTCTTTCAGAACACCGACGAACTGCTGGCTCTGAGCACGGGACATCCTGGAGCAGACTCCCTGTCGGTTTCTTACTTGCTCCCGAGCGGCGAAACCGTGATCGAGGCGGAGGTGGCACGGGTGCGCAACGGTATCTCGGTCAACTACACCGAACCTTACATGCGACGCCGCGACCCAGACTGCCTCTACATCGGTGACGACGGACCCACTGACAAGCCGCGATACTCGGATGCTTTCGGTCACGATTTCAAAGAGCTCCGAGCCACCACCATGCAGTGGCTGGCCGAGCAGAGTCTCGCGGTGTTCTTCTTCAAGACCGGCTTCGGTGACTTGGGCGCCCATGCGATGGCTATTGTCCCCGCCAATGCCGCGTTCTTTGGGCTGGGACTCGCCATGCTTCAAGGGATCATCCCGCCGAATGAACTCCCGCCTGGTTTCAAGCCCACGGTGTTCATATTGGTGGCCCCGCCCTTTCGACACACTCATTTCAACGGCCGTCAGATAGTCGTCCACAACCGCTTGCCAGGGCGTCACGAGATCTTCGCCTATAACCTCTACCCCGGTCCCAGCGCCAAGAAGGGCGTCTATGGGACGCTCATCCGCAAAGGCGCTAAGGAACGCTGGGTGGCGGCGCATTGCTCCGCAGTGAGGGTCATCACCCCCTACGACAACGTGGTGACTTTCATGCACGAGGGTGCCAGTGGCGGCGGCAAGAGCGAAATGCTCGAACAGCCACATCGCTTGCCCGACGGTCGTCTGCTCCTGGGCCGCAACCTGGTGACCGGTGAAGAAAGGTTGCTCGAGATTCCGCGCACTTGCGAGCTGGAGCCGGTCTGTGACGACATGGCCATGTGCCACCCCTCCTTCGAGAAGAAGGACGGTCGGCTGTGGTTGGCCGATGCCGAGGAGGCCTGGTTTGTGCGGGTGGATCACATTCGAGACTACGGCACTGACCCTGATCTCGAGAAGTTGACGGCGAACCCAAGCGTTCCTCTGCTGTTCCTCAACATCGACGCAGTGCCTGGTAGCCGGGCCTTGATCTGGGAGCACACGCTTGACGCTCCCGGGCAACCCTGTCCCAATCCCCGGGTGATAATCCCCCGTCGAATCATCCCCCGGGTCGTCGATGAACCGGTGCCGGTCGATGTCCGCAGCATAGGCCTTCGCACGCCGCCGTGCACCAAAGACAAGCCCACCTACGGCATCCTGGGCCTGTTCCATGTCCTGCCCCCCGCTCTGGCTTGGTTGTGGCGGCTGGTGGCACCCCGCGGCCACGCCAACCCCAGCATCGTGGACACCCACGGCATGGCCAGCGAGGGCGTGGGCAGCTATTGGCCCTTTGCCACCGAGAGTATGGTCGACCAGGCCAATCTGCTTCTAGCCCAGTTTCAGAAGACAGTACGGACCCGTCACATCTTGGTGCCCAACCAGCATATCGGAGCCTGGCGAACTGGCTTCATGCCGCAGTGGCTTGCCCGCGATTATCTGGCTCGGCGCGGTACGGCGTTGTTCCGACCGGGGCAACTGACCCCCTCGCGCTGCCCTCTGTTGGGATACAGCCTTACCAGCATGCGTATAGAGGGAGTTCCTCTGATCTCCGACTTCCTGCAAGTCGAGACGCAACCCGAGGTCGGAGTCGAGGCTTACGACATCGGCGCCGAGCAGCTCACCGAGTTTTTCGCGCGTCACCTAAGGACTTACCTCACGCCAGCGCTTGATCCCAAGGGTCGAGAGATAATCGAGTGCTTCCTCGACGGGGGCCGGGTGGAAGACTACGCGGCCCTGATTCCCGGTCTGGACTCCCCCGGGAGAGGCCCGTACTTTGACATGCCTGGCAGAGGAGAGCCCACGGCGTTGGCGAGCTGAATGGTCGAGAAGATCCTTCCCGACGCGCACCGCCCCGCGTCGTCTTTCACTCGTTGGCTCACAGCGAAGAGCTCAGGACTACTATATTCTTGTTGCACGGCAGGCTGAGCCGCGATCAAGATAGGCGTACTGTGATTCAGGCCACCACCAAGGAGGGATCATGACCGATGACCGTGCCTGGGTGCCCTTCAAGCTCATGGAAGAGTTCATGCAGGACGTCTTCAAGGGAGTGGGCGTCCCTGAAGAAGACGCCCGGATCTGCACAGACGTCCTGATAGGCGCCGACAAACGTGGTATTGACTCCCACGGCGTCGGTCGCCTGAAGACGATCTACTACGACCGTATCGTCAAAGGCATACAGAACCCGGTCACCCAGTTTGAAGTAGTCCGAGACCACAAAGCCACTGCTGTGGTGGATGGCCACAACGGCATGGGCATGGTCATCGCCAAGCGGTGCATGCAGATGGCCATAGACAAAGCGCGCGAACATGGCCTGGGCATGGTGGTGGCCCGTAACTCCACCCACTATGGATTCGCCGCTTACTACCCGCTCATGGCGGTGGAAGCTGGCATGATCGGACTTACCGGGACCAACGCCCGCCCCTCTATCGCCCCCACTCACGGGGTGGAGAACATGCTGGGCACCAACCCCCTGGTGTTCGCTTTTCCCACGGACGAGGAGTTTCCCTTCACTAACGATTACGCCACTTCCATCGTGCAGCGAGGAAAGATCGAGCAATGGGCACGGGAGGGCAAGACCTGCCCGGGGGGCCTTGTGATCGACCAGGAAGGACGTTCTGCGACCGATCCTCAGGAGATACTCAAAGGCCTCACCCAGGGGACTATGGCGCTCACCCCCCTGGGGGGCATGGAAGAAGAGACGGGTAGTCATAAGGGCTACGGGTTTGCCACTGTGGTCGAGATCCTTTCTGCCGCTCTTTCCCAAGCTTGCTATCTCAAGATGCTGAGTGGCAAGGACGCCGAGGGCAGAGACGTCCCCATCCTCTTGGGTCATTTCTTCTTGGCCATCGACGTCACCTGTTTCACCGAGCTGGAAGCCTTCAAGAAGACTACCGGGGACATCCTGCGTGCACTACGAGCTTCGAAAAAAGCCCCGGGCAAGGACCGCATCTACACCTGTGGAGAGAAAGAGTATTTGGCCTGGCTGGAACGCAAGGACAAGGGAGTGCCGATCGATCGAGCCCTCCAGAAGGAGATGCTCGTCATGAGAGACGAGCTCGATCTCCCCTATCGTTTCCCCTTCGAAGAGTCATGATGCCACGGACACCATGGACGTGAGCATACGAAGAGCTGACTACCTGGAGCGAGTCCCGTCGCGTTGCGACGTTGTTGTCATCGGTGGGGGGGCCACAGGTCTGGGCATTGCCGTGGATGCGGTCTCGCGCGGCTACAGCACTGTGCTCCTGGAGGCCAAGGACTTCGCCCAAGGGACGAGTTCGGCAAGCACCAATCTCATCCACGGCGGTGTGCGGTACCTGCAGCAAGGCAACATCAGTCTGGTACGTTCCGCCCTACGCGAGCGCGGCATTCTCGCCCAGAACGCCCCCCACATCGTCAGCGAACTCCGTCTCCTGGTGCCGGCCTATTCCTGGTGGGAGAAGCCTTTCTACGGCTTAGGCCTGGGTCTCTATGATCTCTTCGCGGGCTCGCGTGGTTTCAGCCCCACGCGTCTGGTGGACTCCCGAACGGCCGTGGGGCTGGTTCCCCAACTGCGGACCGAGGGTCTTCGCGGGGGAGTGGTCTTCAGCGACGGTCAGTTCAATGACGCTCGGCTTGCTCTGTGTTTGGTCAAGACGGCGCAACGACTGGGCGCCGTGACCCTCAACTATGCCCCGGTCACCGCCCTTCTCAAGGAACAAGGCCGGCTGTGTGGCGTGGTGTTCACAGACCGGGAAAGCGGTGAACAGCGAGAGTTGCACGCCAAAGCTGTCATAAACGCAGCAGGGGTCTTCATCGATACAATCCGACGTTTGGACGACCCTGAGGCAGACAACCTCTTGGTTGCAAGCCGGGGTGTGCACCTAGTCCTGCCCACTCGCTTCTTGAGCGGCCAAACAGGAATCCTGGTCCCCCGAACCAAGGACGGGAGGGTCTGTTTCATACTTCCCTGGGAGGGCCGAGTACTGGTGGGTACCACCGACACCCCGGTGACAGACCCGACCCAGGAGCCCTGTGCATCTGATGAAGAGATCGATTTCCTGCTCGAGTCTGCTTCCGCTTATCTCGACACGGGGCCCACGCGCGCCGAGGTGCTGTCGCTCTTTTCGGGCCTGCGACCGTTGGTCAAAGGGAGCACGGACAAGACTTCAGCCCTTAGTCGCGATCACACCATAGTAGTCAGCAACGCGGGCTTGGTGACGGTCGCTGGAGGCAAGTGGACCACTTACAGACACATGGCGCAAACAGCGGTGACGAGGGCAGCGGCGCTGGCCGGGCTGCCCCTGCGGAAGTGTGTCACCGAGAACCTTAAGCTGGAAGGAGCGGAGAATGCTGCTGGCCGCTGGGCCAGGTTCTGCGTATCAGACGACGTCGCGGAAGATTACGAACGTCGGTACCCGGGAAGCCTGCACCCCGACCTGCCGCATACTCTGGGGATGGTCGCTTACGTGATCGAGCACGAGCTGCCAGTCACACTTGAAGACGTCCTTTCTCGCCGCCTTCGCGCCCTGCGGCTCGACGCCAGAGCCAGCCTGGAGGCAGCACCGGTGGTAGCCCAGCTGATGGCTGAGCTGCTGGCTAGGGATCAGAAGTGGGTCGCCGAGCAGCTGGCCCACTACGAGCGGGTCGCTCGTCAAGCCCTGCCAGGCAGCTCCCAGCGCGACTAGAGCCGGCATCAGAGCCCGGGCTGGGCAGATTCCGTCGAGCGGTTGCCAGAAGAGAGTTCGCACATCGGGCGATTCGCCACGTCTGGCTGGCCGATCCTCGTCGAAGCCCTGCCGCCCTGCTGCAACACCGCTCGCAGCAAGGCTCCGACCGTGGCGTGGCTTTCTAGCGGATGTCGCAGCGGCAGGTTGTCATGAACCTCATAGAAGTTGCGCCTCCCGTGGTGCACACGGGTCAAGTATCCAGCCTGCTCAAGGTCGGCGAGCATCCGCTGCACACACCGTTCAGTCACACCCACCTGCCTTGCGATGTCGCGAACCCTGGCTTCGGGCTCCATGACTACACAAAGGAGAACATGGGCATGGTTGGTGAGAAAGGTCCACCCCGGCTTTTCGTTGAGCTCAGTCATGAATCTCGACCAGCCCCCGCTCCTGGCTAATCTCCACAAGGGTTGCACGCAGCTTAAGCGTGCTCCTGACTTCCTGTCAAGTAGCACCTGGCCGCTCTGGGTCCCCCTGCAGCTGCCGCCCGCTCTCCGTCGAGTGCAGTCAGCCGGGCAACCCCCGCAGAGCGAGTCCGTCGAGAAGATCCCGCTCCGAGACGACGAGCCTCTCCCTCCCCAGCGTCTCGAGCACGGCCTGCAGGATCACCGCCCCGGCAAGAAGGACGGGGGCACGGCCGGCCTGCACACAGGGCAAAGCTGCGATGTCGTCTACCCGCAGGCGACTGAGGCGCGCAACCCACTCTTTGACGGCGTCCAGACCGAGTGCGCGCAGGTGGATGGCGTCTCCGTCATATTTCTCCAGCCCGGCCTCGAGACAAGCCAGCGTAGTGACCGTTCCTGCCACTCCCACCAGGGGGCCGGGCGCTCCCTGAAAGCGGGTACGGAGAGGCGTCAGTAATTCCTTGACCTCGTTGTACACAGAAGCGATCTCTTCGGCCAGGGGAGGATCGGACCGGATCCAACGTTCGGTCGCTCGGCTGGCCCCGAGGGCCAAGCTGACTGTTTCGACCCTGGAAGGATCCTCTGGCGAGGCGGTGATGAGTTCGGTGCTTCCTCCCCCGATATCGAGCACCAAAGGGCCCCCTTGCACATCCACGCTGACACCGGCATAAGCAAGCGCAGCTTCCTGCTCGCCCGAAAGGACTGCGCTCTGCGCTCCGGTCTCCCTGGCCAAGTCTGCGAGAAAAGGAGGCCCGTCGCTTGCTTCGCGCACGGCACTGGTGCCGACCAGCCAGATCACCTCTGCCCCCCGATCCCAGGCCTGTTGGGCCAACCGGCAGACAGCGTCCCCCGTCCGCTGTCTGGCGCTCGGATGAAGCCTCCCGCCCGGCCTGAGCTGCTCACCCAGTCGGGTCACTTCGGTACAGCGCAGCACAGGGGAAAGACCGGTCGCCGATAGGTCGGCCACCAGGAGTCTGACCGAGATCGTGCCCACATCGATAGCCGCCCGCCTGACAGGCCCGGCTGCGACCCGGCGGACGGAGGCGGCTGCAACATGCCCGAGGGGAGCGGCTGCAACATGCCCGAGGGGAGCGGCACCGACACGCCCGGGCGAACTCTCAAGCGCGTCCGCGCAGCGATCATCTGCACACCATCCTACCTGGCCAGGCCCCTTGACCCCAGACCCCGGGAGGGACACAACCAGGGGTCCGGTGACAACCTCTCGAACCGACCGGGCGGCTTCGGGAGACATCTCAGGACCCGTCAGATGGCCGGCTTCTACGGCCAGCAAAGCCGCCACGTACGCGTGGAGACAAGAAGCCACCCGGGGCCCGGGAGGACCCCCGATGCCGGCCTCAGGTCGGGGGTCCCTCCCCAGGGCCGAGCGGCGCCGCTGATACAGTCGGGTGAGAGCTTCCAGTCGGAGCTCCAGCTCGGCGTCAAGCTTGACCGCCTCCCGCAAGCGGCGCACTCCTCCCCGCTCCTCCGCCCGGCTGACCATGGCCACCAAGACAGGACAGGTCAGGTAATACAAGGTCGGGTTGGGGCGGTCATCTGCTAGCTGAGGAGGTGATTCGACCACGGCCGGCCGCCCGAAAGCACAGCGTACCGCGACAGCGGTACCTTCATGAGGCTCTCTACCGAGCTGCCAAGTGATGATGCGATAGTCAGTGTCCTTCACTGTGTGCTGCTTACTGTGGCTTCGGGGAGAACAGCTATGACGTAGAAGTTCTTCATCCGGGCCAGGATCAAGAGATGCGTCCAAGGTAAGGCCCGTCGAAGGTCTGAGCCCCCTCGGGGTCTGAGCCCCCTCGGGGTCTAGGGCCCCTCGGAGGTCGAAGGAATGCTGGAACTAGCAGGCGTCGGCACCTCGGTGGTGGGAGCCTGGATGACGGGCTTACCCTCCACGCCACCCCCATCCCGTGGCAAGAGAGTGCTCAAAGGTAGCAGGCTGACCGGTACGGTAGCCCCTTTGTCGCCCACTTCCTTGTCTCCAGCCCCCACTGAGATCCCCACGATAGCGATGACGGCCAGAACTGCGATCAGGACCAAGACAGCTACTGCCCGGCCGGGCTTTCTTGGAGGGCCTGAAGTGCGCACCGCCCGACGGGTCCGAGCGGTCCCTGTCTCATACTCAGCCAAAGTCGGTCATTCTCCTTCCCGCTACTGCTTGCTGAAGCCGGTCGACTCGCTTACTGCCGAGTACGACGGCAAGATCAGCGCCACTATCATCTTCACCTAAACAGGTCCGCGATGGCGGTGAGTGCTCGCTCGAAGAATCCAGGTCGGGCTGTGGTCGGATCGTCCGGCAGCCTCTGGCCCGCCTGCGCTGCAAGCTCAGGGCCGGTCTGCATGACTGACTGGTCGCCCGCCCGCAGCCTGGTCCCCGCCCCTGTCCCAGGCAGGCTCGCTCCCAGCCCCCAGCGCCCGCTCGGCTCCGCAGTCCCGCTTGTTGAATCGGTCACCACATAGAGCTCTTCGCCAGGCCGCACGTACGCCAGCTCACCTCGCGCCAAGGTCTCCAAGTATGAGGCCTCGCTCAGCTTCGCCAGCTGGGCCTGCAGTGCTTCCTTCTTCGCCTCCAGTTCGACAACGCTAGCCGTCGTGCTCTCCAGTCGTTCCTTTGCGGTAAGCAGGTGACGGAGGGGACCCAGGTTGGCAAGCACGCAGACCGCGACCACCAGAAGGAGCGCGAAGATGAGGAGCAGGGCGCGGCGGCGGGCGGCGGCCG
>FWPV01016080.1_pt1 | contig 10610 bp, 10 predicted proteins | sample 2228371 | NCBI WGS metagenome assembly FWPV01 (sample SAMEA103939776, study PRJEB20133) | metagenome
AAGAGAATCGGTTCGCTCCCGGTAAATATTTGGCGGCTGACCTTCGCATCTGTTTATTTATTAATAACTTCTCTCGCAATATATGGAATGGATATAAAGTCTTGGTATATAGGGGGTAAACCTTTTTTGTTGATGCTTTCCGGCATTGTGGGACTATCTATTGGTGATAGCGCATTATTTTATGCTTATGTGATATTTGGACCTCGCAAGACTACTCTAACCATAGCCTTTTCGCCGGTGTTTACGGCGTTAATAGCGCTTTGGACACTTCACGAGAGATTGTCACTATTAGCGTGGTTAGGCATCTTTATCACCACTCTTGGGGTATTTTGGGTAGTCCTTGAACGGTCCCCCAATCAAGCAAATCAAAAAAATGAACATAGTTGGCTCGGGTTGATATTAGGAGTAATTGCGGCTTTAAGTCAGTCAATCGGGTTAATTTTAGCAAAAGCCGGTATGAACGACACCGTCCCGCCTTTAACCGCAACCTTCCTGCGCATAATATCCGGCACGGCGGCAATGTGGATATTTGTCCTTTTAAGTAATTGGCGAGCGCCGGTTTATTCCGCACTTAAAAATCGCCACGGGATACTCTTAACTACCATCGGTTCTTTTAGTGGACCTTTCATTGGTATATGGCTATCTTTGGTGGCAGTTCGCTATGCTGAAACCGGAATAGCCGCAACTTTAATGGGCTTAGTTCCTATTATGATAATTCCTTGGGTCGCTATTATTTATAAAGAGAAAATCACCTTTCGGGCTGTTATAGGCACCATCATCGCGGTCGCTGGTTCAGCGCTATTGTTTAATCGCTGATTAATTAAGTAGTTAAAAATAAGTTTATATGGGACGAATTCCACCAGAATTGAAAGTAATAATTCCCGAACAAAGGATTGCGCTTTATCCCTGTGAGCCGCGCGATATGTCGCGCCTTATCGTTGTGGATAGGAAAACACAGAGCATCGTCCATATCGGTTATTTTAGAGATTTAGTTAAATTCCTATCCGGCGATGTTGTGGTTATCAACGACACCAAAGTCATTCCCGTTAGGGTGGCGGGCAAAAAACCGGGCGGTGGACTGGTCAATCTACTATTTTTAACCGATACTTTTGATAGCGTAAACCATTCTATAGTAGCCTTGATAAATCCCTCTCGCCGCTTACGCGAAGGAATTAGGATATCTTTACCAGATAATAAGGTTTTCATCATACAACAACGGCATCCCCAAGGTGGTTGGTTAGGCAAATGGACTATCAACTCTGATAATACTAATTCTCTACTTGAACACCATAAACCATTTAAAGCTTCGGATGCTTACGATGAGTTAATTAATTGGTTAAATAGGTTCGGGCATCCCCCCCTCCCGCCTTATATCAAGCGTCAACCTGAAGAGAAAGACCGAGAACGCTATCAGACCGTCTATGCTCAAACTCCCGGCTCGCTCGCCGCACCTACCGCGGGGCTTCATTTCACCCCAGAAATAATCGCCGCGCTAAAAGCAAATAATTGCATAATAACTCGGATAAATCTGGATATAGGTTTAGGCACTTTTGACCCCATTTATGAAAGTGATGTATCTAAACACAAAATGCACTCCGAAACATATTACATCCCGCCAGAAACAGCCGAAATCATTAATACCGCACTGGAACAAAACCGACCCATCACCGCGATAGGAACTACTGTTGTGCGCACCTTAGAGGACGCGGCTTTAAAGAATCTACCCATAAAACCCGGCCCAGGCACCGCCGATATTTTTATCTTTCCACCATATAATTTCAAAATAATCAACCGTTTACTGACGAACTTCCATAGACCTGATTCAACCCTCATCCAACTAGTCGCCGCCTTCATAGGTTGGGATTTAGTTAACAACGCTTATCAAACTGCTTTAGAGCAAGGATTTAGGTTTTACTCCTACGGCGATGCAATGCTTATAATATGAAAATTAATTTATAAACTTATGTATTAACAATACTTGCCTCGCTGTCTTTTGTATCTCAAGGTATATCCACAAGATACGAAACACCGTTCACCGTGAGAAAACTTTCCTTTAATTCCTATCCAGAGCGGAATCTTCTAATGGATATTTTAAAGAATAGTTAAATATCATTTTTATAAACCACAAAATCCAAAATAGTGGTCAAATATCATCTCACTATTTGCGATAAGACTTAATTTTTCCTATCTTATAAAAAAACAACGAAACTAATCACGAGGAAATAAATGCTAACAGAAAGCGAATTAAAAGCCATAGCCGAACAAGCGCTGAATTTAGCCGATGGCTATGAGGCAGAGATTATCATTTCATCAGGTGAGAGCGCACTAACCAGATTTGGTGAAAACCGCATTACCCAAAATGTGTCTCAAGGCGGTGCAGGGATGTCCATCAGGCTGATGCGAGGTGGTAAATTGGGCAAAGCCTCAACTGGCAATTTAACCCCTGATGGTATCGCTCGCTGCGTGAACACAGCCAAATGCGCCTTAGAAGTATCCGCGGTAGACGATGAACTATTGCCGCTAATCGGACCTCAATCTTATAAATCTAAGCCAAATTTTATTGAAAATACCTTTAACTTTTCACCTGAAGCCCGAGCTGAAGGTGTTATTAAAGCCATCTCGCACTTCAAGCCGTTGGAACTTGAAGGTGCGGGTATCTTCTCTAACGGTGGAAGCGCTACTGCTATCGCTAACTCTAAAGGATTGTGGGCATATCATACTAAGACTTCATCCATCTTTTCAGTCTCAGCGATGAGCCCTGACTCATCCGGATGGTGCGAAGAAAATGACCCGGATGTCGGTAAAATTGATATAGAAAGAATCGCCCGAGTCGCTGCTCAGAAAGCGCTGGACAGCCGCAACCCCTCATCAATTGAACCCGGGGCTTGGACGGTAATATTTGAACCTGCCGCAGTAGCGGATTTTATGCTGTTTCTCGCTTGGGAAGCCTTTAACGGTAAAGCCTTTGTGGAAGGACGAAGCCCATTCGCTGGTAAAGTAGGTGAAAAGGTGGTCGGTGAAAACATTACCATCATCGATGACCCATACCACCCCTTAACACCCGGTATGCCGTTCGATTACGAAGGTATGCCCCGTAAATCGGTAATGCTCATTGAAAAGGGGATATTCAAAAGCCCTGTTCACGACCGCACTACTGGTATAAAATCGGGTGTGGATTCCACCGGACACGCCCTCCCTCAACCAGATACAAACGGACCCATCCCGCTTAATATGGTCATCTCCCCAGGGGATTCCTCCCTTGAAGAGATGATAGCCTCCACTAAAAAGGGGCTGTTAGTTACCCGCCTGCATTATTGTAATATTTTAGACCCGATGAAAGTTATCCTGACCGGTATGACGCGAGACGGTCTGTTTCTAATCGAAAATGGCAAAATTACCAAAGGGCTTAAGAATATGCGCTTTACTGAATCGGTATTGCATATTCTAAACAATGTGGAAGCCTTATCAAGACAACTTTATAGGACTGAGACATTTTGGGGTGGTGGTGGTAGTGTGGTTCCCGCAATGAAAATTAACGATTTTCACTTTACCAGCAAGACCGAAAATTAAAGAAAATTCAGCATTAATTACAGATATATAATTATATAAAGCGATACTATCGTTTAAGTAATATGATTTAATATGTCAAGATTTACCATCCACTGGCGAGCAATCCGTTCTAATATCTTTTTAGGTTGGGCTTTAGATGGCAACTGGGCGCCTTTCTTAGTATATATCTTAATCGCTTTAACCGCTCCAGTATTCGGGGTGATGATGCTTATATATATGTATAAAATAGTTTTAGGCGGGAGCAAAGACCCAGCCTTTTTAGCCTTTATGTTGACTGGCGCGGCAGCATTTATGTTTGTGCGGTTATCCTTATCAGCGGCGGGGATGGTGGTGGTCGAAGACCGGGAACATTATCGCATTTTGCGTTATATTTACACCGCACCAGCTCCATTTCCATTACAAGTTTTCGGTAGGGTTTTGCCTAAAGTCGGCATCGCAACGATTGCCGCAGTATTCCCTTTTTTAGCAGGGTGGATATTCTTTAAACTTCCCTTTAATCAGGAAGGTATAAACTGGGGATTATTATTAGGAAGTTTACTGGTAGCCCTCATCGGTATGGGCGCAATGGGTTGGATGCTGGCTAGCCTTATGCTCCTCATAGATAGGATGGGCTGGGTATTCGCCGAAGGTATTGCAGGTCTTTTATTTCTCTTAACTGGGGCAGTAATTCCGTTGGATGTCATCCCCAAATTTTTAGCCACCATAGGCAAAGCAACCCCACTTGTCTATTGGATGGATTTATGGCGCTACGCAATTTATGGTGATTATGTGAAATTAGCGCTTCAATCGTTCACAACTTCGCAGTTATGGAACGGATTATTCATTACGACAACCGTCTGGTCATTATTCGCCGTGGTGTGGAATAGAATTGCGGATAACCTTGCCCGCCGTTGGGGACGAATCGAAAGGGAAACCTTCTATTAAAATTACTAATTCTAATATTTTATGAATTTATGAATAATACCGACCAGATAAAATCGAGAATAGATTTTGAGGTTTTTGAGAGGGTAGATATGCGGGTTGGGCGTATAGTGAGCGCGCCTAACACAGTGGGAACCAGATACCCCAGCCGACTCATAACCTTAGATGCAGGAACATTGGGTTCTTTTGTCTCGGTCGGTCAGTTTGCGCTATTGTCCGAAGAGGAGTTAATAGGACGAAAAGTGGTATTTGTAGCCAATTTTAAACCGCGCAGAATCGGGAAGTATCTCTCCCAAGTTCTAATATTAGGCACCCCACACCCTAATTCGCCTCCTGACGAAGCGCAAGCCATACCTCTCTGGGCGCATCATCTCGCCCGGGAAGGTGATATTGTATTTTGAAAGCATTAAAGTTAAGAAAAATCAAAAAGTTAGAGATTATGACCACTATATCCACCGCCGGTCGGAAAGGTCCTGAAGTTCGTTCGGACTGCTGGGTGCAATTTGAACCTCGCAATACTGGAGGGATTGAACTTTCTATTAATAGCAAAGTATCCTCAATGTATGGCGAGGCGATACGGCAACAGGTGCTGGAAGTTTTAGCGGATTTAGGCATAAGAAACTGCCGAATTGAAATAGAAGACTCGGGCGCACTGCCCTGGACAATATCCGCCCGTATTGAATGCGCAGTTCACCGAGCATTATATCCAAATGAAGTTAATATCAGCGCACCCAAAACATCCGTTAAACTACCTACCCACCTGCCACCTTTTAAACCTTACTCTCTATATACCACTGCTCGCGACCGCATGCGACGCACCCGGCTCTACCTTCCCGGCAACGAGCCAAAATTCTTCATTAACGCCGGCCTGCACCAACCCGACGGAATAATACTTGACCTTGAAGATTCGGTAGCGCCCGCTGAAAAAGACGCAGCAAGAATTCTTATCAGAAACGCCCTACGACAAGTGAACTTTTACGGCGCTGAACGAATGGTGCGCATCAATCAAGGCGAACTCGGTTTGGTAGACCTCGAAACCATCATCCCTCACAATGTCCACACCATCCTAATCCCTAAGGTAGAGACGCCTGAACAAGTTGTCGCTGTGGATGAATATATAAAAAAGATACTTAAAAGTTTAGACTATGAAGAATCTAAACTTATAAATACCCAGATTTATCTGATGCCTATCATCGAATCGGCTTTAGGGGGCATAAATGCTTACCCAATAGCGACCGCTTCGCCTAATATTGTAGCATTAGCCATTGGGTTAGAAGATTACACCGCTGATATTGGTGTTCAACGAACTTTGGAAGGCAAGGAGTCCTTTTGGTTGCGTTCGCAGGTGGTCAATGCTGCGCGAGCAGCCGGAATCCAGCCGATTGACACGGTCTTTTCCGATGTTGGGGATATGGAAGGCTTGAGACAATCTGTGTTAGAAGCCAAAGCCTTGGGCTTTGAGGGCAAAGGGTGCATTCACCCTCGTCAAATCGCAGTGGTTCATAAAGCCTTTGCCCCTGAACCCAAAGAAATAGAAAAGGCATTGCGCATCGTTAAGGCATATGAAGATGCAAAATCTAAAGGTCTGGGAGTTGTTGCGCTCGGCACTAAGATGATCGACCCGCCTGTTGTAAAAAGGGCGCTTAGAACCGTGCAAGAAGCCAAAGCGGCTGGGCTAATAGAATAACATATATAGTTATCTTTTTAAAATATCTAAAAGAACTTTTAACAATTGATAAAATAATGTCTGCTCAAACCTACTCCATAAACCTAAATATCAAATATCCACCACTTACGGTTATAGATATCGGCAAGGAAGCCGTTGAATGTCGGGAGGCGTGGTTTAATCAAACCTTAACGAAGGTAAACGACTGTGTGGTTCGATTGGGGATTTTATGTGGGGAATTCCATTTCCACAAACACGACGATGAAGATGAATTTTTTTATGTCATAGAAGGGCGCTTATTGATAGATTTAGAAAACCAAACTATTGAACTTACTCCCCAGCAAGGATTTACCATCCCCAAAGGGATAATCCATCGCACTCGAGCCCCCCTGCGCACGGTGGTATTGATGTTCGAAGGTGCTGAAGTTATCCCAACAGGGGACTAAAAATCTGAAATGCTATTAATGAGCATTTTTTTATTAATGTATAAATCACATAATTACACATCTAAATGCCCGGACTTGCTACATTTCTATTACTAATTCCACCTATATTGGCTGCCTTGACCGTCCATGAATATGCACATGGCTGGGCTGCTTATAAATTGGGTGATCCAACCGCTAAAATCGCGGGACGACTTACTTTCAATCCCTTAGCCCATATGGATTTTCTCGGGACCCTGATGTTATTCTTGTTCTATTTCGGTTGGGCAAAACCGGTTCCGGTCAACCCTTATAATCTACGAAACCCTAAAAGCGATATGATTTGGGTCTCGCTGGCAGGACCCGGCGCTAATATTGCTCTTGCGGCTATAGTAGGAGTTACAATCAAACCGTTGGTTAGTCTCGGGCTGATTGATTTTTTAGGGGTAATTTATCATATATTGACCTTAGCGGTGTTCATTAACCTTATGCTTGCCATTTTTAATCTCATTCCCATTCCACCCTTGGATGGTTCTAAAGTAGTAGCAGGGCTACTGCCCTATCGATATATGCGATGGTGGGGATATATTGAGATGTCAGGACCTTTTATTCTGATAGGTTTGATACTGGCAGGTAGATTATTGGGAATATCTATATTCGGTTCAACAATACTACCTTTAGCGGATAGGCTCTATAATCTATTCACCGGTGGATTACCCTTGAAATTATAGAAATTAATTATGGCATTACTTCCCCTTAGACAACCACGACGATTTGAATATAAACCCCGTTTTACCAAAACTGATGAAGAGAAGCATCACATCTCATTTCGCCGCATCACACTATTTGACCCCCACCAATATCAACGCTACCCTCGGGTGATGATAATATTACTGCTATTGACTATATTGTTATTTTGGTTTTTAGGCGGTCCGCGCAAATTAGCAAAACCATTTAAAATCAAGGCTGAAGATATTGTCCAATTCCAATCCACAGAAAACCAAGCGTTTTCGCATTGAGACTTTACCTCAATCAGTAATTGACCGTATCGCTGCGGGTGAAGTTGTTGAACGTCCTGCGGCGGTGATCAAAGAACTCATTGAGAACGCTATTGATGCCAACGCCACTAAAATACAAGTTATAGTCGTAGATGCAGGTAGAACCTTAATGAAGGTGGTCGATAACGGCATCGGAATGACCGCTGAAGAGCTCGTTGCAGCGGTGGGTCGACACGCTACCTCTAAATTACGACGGTTCGAAGATTTGGAAACCCTTGAGACCTTTGGTTTTCGCGGTGAAGCATTGCCCTCCATCGCGGCTGTATCGCGAATGGAGATTTTAAGTTGTCCTTTAGGTGAGGAAATTGGGGCAAGACTAAAAATATCAGCGGGCATAATTGAAAGTTGTGAACCTGCAGCCTGTCCCTATGGAACATCGGTGTCGGTCAGTCATCTGTTCCATAATGTTCCTGCTAGGCGAAAATTCTTGCGTAGCGACGCAACTGAATTTAAATGGATAGCCACCACCTTTAAATATTTCGCTTTGGTTTTCCCCAATATTGAATTTGAACTCTACCGCAATGAAACCTTACTCTATCAACTGTCTCCCGGTGATGCGCGAGCCCGTATTGCGGGTCTATTTGGCGATGATATCGCGGAAGATTTAGTCCCCATTAATTATGCCCAACAATATGTGAAAATAACGGGCTTTATATCAAAAAATCCACTTCCATTGAAAACTGGAGGTGAACAATACTTTTTCGTTAATTCCCGCCCTATCGTTAATCCACGCTTAAACCGCGCCATCTTAAATGCCCTTGAATCCACTCAAACCCCATCCACTCAACCATTTTACTTCGTAAATATTCTCTGTCCACCCGACCGCTTTGACATCAATGTTCACCCGGCGAAAAAAGAGGTTAAATTTGCCGACGAACAGTTAATATATAACACGCTTTGGGGTGCAATTAGAAGGTCTATGGGGGCAATACCCCCCCCGGAAATGCAATCTATTTCCAATAATACTATTCAATCGAGCCCAAAGACCGTTTCCACTCCCACAGAAACACCTCAACCCGATAGCCAACGGATAAAAAGACCCGAACGCTTGACCATCAAAGTGCCCATTGACGCGCCATCCCATCTAACCCCTTATATATCAATCACCACATCGGGTCGAACCAGCCGAACTATATTGCCATTTCCTAAGGCACCCCAAACGGATAAACCGATATCTGAGGAAGTATTGCCCGACGATGAGTCTTCGCATCCATCACTATATTCCAAAGAGCAGGTATCTACCTTTGAAGGTCCTGTTATTCTTCAATTCTTTAACACTTATCTGGTTTCACAACTGACCACCGGTATAGTGTTCATTGACCAACATATCGCCCACGAACGGATCCTTTATGAGCAAGCCCTTAACGCGATGGAGAGTATGCCCTTAAAAAGCCAACAACTGCTATTCCCTTCCTCAATCTCGGTCAATTCCGAAGATATTGAATTATTGGAGTCCATAAAACCCTTACTGCAAACCATTGGATTTGAAATAGAACCGTTCGGACCTCGCGAGTATAGAATCCTTTCGGTCCCCGCTGGCTTAAAAATATCCAATGAACGAGGCATTTTGCTTGAGATAATCGACGAACTACTTGATAGTAGTAATCTTAAAAATGAGAGGGACTTTCGCAAGAAATTGGCTGCGGCTTTCGCTTGTCGAGCCGCCATCAAAGCCGGTGAACCACTTGAACCAGAAGAGCGCCTTAGGCTTATCGAAGACCTGTTTAGAACCTCTGAACCAGAGTTTTGCCCTCACGGAAGACCCGTTTACTATGTATTGTCCAAGCGGGAAATAGAAAAATGGTTCAAACGGTAAAATTTAAAAATCATTAATTTAGGAAATCGTTAAAGTTCAATATAGCCTGATAAACCACACTAAAATACTGGTCATAGTTGGACCGACCGCGGTGGGAAAAACCGCTACCGCAATACAAATTGCCCAAGTGATAGGGGGTGAAATCGTTTCAGCCGATTCGCGACAGATTTATCAAGGTATGGAAATCGGAACCAGCGCCCCCAGTAAAGAGGAACAAGATTTAGTCAAACACCATCTGGTAAGTTGTGTTGAACCTGACTACCGAATATCGGCAGGGCAATACGCTAAAATGGCTAATAAGGTCATTGCTGAAATACAACAGCGCGAGAAAATCCCTATAATAGTGGGTGGCTCGGGACTTTACATTCGGGCAATAATTAAAGGGCTTGCCCCAATTCCACCAGTAAATCCTGAACTCCGCCGTAATATAGAAATTGAGATTAAATCGAAAGGCATTGAAACCCTTATTGCTGAACTCGCCCAAGTTGACCCGGTATACGCCCAGAAAGTCGGAATTCGAGACCGTAAGCGTCTGGTGCGCGCACTGGAAGTCTATCGCGCTACGGGAAAACCCTTCAGTTGGTGGCACCAAAGCGATAGACTATCTAACCCATTAAAAAACAACAATTCTAATAAAGACTTCATTATTTTTGGATTAATTAGACCAAAACCTGAACTCTACTACCTTATCGAACAACGAGTTGATAAAATGCTAAACAGCGGGTGGGTCCAAGAGGTTGAAAGATTAATCGAAAGTTATAAGGGAATTGAGAATTTACCACCACCCATAAAAGAGACGGTGGGATACCTACAAATTGCGCGTTATCTTAATGGTGAAATTTCATTGGAAAATGCAAAGGAACAAATTATTATTGCTACCCGCCAATTCTCCAAACGCCAATTGACTTGGTTTCGGGCCGATAGAAACATAAAATGGTTGGAATGTTCGGGTAGCGATGCTCCAGTCCGATGGGCGAATGACATTATTCAGATAATAAACCTCATTTAAATACAAGATTAGGGACCTTTTTGCGTTTATAATAGTATATTAAATAATTATCACTTTTTGAAATTGTTGCCTATCTTCCCAGGCAAGATGCAAAACCGATAATTCCGTAAATATTTCAAAGACTTTCTAATACTTAAAACTAATAATA
>FWPV01016083.1_pt1 | contig 10608 bp, 9 predicted proteins | sample 2228371 | NCBI WGS metagenome assembly FWPV01 (sample SAMEA103939776, study PRJEB20133) | metagenome
TGGGTTTTCGTGTCCCAAGTCGGCCTTGCTGCTGCCCGCCTTATCCTGCGTTCTCCTCCTTGGTCCGCCCCTCGCCGTTTCCCATGCACCCCACGGCGCTTGACTTCGTCATGGCGGTGACTAATGTGAACTTGATGGCTACAAAGCCAGTGCCAGGATTGACAGTGCATGGTCCAAGGACTCACGACGTCAATAGTTTCGTATTGCGTCCCCGGAATTTCCCCGTCCCCGGAATTTCCCCTCCCCGACGACATTTCCGTTCCAGAACGTGTATTCGGTTCTTCCGTTCAGGTCGAAGTCGTCGATCGTCGGTAGGGCATCGACGTGCGCACCAGGGACAGTGCACACCAGACTCTCGCGGTTGTCTTCGACGTTCTCGAATACCGCAGTGGACTCATCTCCCCACGGAACGACAATGTCCCACAATGAGTCTCCATCGAGACGGGCGTATCGCGAGACACGGAGAGATGTGAAGTAGTTGGGAGTTCGAGTCCACCAGACAAGCGTAACCGGGTAGGAGACCGAGTCGCGGCTTTCGAATGTACAGGGTGCTACCGCATATCCGCCGCCGGTGTCATAGACTGCCTGCCCCACTAGGTCGGTCAGGCCATCACGGTCCACATCGCCGACATCGCAAGGTCTGAAGTACCCGACTACGATGCTCTCGGGCATGGGAATCGGGCTCGTGTCACTCACAACCAGTGCATAGCGATTGACCGGCCGGTATTCCGCAATCTGGAAGTTGTGGTTTGGATTGTGGATGACCTCGCCAAGGCCATCGTGGTCAGTATCACAGAGTAGCAGCATGTCCGTGATGTTGCTCGCTGCCAGGGGTAGGGCAGCGATTCGGGTCAGGACCATCTCCGTCCCAACAGCGGCAACTGCCATCGCCGCCATCAAGCCCAAAGTCGCTCTCATTGTGGCATTCCGCTGTGGCGCGAGTCTCTCGGCACGCTCGATTCGAAGTGCCTACCGGCTCAGCACGACCTTAGTGGTCTGGCTGAATCCGGCGGCCTCTACGCGCAGCATATGCGCACCGGGCTTGGCCGCGCGTCCGGTTGCGTCCAGCCCGTCCCAATGAGCTGTGTGGCTTCCCCGGCTGCGCTGGCCGGATTCCAAGCCGCGGACCCACCGGCCGAGGACATCATAGACGCCGACCAGTTGTCACCTTGGTCCGTGGAGTATGGGTAACAAATGTCGCTTTCTGGCTCGCCGTATGCGTAAACCAGATGAAGCCATCCCGTGACGGGGTCCAGAGCCAGATGGCGGCTGTGATTGACGCCAGTGGCGGTCTGGCTCTTGGTGTAGAACGGTTGACCGGCCACTGCGAACAGGAGTCCAAGGACTCCAAGTAGAAGACCCACTTTTCCAACCACGATGTTGTTCCTCCTTTGTGGTTGAAAAGAAGCTTCTTTGAGAGACGGCGGCGGGTTCGTGCGGTGGGGCAACCGCATGAAAGCTCACGCACACCGACAAGCGGTAGGTAACCGAACTAGTGCAAGACGTCGGCAATCGGCCCGCCTCCCGTGCCAGCTTGCTCGCCGCCACTCCGGTTTAAGTATATACCGCGTGCGCCAGAAGTCAAAGCGTCGTGGTCACCCCGAGTCCGACACCAAACCACGACGAGAAGAGCGAGGAACGATGAGCGGGCGGAATTCCGGCGACAGGTGTAGTGTCAAGCCGTGCGTTAGCTGAACTCTCCTGCGGCCGGGACGCTTGCCCTGTTCCCGACCCCGTCAATCAGCAGTCGGCGTGGCCGCTCGCTTGGTGCGGCTACCGGCGGAATGCGGCTAGCGTTTCTTTTCGGCTTCGTACTCCCGTTTCTTGGCCGAGAGTTCGGATTCAAACCGGCTGATTTCGCGGGTCACGCGCTTGATGTCGTCGTCTACTTCGACCGGCTCGTCGGGATTCCGCTTGATTCGGTCGTAGACCTTGCCGCCGAGCTTGGCCATCGCCTTTTCGATATCGCGGCTGAGGCGCAGCAGTTCGAGCTTGAGCCGGCCGCGGCGGGTGAGGTCTTCGGCTTCTTTAATGGCTGAGCGGGTCGCGTCGCCGAGCCAGACCCGGATGTCATCCCACAGTGTTTCGATGTCTTTCTTCGGCATGGCTGGGCCTTTCTGCTAGGGCAGGAGCACGAGCTTGGTCCCGCTCGCCGCCTTCGACCGGGCAAAGTAGCAGCCCGGCGTGGCTCTATTGCCGTGAGTGTCGGTTCCGTCCCAGAGGAAGAGGCTTGGGGCTGACTTCTGGTAACTGACCGCCTGAAGGGTACGAACCGGTCTGCCCGAGACGTCGAGAATCTCGGCGCGTGTGCCGGGGAGCCGCAGGGTGAAGACGCGGCCGTGGCTGGGCACGGGACACGATCCCAATTCCGAGGACGGAATTGGGTCATGTCCCTTTTCGGAGATGCCGGTGCCGTGGCCGCGCCAGACGCATATCGGGTTATTCGATACCTGGCCGACGTCGTCGGAGTTGAACCCGGCGATGAGATCTTGCTCAAAGAAGACCGCGACCGAGTCGCCAGCGCAGTTGCGGGCCACGACCGGGAATCGCTTGCTGGTCTCGTCGGTCGGGGTCAGCTTGAACGGCTCGGTCCAGAACAGGCCGTCATCGGAGCAGGAAAGAAAGACGTCGGCCCTCAGCAGGTCTGTGCTCGGCTCGACATTGAGTGAGTCGAACTGCTCCCAGACAACGTAGAGTCGGCCGTTTTCCGGGTTCTGGCCGATGCTCGGTCGGCCGCAGATGGCGGCATTGGGTCCGAATCCGCCGGCAAGGTTGTGCGATTCGGCCCGATGGATTCTGGACCAGGTTGCCGAGCCGAAGTCGTAGAGCCAGATTTCAGCCGGGTTTGAGTATGCCGAGTCGCCAATCAGCGGCACGAGCGTGGTCACCAGCAACGGGTTGTCACTGCGGTCCATGACCAGACCCGCGCCAATCGCGCAGACCGTGCCGGTGTCGCCAAGAAAAGCGTCGGGCGGAACCAGGGTCGTCACCGGTCCCCAGCTTTCTCCGGCATCAACCGACAGCCGATAGTGCAGAGCCGTCTCCGCGTTGCGGCCGCTCATCCACGTCGCCACCAGCTTGTTTGAGACGTGCGAAGCAACGAGGTTGTGCCCGAAGGCGCCGGTCTGAATCCAGCCGGTCGGTGTCTCCCAGTCGCACCAGGTCGTGCCTCGGGTGTAGAACAGGTTGTCCGATACCGCGAACTTGATGATGAACAGATGGGTTGTGCCGTCCGCGGTCACCGCGACTACCGGCAGGAAAAAGCCCTCAAGGTCAGGAGCACCGTCGCAGTAGGAGAAGATGCCTCCGCCCGGGGCGGCGTCCTTGGCGACAATCGGCACAAAAGTCGGCGGCATTCCGCCGGCTGAGTAATGACAGGCAACGAGCGCCGCGCCGTCGGCCGGGTTCAACTCCAGCGAGCCGTACCCGGTGCGCTGGGTCTGGCTGTTGATGCCCGAGGCCATGAAGTCAGGGTCGTTCCAGTTCCAGTTGCCGGTGGTGCGGTCGAAGTAGTTGTAGCGGATTGTCCGGTCCGGCCAGTTTGAGCCGTAGGGCTGGGCGCTGTACAGCCAGATGACATGGATGCCGTTAGCCGGGTCCTGCGCCACCCATTGCAGAGCCGGGACCGAGTTCTGGTTGTCGAACGTCGTGCCGCCAACCGTGTCAACAACTCCCGCCGGCTGGGCAAGGCTCAGGCAGGTTGCAGTCAGAAGCACCGATAGCAGTTTCACTTAGTCTCCTTCAGTTCAACGGATAACAACGAGATGGCAGTGCCGGCCCGAATGGTCAAGCCGGTAGACACCGGCCGCCAGTTCGGAAGTGGTCAGTCGGCCCTCGCCTTGCCTGACAAGGCTTCCGGCGGCTGAGAACAGGCGGAATGCGCCGGGCAGGGAAAGGGCCTTGCCGGCACGGACAAGGTTCGTCTTGGGATAGTTCCCAGATTTCGCGGATGGACCGAAGTCATGTCCGGGCTCGGCCAGCCCCGAGGCCGCGGCGGTGTACGAGTATGCCGTCGTGCCCCACGGGTAGTGGCTCACCGGCACGAGATAGACGGTCTGGTATGCGGTGTCGAAGCCGGGCACGGTTGCCGCCGCATATTGCAGCGAGTCCAGTGCGAGCGTATCGAGCACCATGCGCCGGCCGATTGAGTCATGACTGACCAAGTAGAGCCGGAAGTCGGCCTCGTCTGCGCCGTCAAAGGTCAGCTCAAGATTGCGGCCCTGCCGGAACCGGATGTATTCGCCGGCCCAGCGTTGGAGGCTGACGTTACGCGCCACCGGATAGGTCGAGTGGGCGGTGACGCCGAAGCGGGGCACGCGCTCGCCGTAGTAGCCGTAGCGACCGCCGAAGTATGCGGTGTCGTTGATGATGTTGGCGAGCACCCATGCATCGAGCACGTCCTCGAACCGCTCGGTCCGGCCGGTCGCGGCAAAGCCGGAATCCACCCCCTCGATACTCGCCTGCGGCGCGGCGACGATGTTGTGAATCAGGTCGGTACCGACCCGGCCGCCGTACTGCTCATAGAGATACAGAAAGAACAGGTAGGTCTTGATGTAGTCGGCCCACTGACCGTTCCACGAGGTCAGGTCGTTGTCCGGATTCGTGTTGAACCCGGATATCGGGTCGGGCGAGCCGAACAGCCACATCGCCAGCTCGCAGCAGCCCTCTGCTACCCAGAGCGACTCGGCCGGGTCGTAGTTCCAGTGAATCATGTGGCCGAATTCGTGGGCCGCAATCGCGATGCGGTAGTCACCCGCCGGGTTCGCCGGGTAACAGTCGAGATAGATGCACTCGACCTCGTTTGAGTGGTAGCCGAACAGCCGCATTGCGGTCGTGTCGTAGTATTGGTCGAAGAACTGCCAGAAGCCGTCGAACTGATACCCGTGGAACTGGCCGATGTTGTAGTAGAGCAGGTAGATTGCAGAATCGTTGTCAATGGCATCAGGCGGCTGGCCGAGCACGGTCGTGTTGTGATACCACACCCCGCGCTCTGAATCGCGCGGGCTTGAGTACTCGAACCGCTCAACAATCCGGGCGACGTCGGCCGAGTCAACGATTCCTGCGTCCCAGACCGAGTCGTGGACCATGACGTAGCAATGCGGCCCTGCAGCACGGCAGGTCATCTCGGCGGCAAACTGCTGCGGCGGCATCACGCTCATATTCTGCAGCCACATCAGCCGGGTCTCACCGACCTGCGGTGGACAGGCGCGGTCCTTCAGGGCGGGCTGCGGCACCAATTCTGCGGGCCGCAGCGCATCAAAGACGTACGTGCCGCACCGAATCGGCGCGGACTGGACCTGAGCAGCAATCAAGATGGTCAGTATCAACACGCATTCTCCCAGTGTGGTTAGGAAGTGATTCTAGTGGGCGCGGCCCGGATGTCAAAGCACCCCGGTTTCCCCGGTCACCCTGAGCCCTTCGCCCTTCGTCATGGAAAACCCGGGACTGTCCCGGATTGCGCCGCGTTCCTGCGCGGCGGGGACTGTCCCAGGGTTTGCAAGGGAGAAGGATGGCAATGGCGGCCTCACTCCGGCTTCAACTCTCTCACCGTCGCAAGGAAACCACTAGGCCGGCCGCTGCGGTCACGCAGCAGGGTTGCGTTCAGCTCAGCCCGGAAGCGCGAGCCGTCCCGGCGCAGCATGACGTACTCGACACCCTTCACGGTTTCGCCGGCCAGGGTTCGCTCGATGTTTGCCCGGGCCCGAGCGTGTTCTTCCGGGGCCAGCAGCTCAAAAGCACTCCTGCCCAAGAGCCTCTCGGCCCGGGCCACGCCGTGCATCCGCAGCGCCTCGGGCGAGACGTAGGTGATGTTACCTTCAAGGTCGGTCGCGGTCACCGCATAGGGCAGCGCGCGCAGCAGGGATGAGCTGAACTCCTCGGAATCACGCAGCGCCTGCTCGCTTCGTCGGCGGTCGGTGATGTCGCGCACCAGAACCATGGTAGCGGGCTCGCCCGCCCAAATGATGCGGGCGGCGCCGATTTCTACCGGCAGCTCGGTACCATCACGGCGTACGGCCAACAGTTCATAGCGCGATGGCACCGGCTCACCGGCGATGCGCCAGCTCAGGCGGTCGAGCACCCATCCTCTGTCTTCGGGTCGCATTATCTCGTTGACGTGCAACCCCAGTGTTTCCTCGACTGACCGGCCGAGCAACTCAGCGCCTCGGCGATTGATGTAGCGGTGGCGTCCGTCAGCGCCGACAATGCCGACGCCTTCGGGTAAGCTCTCGGCCAACGCCCGGAACCGAGCCTCGCTCTCAACCAGCGCCTTCTCCACCTGTCTCAGCACGGTCACATCATGCGCCAGCAGGACACCCCCCTCGCGCTCACCGGTCGGCCCGAACAGCGGCCGGACGAACCACGACAGAATCCGTTCGGCTCCGTCCTTGGTGGTGATTGCGGTCTCAAATTCCTCTATGACCGAGATGTCGGTCGCAAGCATCCGAGCCCGGTCATCCGCGTCGGCCACCAGCGCTGGCCAGACCCAGGCAGTGGTCTGAACCTCCTCACGTGAGTAGCCGGTGAGACGCTCCGCGGCCCGATTCCACAACCGGACCCGGTTATCCGAATCAACTATCGCGAAAAACAGGCTGGCGCTGTCGGTGATGGCCTCACGGAGCTGGCTCAGCACCGCCAGCTCGGTCAGCGCCTGGCGGTGCTCGCTTGCGTCATTGACAACAGCGAGCAGATATGAAGGTACTCCGGACTCGTTGCAGACGTTGCGCATCGTCTCCCGCACCCAGGCGATTGAGCCGTCCTTCCGGACGATACGGTAGTCGCGCGTGATTAGGTAGTTAGGAATTGTCCGCAGCTTTTCCGAAGCTCCACGCATCCGGGCGAGGTCTTCGGGATGGATGATGTCACGCCACCGAACCTGGCCGGACAGGAACTCATTCTCAACGTAGCCCGTAATCTCCCGAACTGCGCCGCGCAGGAACAACGGGGTGTAGTCCAAATGTCCGAAGAAAGCAATCCCTTGAAAACTGTCAATGAACAGACGATACCGGTCTTCAATCGCCCGGCGCTCAGCCTCAACCCGCCGCCTCTCTCGGATGTCGCGCAAAACCAGTACCGCACTGGCCACGGCTCCGGCCCGGTCTTTGACCACCCGCGCTGACATGCCGACCGGAATCGGCTCACCGCCTGCACCCTTGATGCTCATCTCCGAGCAACAAACCTCGCCCTGAGTGAACACGCGGGCCAGTATCTCGTCGAACCGGTCAGACGGTTCAAACAGCGAGCTCGCCATCTGGCCTTCAAGCCCGGCCGAACCCGCCATCTCCCGGGCCGACCGGTTCGCGCTCAGTATCCTGCCCTCGGTCGAGACCACGAGCACGCCATCGAGCATCGCGTCGAGAATGCTGCCGGTCACGCTGTCGAGAGAGATAGCCATCTGCTAACCCGTCTGCTCGGGGACGGGGCCGGTCGCTCCGCCATTGAATAGGGACTGCCCCTCTCGCCCCAAGGCGAGCGAACTGGGCTCCGGGTGCGCCGTAAACGCGTCGGCGCCACCCATCGAAACAAGGCTCATGCTGTTTTGTGTGCGGTGCGGCTCCGGCCGATACCCGCGTCAAAAGGCTGGTGCAGCTCCGCTGGCCGGCAGGCATGCCGCCGGCATTTCTGCCGCCCAAACATAGCACCTACCCCGGGTTTGTCAAGCTCGAACCGCTCGCTAGGTTTGGCAAGGAAATGAAGCGGGGCAATCTCAGAACTAGGGTGCTTAGTCTCGATGGATTTGACATCCGGCCACGGCGGGCTAGAATCGAGCGTCGTCTGCGGCGAGGACGATGCCAATGGCATCGTGCCTCGCTTGCCTTGATAGCAAATGGAGCCAGCTTCTGCGTAACGTCATCTTCGTCCTCTCGGCTTTGCTCGCCGCCGGACTGGTGCCGGCAGCGAGCCTGAGTGACGCCGTCGTTCATCAGAGGATTGACCTAAGTCTGCGCGTCGAGGTCTGCGGTCAGGAGTACACTTGGGAACAGGTCGGCCGTTTCGTCCTGCCGGGTGACACCCTGCGGCTCAGGATAGTAGGCAGCTCAGCCGGAAGCGGCTGGGTCGCATCTGCGGGTGAGTTGTTTGAAGCTGACGGTGCGACCTGCTGGGTGGCGCCCGAACAACCCGGACTGTGCCAACTCATTGCCGCCTGCGGGGCCGCGACCAAGCGCATCAACGCCTTCGTCATGGTGCCCTTCGACAGCTTGAAGAACGGCTATCTCAAAGGCGTGCGCATCGGCAAATACCCAAGCACCAGTCCGTTCCCGAATTTCACTAAGCCGCGCGGGTTTATCATGGTAACCCCTGAAGTACTGGACGTGCCGGTGTCGGCCCGGTACTTGCTGCGTGACTTCGTGCCCCGGCAGCCGGACGGTTACCCGAAGTACATGGCCCTGCGCGAGGAGCTGCTCATCAAGCTGGAACTGCTGACCGACCTGGTGCAGAGTCGCGGCTACCGGTGTGACAAACTGACTTGTATCAGCGGGTTCCGTTCGCCGTTCTACAACCGCCGCAACCGTGCGGGCCGCAACAGCGCCCACATCTACGGCGGCGCCGCCGACCTTATCGTTGATGCCAACAACGACGGCCGAATGGACGACCTGAATCGCGACGGCGTAGTCAATCGGCGTGACTCGAAACTGCTGGCCGGCCTCGTAGACGAGCTGGAAGACCAGCATCCGGAGCTGGTCGGCGGCTGCGGCTGGTACTCAAGGACCCGGTACCGGGGGCCGTTCATCCACGTTGATGTCCGCGGCGCGCCGTCGCGCTGGCATCAGTGAAACTCAGTCCGTTCCAATCAATCAGCCTGATTCTGCTTGCCGTGTTGGTAGCGGCATGGGCCGAGTTCTACCTACCGGTAAGAGAAAGCTTCCGGATTGACATCGTCCGGGTAGCACTGCAGATGTCCCGCACCCGGCTCGCGACCGCATCGTTGCGACAGCAGATTCCCTGGCTCCGCCAGGAGAATGCCGACCTCCGGGCTCAGTTGGATGACATTTCGCACCGGGTTGCGAGTGCCTTTTCCAACGAGCTGTATCTTGTGGTCAATCCGGCGACGAACCGGCTGGCAATGCGCCGTGGTCAGAACGTGCTGCTTGAGGCAACGATTTCGACCGGCAGCAATGACTCGCTATCGCGGGGCGGCCGGAAGTGGGTCTTTCGCACTCCCCGTGGGGTCATGACCGTGCTGCGCAAGAAGAAGGACCCGGTCTGGGTCAAGCCGGACTGGGCCTTCCTCGAAAAAGGCGAGCCGGTGCCGCCGTGGAACTCGCCGTCGCGCCGCGAAAAGGGCGTGCTCGGTGACTACCTGCTGGACCTCGGTGGTGGAGTGATGATTCACGGCACGCCGATGGAACACCTGCTCGGCCGAAGTGTCACGCATGGTTGCATCCGAGTCGGCAGAGACGACCTGCGGGTGCTGTACGATTCGGTGCCGGTCGGAACAAAGGTATACATCTTCTAATGGCGACCAGATTCCGAGACCTGCTTGGCGTCGTTGCCACAGTGTTCGTCAGTCTGGCGATTGTCCGGTTAGTGGATGCGGTCGGCAAGCGCGAGCTTGTCCGGGCCGCGCGCGAGGTTCAGGTCGAGTATGACTCGGTTCAAGCCGAGTTCGATGTGTTGCATCTGACCGGCCGGCGTCTGCGCGAAGACCGAGAGTTTCTTGAGTTCCGGCTGGCATCACTCTCTCGACGCGAACCATACTTGATCCTCGACCGGGCCCGGAGCCGACTGACGCTCGCAATCGCTGACAAGACCGTGCTTGAGACGAAGTTCCGGCTGCGCGGCCCGGCCCAAGAGCAGGAAGAACTGGCCCGCCTCTCCGGCGCGACGCTCGAGGTACTGGCAACGCGTGCGAATACCGACTGGTATCGGCCCGACTGGCTCTATCGGCTCGAAGGGATTGAACCGCCGCGCGACTCTGCGGCCCGTACCGTGGCCAACGCCTTCGGCCCGGGCGAGATTTTTCTCGGTGGGGACATCGTGATTCACGGTCCGGCCAGTGAAAGTGTCCCGGCTGAGGCAATTGACCACAGCTACATCGAGCTTGACACCAATGCACTCAAGACCGTGCTCGATGCCGTCAAGCCCGGCACGATTGTGCGCATCCGCTGAGCCTTGCCCTTTGACTTGCCGCGAGTATGCGCTAGGCTTAGGAGCAATGACTCACCCTCGCCGGCGTAGTCAGACCGCCGCGAGCGCGCGAGCAGGAACCCATCGGAGAGGTGCCGGAGTGGACGAACGGGCATGCCTGGAGAGCATGTGTACTCGTAAGGGTACCGTGGGTTCGAATCCCACCCTCTCCGTCCTATCCGTGCATCGAACGACGGAAAACTCGGGACTGTCCCAGCGGAAATCCGGGACTGTCCCTCAGTCTGTGCGGAGCATGGGACTGTCCCGGGATTTCCGATTTCAGATTGCGGATAGCGGTGAGCGGATAGCGGATAGCGGATTGGGGACTGTCCCAGGGCTTTCCCTTGTCACTCTGAGCCCTGCTCCCTTCGCCGCTTTGACTGTGGACTTGGACCACAAGACCATTTCATATGCGTGACCGGAAGCTGGCCGTGCATCTCGACCCGGTCTGCAAGATGAAGGTGGCCGAAGGCCAGGAGG
>FWPV01016084.1_pt1 | contig 10607 bp, 9 predicted proteins | sample 2228371 | NCBI WGS metagenome assembly FWPV01 (sample SAMEA103939776, study PRJEB20133) | metagenome
ATCCTTTTTCGGCGGCCATGCAGCACACCGACTATGTGACGGCCGAGAACCTGGTGGTGGCCAGCGCCACGGCCACGCCCTGGGAAAGCCGCGACAGCGACGTGCGCGTCTCGCTGCCGCTGGCCAGCCCCTCGGGACCGAATCCCGGCCAGGCCGGGACCTCCGAAAGGGCTAGCCGCGTCGTCAAGGTGGAAGTAACCTTTACCCCCCAGTCGCTGGCCAAGGTGCGGCAGATCCACGGCGTCTGCCTCTCGTGTGTCTCCCTGGAAGATCGGGAGGAGATGCATCGCCGGTGCCGAGCGGCCTGGGACAAGGCCGGTTCGTCTATCGACCGCGTGCGGGCGAGGATACAAAGCCAGCTCCAGTTCGAGCCCCACCGCGACCTGGCCGCCAAACTCGACGACGTCCGCCTGGGCAACGAAGAGGGCTATCTGGCCTATGAGCAGACGCCGCTGGTCTTCGGTTCGGTGCGGGTGACGTGCAACATCGCGGCCATCGCCATCGTGGCGATCATCACCACCATTCTGGTGCTGGGCATCCGCGAAAGCGCGGGCTTCAACGCCCTGATGGTGCTGGTAAAAGTGGGCGCCGTGCTGTTCGTGATCCTGGCGGGCTTGCGGTTCGTCCAAGCCAGCAACTGGGTGCCGTTTATGCCCTACGGCTGGCACGGCGTGCTGAGCGGGGCGGCGATCGTGTTCTTCGCCTACATCGGCTTCGATTCGGTCTCGACCCATGCCGAAGAGGCCCGCAATCCCAAACGCGACGTGCCCATCGGCATCATCAGCTCGCTTGCCATCTGCACGGTGCTTTACATCGCGGTCGCGGCCGTGCTGACCGGCATGATCCCCTACCCGCAGATCCCCGTGGATGCGCCGATCGCCGGCGTGTTTGCCAAGTTCGGAATGCCGGTCGCCAAGTTCATCGTCTCCGTGGGGGCATTGACCGGCATCACCAGCGTCCTGTTGGTGATGCTGTTGAGCCAGCCGCGCGTGCTGCTGGCCATGGCCCGCGATGGGCTCTTGCCCCCGAGCTTTTTCGGCAGCGTGCACCCCCGGTTCCGCACACCCCATAAGGCCACCATCCTTACCGGCGCGATATGCGGCCTGACCGCCTCCCTGTTTCCCCTCAAGGCCTTGGGCGATATGGTCAACATCGGCACGCTGTTCGCCTTTGTCGTGGTCTGCTCGGCCGTGTGGCTCATGCGGCGGCTCAATCCCGATGCCGAACGCCCCTTCCGAACACCGGCCTTGCATTTCGTGGCCCCCGCCGGGATCATCCTCTGCGTGGGGTTGATGTTCCACCTCGGCTGGGCCAACTGGATCCGCCTGGGGGTGTGGCTGTTGGTCGGGTTGTGCATCTATCTAGGCTACGGCCGGTACCACAGCAAACTGGGGAAGGAACTCCGCGGCGAGATCGCCCTGCACGGTGTGTCGCCGGCCGGCGTGCCCGTCGACTGAACCCACAGAGCAAACGTTTTCCCGAACCTAAAGCGGTGGAGTCGCATTGCTGCACCTTTCGGACGACCCTCCGGCGGACAACACCGCGATGGCACAGGGCCGGACCCGTCAGCCGACTTCCACCACCAACTCGTTTCACCCCCACCCAAGGGGCAGGAGCCGCCATGTCCCGGGCGAAATCTGTTGTCCGCCTTTCGGAAATGACCCCCGAACAGGAAGGCGACCTGTTCGTCCTCATGACCCTCAAAGAGGAACACACCACCCGGGAGGGCAAACGGTATTTCAAAGTCGGTTTCCGCGATGCCGAGCGCGAAGTGGTGTTCCCCGTATGGGACAACTCGCCCTTTGCGGCCCCCTGCCGGGACGAGTGGACACCAGGGCGATTCTACAAGCTCCGGGCCGTGTATCGGCAAACTCCTTACGGGCCCCAATTGGACCTCCGAAAGGTGCGCGAAACCTGCCCGGCCGACGCCCAGGACGGCTTCGATCCCCTGATGTGCTTGCCGCGCTCGCGGTTCGATGCGGCGGCTATGTGCGCTGAACTTTGCCAACTGGGAGCCCGCCATATTCCCCCCGGCCCCTTGCGACGCCTGGTCGAGGAGCTGCTCGAGACCCACAAAGACCGGCTGGTGCTGCACCCGGCCGGCCGGCATCACCATGCGTTTTGCGGCGGGCTGCTCGAACACACCTTGAGCATGACGCGGTGCTGCGCTATGCTGGCCGACGAATTCGCCGCCAAATACCCCGACCTCCAGCCCCCGCTGGATAAGCCCCTGGTCGTGGCCGGCGCGGTGCTCCACGACCTGGGCAAGCTGGAAGAACTGGCTTGGCAGCCGACCGAGACGGCTTGGACGCCTGCCGGGGCGCTCTTAGGCCATGTATTGCTGGGGCGCGATATGGTCCGCCAAGCCGCCGCCCGGGTCCATCTGGAACCCGGGCGGGACGCCGACGACTTCTTCTTCGTCACCGATCCGGGTTGGTTCGACCGTTTGGCCGCCCTCGGCTTCAACGTCGTGCTGCAGGACAACACCGGGGTAACGGACGACGGCTCGCTTTCGGTGCTGGCGGGACGGCTGGGCATCCCCTATGTCAACGTGGAAGCCCAGCACGGGCACGTGAAGACGCAGCGCCGCATGCTGGAGGCGCTTGTCAGGCAGATCAACCCTGGGGCCGGACCACGGTAACCGGCTGACGGGAGGTGGGTTAGGTGGCATTGGAGGGCCCAGAAAAGGCCTGGACGGCGATTTTTGCCCCCGTTTTTCGCGTCTAAGGATTGGAACCTGGGTCCGACCTCGACGGGATACCCGGGTGAACGGGATTTCATGAACCGCACGGCGCTGTCAGGAGATCCGGCGGGAAGAGGGCGGTGATCCGAAGGGGCTGGGAGTCCCGGAGGGACGACCCAGAGCCCAGGAGTTCACTCCTGGGATTGGGCCGCGTTCCCAGCCGAGAGGACGAGTCCCGGAGGGACGGCCGAGCCGTGGTGTCGGCCGCCCCTCCGGGGCTTTGAATCCCATCGTCAGTGAACCCAGGCCTGAAGGCCTGGGCTCAGCCTGGGTCGCGCCTCCGGCGCTTGCGGTGGGGCGGGCATTCGGGGTTGACGGCGGTGAGGTTCGAGGGTTGAACAGTTTCAAGGTGTTGGCGCCGAGTGGGACGGCCGGGCCGGGGCGTCGATCAGCTCGGCTGCCCCTCCGGGTCTTGAACCTGATCGTTACAGGCCCCGTCAGTCGGCGGTTCTACCGCAGGCGGGACGAAAGACGGTGCTGGAGTTCCAGCAGGGCCGGATCCTCCGGGACGCCGTTCTTCATTTCCACAAACTCAACCGCCACTTGGTCCAGCTTCCCCGCGGCATCGAACTGGAGACGGGCTTCGCCCAGGAAGCGCCCCCGTTCCACTGACGACACCACCGTCGCCAGGCCGATCCGAAGCGGTTTGTAAATCACAAACCGGGGTTCGGTGGTAATGATCAACCGGACTTCGGGGTGCTCCTCCGCCAGCCGGGCGACCACCCAGTCCGGAGGGATCTCCCCCTGGGGACGCAAGGTGTCCCAAAGCACCACCAGAAAATCCGCCTGCTTCATCACTTCGGCTTTCACCTCCGCCACCGCCTGCAGCGGATCGAGGCCCCGGAAACCGGAGTTGGGCTTGACCCGCAGCGGGTCGGCCAGACCCAGAAACCCGATACGCACCGGCCGGGACACGCCATCGACCACGGACTCCACCACCGCAAACCGCTCAGGAGCCACGAGGGAGGAACGGCGAGGAACCAGGTTGGTGGAGATCACCTTCGCCGGCGTCGAGCCGCTACTGAGGTCCGGCCACCAGTGCAGGTCGTTGATCCCCAGGTTGAGGACCGCCATCGGCAGGCGCCGCAGGCTGTCCAGCATCAGGGCGTTGACAGCTTCGGCTTCGGGACCGGGTTCGGCGAAGTAGTTTCCGGCGTCAACATTCAGAAAGGGCTGTGAGCCCTCTCGGGTGACGCTTTCCACGTAACCCCGACGGCGGGCCAGCCCGCCCGTGGGCCCACCGGCACAGCCGCAGGGCTCAAAATTGCCTTGGACATCGCCGGTGAAGTAGAGCAGGAGTTCAGCCCTCCCGGCGTTGGCTGGAAAGGCAACTCCTGTAATCAGGACGTTGATGAGGAGTATCACACACAATGCGCGCATCGCTATGCCAATGATGAGAAAATGCCAGTTCAGTCGCAGGATCAAGCCCATGGCCAATATCTCACAGCTCCGGCTCAAGGATCGCCTCTTCATGATGGCCTACCGCTACCGCAAAGCCGAATGGCAACCCGGCACCCCGCTGCGCAAGCCGCTCCGGGAATGCAGGGTGGCGGTGGCCACCACCGCCGCTTTCTACGTCCCGGGACAGACGCCGTTTGATGAGGCGTTCCGGGGCGGCGACTTTTCGTTCCGCGTCATCCCGAACGATGTGGATCTGCAGTCTCTGCGCCTGGGACATCGCAGCGGGTCCTTCGACCCCTCGGGTGTTCTGGCCGACAAGAACCTGGCTTTGCCTTTGGACCGGCTGCGGGAGCTTCAACAGGAGGGGGTGATCGGTTCGGTCAACCACCGTCATTTCAGCTTCATGGGCTCCATCACCGCCCCGGGCCGTCTGGTCCAGATCACCGCCCCGGAGTGCGCACGGCTGCTGGCGGAGGATGGAGTCGACGTGGTCCTGCTGACCCCGGTCTGACCGATGTGCAATCAGTCCGTGGGACTGATTCAGGGAGTGATCGAGAAGCAGGGCATCTCCACGGTCTCCATAACTCTGCTGCGGGAGGTTACGGAGAAGGTCCAGCCTCCCCGTGCGCTGTTTGTGGATCGGCCGCTGGGCTATCCGCTGGGAGCACCTCACCAGCCGGACCTGCAGCGTCGTATCATGCTGGCGGCACTGGCTCTGGTGGAGGGAAACCCGCCGCTGCCGGTGCTGGAGACTTTCGAGGAATGTCTGGCCCGTTGAGCGGTGTCGCGGCCGCCGGAGAGGTGCACATCGTCCAGATCCCGCCGGGGCTGCTGCTGCCGGATCGGGCGACCGTCCTGCAGGAGCAGGGAGTCCCTCCGGACGCCCGCCTGTCTCCCGAGGCTGAAGCGGTGCTGGCGGCCGCCCTGGCCGAGGCATTGCGGCTGGCGCGCCCGGTAGGGATGTACCGGGAGATCTCACCGGACGGCTTCGCCTGGGTGTTGGAAGGAGAAGGCCTGAACCAGCCCCATGACGTCGTCTCGCTGATCTACCCCCGGGGATCGCGGCTGGCGCTGTTTGCAGGCACGCTGGGCCCGGCGGTCAGCGAAACGATCCAGCATGCTTTCCGGCAGGGGGATTATCCCTTTGCCTACAACCTCGATTGCGTTGCCTCGCTGATGGCGGATGCGACGGCGGCCCATCTCCAGCAGCTTTACCAGGACGAGGTGGGCTGCGACGGCTGGGGCTGCATGCGCTACAGTCCCGGCTACTGCGGCTGGCACCTCACCGGCCAGCGGCGCCTGTTCGCAGTTCTCGAGCCGTGGCGGATCGGGGTAAGCCTCACCGAGAGCTGCCTGATGCAGCCGATAAAGTCGGTTTCCGGGGTGCTGATCGCCGGCCCGCGCAGGATCCACGTGTTCCCCAACAACTTTCCGTACTGTGAGGATTGCCGGACCAAGAGCTGCCGCGACCGCATCCGGGCCCTCCTCCGGGAAGGCCTCCCGGAGGAAGATTAGAGGGAGGCCCCGGATTCACTGATTGCACCGACTCGCTGACGCCACTCAGATCACGCTGCGGCGCAGTTTTGCCGAGCGGCGGTAACCGTTGATGGGCGTCACCGTGTGTTCACCGCGACCCATGGCCACGATTCCGGTGCGCACCATCTCCACGATTCCCACCCCCCGCAACAGCTCGGCGAAGCTTTCGATCTTCTCCTCCTCGCCCGTAATTTCGACAATCAAAGTGTTCCTGGCCACATCCACCACCCGGGCCCGGAAGATGCTGCAAAGCTGCATCACCTCCGGGCGCGTCTGGCTGTCGACCCGCACCTTGATCAGCGCCAGGTCGCGGCGCACCGACGGTTTATCGTGCAGGTGCTCCACCTGGACCACATTGGGCAACTTGTAAAGGCATTTCTCTACCTTGCGGGCTTCGTTTTCGGTCCCCTCGATGAGGATCGTCATCCGGGAGAGATCGGGGCTCTCGGTGCGGCCCACGGTCAGGCTGTCGATATTGAAATTCCGGCGCCGGAACAGGCCCACCACCCGGGCCAGGACACCGGGTTTGTTTTCCACCAGCGCACTCATGGCGTATCTCATAACGGCTTACTCCTTCCGGGCTCCGGCCTTGACGGCCTCCGGCACAGGACGGCGGATCATGTTGTGCAGGGAAGCACCCGAGGGCACCATCGGGTAGACGATGTCGTGCTTCTCCACCACATACTCGATGAGCACCGGCGTATCTTTCTGGGCGCGGGCAAACCGCACCGATTCCTCGATTTCCTCGCGGCGTCTCACCCGCATGTTGGGAATCCCATAAGCCTCCGCCAGCTTGCAGAAGTCGGGACTGCCCATGGGGGTTGCATGGTAGCGCTCTTCATAGAAGAACTCCTGCCACTGCCGCACCATCCCGAGGTAGGCATTGTTCATGATGGCGATGTTGACGTGGACTTTCTGTTCCACCGCAGTGGCCAGCTCGGCCATGGTCATCTGGAATCCGCCGTCGCCGACGATGGCCCAGACCTCCTCATGGGGAAGGCCCATCTTGACGCCCACCGCCGCCGGGAAGCCGAAGCCCATGGTCCCCAAGCCGCCGCTGGTGATGAGAGACCGCGGCCGGTCGTGGGGATAGTACTGGGCCTCCCACATCTGATGCTGGCCCACGTCGGTGACGGTGATGGCGTCGCCGCCGGTATATTTCCAGAGGTCCCGGATGGCATGGGCCGTGTAGAGCTTCCCGTCGTCGGGCATGTTGTAGATGTCCCGCTGATGGCGGTCCTCCTGCCAGGTGTGGATGGTGCGCAGCCAGTCGGCGCTGTCGGCGGGTTCCGCAAGCGGGATGAGCTGTTCCAGCACCGGCTTGAGATCGCCGACGATGCCCACGTCGACACGGACGTTCTTGTTGATTTCCGAAGCGTCGATGTCGACGTGGATCTTGCGGGACTTGGGCGAATAGGTCTTGAGGTCACCCGTGACCCGGTCATCGAACCGCATGCCCAGGGCCAGCAGCAGGTCGGCTTCCTGGATGGCGATGTTGACGTGGGCCTCCCCGTGCATGCCCATCATCCCCAGACACAGCGGATGGCTTTCCGGCATGGTTCCTTTCCCCAGCAGCGTGAGCGCCACCGGGATCCGGAAGCGTTCGGCGAAGGCCACCAGTTCCCGCTCAGCTCCGGACAGGGTGATGCCATGTCCCGCCAGAATCAGCGGCCGGCGGGACTCCCGGATCAGTTCCAGCACCCGGCGGATTTCCTCCGGAGTGGCCCCACCCACCGGACGCTCATTGGGCAGTCGGATGGGTTCGTCGGGGTATTCAAAGTGGGTGGATTTGATCTGGACGTCTTTGGGGATGTCCACCAGCACCGGCCCCGGGCGCCCGCTGCGGGCGATGTGGAATGCCTCCTTGATGGTATAGGCAAGCTCTTCCACATCGGTCACCAGGTAGTTGTGCTTGGTGATGGGCAGGGTGATGCCCGTGATGTCGATTTCCTGGAAGGCATCCGACCCCACCACCGAGGTGGGCACCTGTCCGGTGATGAACACGGTGGGCGACGAATCCAGCATGGCGGTGGCGATGCCGGTGACCAGGTTGGTGGCCCCAGGTCCGCTGGTGGCGACCGCCACCCCCACCTTGCCGGTGGCCCGGGCGTAGCCGTCGGCCATGTGGGACGCCCCCTGTTCGTGGCGCACCAGGACGTGCTTGATCTGGGGGTACTTGGTCATGGCGTCGTAGGCCGGGAGGATGGCCCCGCCGGGGTAGCCGAACACCAGATCCACTCCCTCCCGGATCAGGCATTCCCAAAGGATTTCAGCTCCTGTCAGTTTCATGTTGTGTGCTCCATCGTCACAGACTTGATTCCTTGACTCGGGCCCGGGTCAGCCTTCCATCACCGCGCCGGTGCTGGCACTGCTGACCATGCGGGAATAGCGCCGCAGCCACTTGCTCTCGATCGTGGTCTGGAAGGGCGGCAAAGCTTCCAGTCGCCGCCGGATTTCAGCGGGGTCCAGCTCCAGATCGATGGTGCGGCGGTCGAGATCGATGCAGATGATGTCGCCGTCACGGACGGCGGCGATCGGCCCACGGGCCGCCGCCTCGGGGCTCACGTGTCCTACCGACATACCCCTCGTGCCGCCGGAGAACCGGCCGTCGGTCACCAGGGCGACGGACTCGCCCAACCCCATGCCCTGCAGCTGGGCGGTGGGTCCCAGCATTTCCTGCATCCCGGGTCCGCCGCGGGGACCTTCATAACGGATGACCACCACTTCACCCGGCTTGACCTGTCCCCCCAGGATCCCCTGGGTCGCCGACTCCTCACTCTCGTAAACCCGGGCGGGACCGGCGTGTCGTCGGGCTCCGGCCACGCCGGCAGTCTTGATCACCGCGCCGTCCGGGGCGAGACTGCCGAACAGGATCGCCAGTCCTCCCGTCTGGGAGTAAGCGTTTTCGCAGGTGCGGATCACTTCCGGATCCAGAATCTTTGCATCGGCGATGTTCTCGCCCAGGGTCTTGCCGGTAGCCGTGATGCGGTCCAGATGAAGCGTGCCGGGGCGGCGGCTGATCTCCTTCAGTATGGCGGGCACGCCGCCGGCCCGGTGCACGTCCTCCATGTGCCAGTGGCTGGAGGGACTGACCTTGCAGATGTGCGGAACGCGCTCGGCCACTCGGTTGATGCGCTCCAGCGGATACTCGATGCCGGCCTCGTGCGCGGCGGCCAGGGTGTGCAGAACGGTGTTGGTGCTGCCGCCCATGGCCATGTCCAGCGCGAAGGCGTCATCCACGGCTTCAGGGGTGACGATCTTGCGGGCGGTGAGATCGCGTGCCACCAGCTCCATCAGCGCCCGGGCTGCCCGCTCCGCCAGTTCGTAGCGCTCGGGGGTCTCAGCCAGAATGCTGCCGTTGTACGGAAGAGCCAACCCGATCGCCTCCAGCAGGCAGTTCATGCTGTTGGCGGTGAACATGCCGGAACAGGAACCGCAGGAGGGACAGCCGTGGTCTTCCAACAGCTTGAGTTCGTCGGCATCGATCCGGCCCGCCTGGTAGGCGCCGACACCTTCGAAAACGCTGATCAGGTCGACGACACGGCCGTCCGGCGTACGTCCGGCCGCCATCGGCCCGCCGGTCACGAACACGGTGGGGATGTCCACCCGCAGAGCTCCCATCAACATCCCCGGCACGATCTTGTCGCAATTGGGGATACAGATCATGCCGTCGAAAGCGTGGGCGTTGATGACCGTCTCCACGCAGTCGGCGATCAGCTCGCGGCTCGGCAGAGAGTAATTCATGCCGATATGACCCATGGCGATCCCGTCGTCGACCCCGATGGTGTTGAATTCGAAGGGGACACCCCCGGCCGCCCGTACCGCTTCCTTGACGGCACGGCCGAAACGCTGCAGGTGGACGTGGCCGGGGATGATGTCGATGTAGCTGTTGCAGATGGCGATAAACGGCTTGCCCATGTCGGCGTCGGTGACGCCGGTCGCTTTCAGCAACGAGCGGTGGGGGGAACGTTCGAAGCCCTTCTTGATGCGGTCGGATCTCATTGTCTCAGCCGGTCTCCTTTTGTGTCTGCAAAAAAAAAGCCCCCGTTCCCGGGGGCTTCAATCTCCTTCAACTCGCGGCCTGTTCAGTATCCCGATGGCGGATGCGCCCCCCACACCCGCAGGCCGCTGGGCACGGTAATGCCTACGACTACCAGGAGGGCGAGCAGGTTGTTGAGGGCCGACACCGGGTTCATCTGTTGCAGTCCGTTAATACGATTCGCCATACGCTAACCGACAGGCGGGCGGTTTGTCAAGGGCCGGGAACGAAAACTCAGCGGCTTTCGTCCAATGCAACTGTCCCGTCCAGCAGGACCTTCCCGTCAAGGGCGATGCCCTGTCCCGCAGGCTCCTCCCTGGCCACCCGTGCGGTTTCCGGCGAAGGCGCCGGTCCACCCGTGTCCGGCCGGGGACGGGGGAGGGTCTTTCCGGCCGGGATCTTCTGCCAACGTGACCGCAGACGCGCCACCTGGGCGCCGATCCGCTCCGAGACCCGGAAGATGTGTCCGACCCGCAACCCTCCCACCAAAGGGGTGTCGCCGATGGCCTGCATGCCCACTGAGGCGACACAGCCACAGCGGCTGCAGTCGGGGGTTCCACCCAACTGGCAGGGCGTCACTTCCGTCTGCAGATCCGCCGACAGGCATTCGGTGACGCGGGAGAAGATGCAGGCGGCGGGGGATTCGGGAGGGCGGCGATAGGCCTGGATCATCTCCGGGGTGACCCTGAGTTTGGGAAACTCATCTTTCAGCCGGTCCAGCTCCTGAAACACCTGCTCCCGCACTTCCGGCGCCAGAATCTCCTCTGACTGCTCACCCATCTGCGGGGTGTACAGGCTCATCCGGATCGTCCACACCTCGTCGCGCCCGCTCCAAAACTCCACGAAGCGCCGCAAGGCGTCCGGCCGAGCGAGCATGTGACTGGTGAT
>FWPV01016093.1_pt1 | contig 10606 bp, 2 predicted proteins | sample 2228371 | NCBI WGS metagenome assembly FWPV01 (sample SAMEA103939776, study PRJEB20133) | metagenome
CCGCGCGGGTCCTGAAACTCCCCAGGCCCCTGCCCTTGCCGCCCAAACGTCAGCATCGCAGGCACCAGCATCCTCTTCGCCAAGTACGGATCCTCGGTAGGCTCCGGCGGTACCACGGCGGCGGGTGCCGTTCCATACTCCCACAGTTGGGCCGTAACGTCCTTGCGAATGTACAAGAACATCTCCTCGCGGTAGGGCCAGTCCTTCAGCGCGTAAGGATATGTGCGCGACCAGAGGATATTCCAGATCTCAGTGCGCTTGGCTGAATCCTTCAGCATGCCCCACAGACGGCCAGGCGTCAGCCCTTTATAGTCTTCCACCGGCCACCACATCATCAGGCGTGGGAAACGGTCGTACTTCGCCAGCAGCGGTCTCACCTTGCCGTCGTTCCAACCGTGCACAATCACGATGGGCGCGTCCAGGGCTTCGCGGCTCGGACTCTCGCCGGAGAACGAAATCGCATTGGGGAAATCCCGCAGGTACCAACTCGCATAGGGGAAGCCCGTCCTGGAATCATACGCGACTTTGATTCGGTTGTCGCCCACCGTTCGGCGCGAAATGTCCAGAATCTCATTCAGCGTTATCTTGGCATCTTGCGTTCCATGCGCATAGACGATCAGTTCCTTGGCGTTGTCGTAGTTCACGAAACTGGCCATCCAACTGTACCGCACGGTCAGGGCGAGCAGGACTGCGAAAACGGACGCGGCAGACACCCGCAGTGCCGCCCGTGTGCCCAAGCGTTGGCCAAGCCGTGCCAGCGCCCACGCCAGGCCCGCCGCCACCCCCAGTGTTGCGAACCACACCATGGTGGCGTTCAGTTGGGCCTGGGTGAACCCTGCGAACGGCCTGATGGACAGCAATCGGATCAGCGAATACCCTGCGGCGGGCAGCAGGACGAGGAATGCGGCCGCGTGTGCCCTATACCCCTCCGCCCATCGGATATTCCCCAGCCAATCTTGGAGCAGTCGCCCCGTCAGCAGGATGAAGGGCAATACCAGGTACACCGTATGTTGGGGCATTTTCTCGCCGGTCCAACTGTGGATCGCCATCGCCGAGACCGCCCAGAAGATGACAAACGGCACGAACGGCACGCTGTCCCGCTCCGGATGCGGCTTACGGTGAAACGCCGTGTAGTGCACCAGCGCCGCAATTCCGCCCACCAGTGGCAGGAACTCGTACATCGGCATCAGGACCAGCAGGAAGTAGTACCACGGCTGGCCACCCCGCCCTTCGCCATGCTGGCCGAACCAGTAGGACAGTTGGCTGATGGGGCCGGTCAACCCCCTGGGGTTGGTGAAGAACGTGGTGTACAGGAGCACCACCACGCCCAGGCCAATGCCGACCATCGCCCAGAATTGCGGCCAGCGGATAGAGGCGAGGGCCTGGTGCACCGGGCGCTCCTTACCCGCGCCCCGCATCGCCACGCCCGCCAGCACCGCCGCCGCAAACAGGCAAGCCGCCACCACCAGCACGGGCAGAATTCCACTCTGTTTTGCCCCCGCGGGCACGGGCCGATTGGTAAGCCACACCAAGAGCACCAGCGCCACCGCGCTCACGCCCAGCCCGATGCCTCGCGCCTGTCGGGCCACGCGCCCGGACAGTTGCTCCCAGAATAGGGCCACGACGGCAAAGGCCACCACGATGAACCCCATGATGTACGCCACGGCCTTGGTGCACAGGTAGAATCCCACCGCCGCGCCGAAGAGATACAGGTACTTTGGCTTCCGCTCGTCCACGTAGCGGACGAAGCCGATAGCCATGAGCATGGTCCACACTGCGCCGTAGATTTCGTGCAGGTTGTCCCGCGAGTAGAACAGCAGGGACGGCGACACCGTCAGCATGACCGCGGCGGCAAGCGCCCCGCCCCGCCCCAGGTACTTGCGCAGAAAGTACGGCAGGAGCACCAGCGCCGTGCCGAAGAACGCCGACGCAAGCCGCGACGTATAGTCGCTCACGCCGAACAGCGTGTACATCAGCGTGTTCGCCAAGAACAGGAACGGCCCGTGGGTAATCGGCCCGGTAATGGGGTCAAACTTGAAGATGGAGCCAACCGAATAGGGCTGCCACGAGAAGTACAGGTGCTGGAACTCGTCAAAACTCACGGCGCGCGCGCCCAGCGCCCACAAGCGCAGCGTCAAGGCCGCGACTGCGAGGAGGATGTACGCCGCCTTCTCTCTCGTAAGGCTCTGCAACGTATGCAGGACCGGCGTCTCCCACCAGTCCTTTTTGTCCGAAACCGATATGACTCTAGGCATCTATCCGATCACTCTTGCGAGGCTTTGATCCACAACACCACGCGGGTCTGCGAAGACGCGGGCAGTTCCCGCCACAAAGCCCACCGCCACCAGTCCCTGGCCGACAATCCCCGCCAACGGGAATCGCGGGCTAGTTCGTATGGCTGGCCGACGTAGGCGGCGCCGACCTTCGGCTGGACGCCCTCAAGCGTAACGATCGCCTCCGCGTTCACCGGGCCCACGCTCTCGGAATACACTTCCAGTTTGCGGAAATCCCGCAGGTACCACTGCAACACGGCCGGGTCCGGCAACATGACGGCCACCGACATCTCGTGCGCGTCGCCCATACGGCGCAGGGACCAGGTTGCCACATCCCCGGCCAACATCCGCGCCTGCGGCGAAGTCGGCATGGGGTCCAAGTACTCGGCATTCTTGCCGCTCGGATTGTACGCCGAGCCGACAGCCGCCGAGAGGGTTACCACAAAGGTCAACGCCGCGCCCGCGACTGCAAGATTGCGCAGCGCGTTATCCGCGCCGTGCAGCACGCCCTGGCCCAACGTCAGCACCGCCACCAGCCCGATGCCGACCCACGCGAGAATGGCGAACTCTATGTTGCCCCTCTCCGCGAAGCCGGCCAATTGTAGGTACACGTACATGGCCAGAATCGCAAATACGGCCACGTAGACTCCATCTCGCACGCCGCGCCAGTCCGCCCGGGCGCTCTCCCACAATCGCGCCACGCACCTTCCCGCCAGCAGGGCGAGAGGCACGGACACGAGGAGCAGGTCGCCCGCCGTGCGCGCAGGCCACGCCATGAGCATGATCGCGATGCCGAGCGCGCTCCCCAATAGGCCGCTCCCCAGCAGGTCTCGATCGCGCACGGCCTGAATCCCGCCGATGATGCCGAACACGAACACGATGGGCTCGTAGAGCACAGGCCACAGGAACGGACTGAACCAGGGCAGAGCCCCCACCCTGCTGAAACCGTGCCACCATGCGCTCAGCACATCGCCGAACCCGCGCAGACCCTGCACGTGGAAGAGCAGGAGCGTGCCAACGCCCACGACCGTCGCGCCGAACACAAGGCCGGCGGCGCGGGCATCCGCCGGAGCCGCCTTCAGGCGTTCGCCCAGCCCGGCCATGGCGGGATTCCCTCGTCGGCCCAACGTCCAGGCCGCGAGCGCCGCGGCGACCAGCGCCAACAGCACGAAGTACGCGCCGGGCCCCGAAGCCAGCAACAGCCCCAGAAGCGCGGCGCTTGCATACAGGGAGCGCGGCGTCCCCGTATCGGCGAACCGCACCAACGCCGTTACCAGTCCCAGCCCCAGAAGCGCGGCCAGCGCCTCTGGGCCGAGCCAACGCGACCCGAACAACGACAGCGGCGACACGGCAAGCAGCAGTGCCGCGAGGAACGCCCCCTCGTGCCCCAGCCGCTCCCGCCAAAAGTAGGGCAGAAGGACCAACAGCGCGCCGAACAGCGCCGGCAGAAGACGCGCCGTGAAGTCATTCGCGCCGAAGAGGAAGAAGAGGAACGCCGTGCCGTTGGTGAGCAGCGGACTGCCTACCGTTACCGGCTCATGGCCCTGGGCCAGTTGCCACGCGCCCAGCGCCTGCGCCGCCTCCGCAGAACTCAGCGGACGGGCATCTAGGTCCACCAATCGGAGCATAAGGGACACCAGGAGAAGGGCGCCGTAGATCGCCGTCTCTGTGGTCATGCGGGCAAAGAGGCTGTTCTGGACTTCTGGCTTGTCGGTCATCCCGATTCGCGGCATCCTCATGGATTGGGGGCGTCAGCGCGGATACCGGTAGATTCGCACACCGCCCGCGTCATACACGCGCAGGGCGATCTCATCCCACCGGTTCACAACGGCCTCGCTCAAGCCGTACTTACTGCGCTCCAAATCCCCTACGTAGATATAACTTATACCATAGGTCTCCAGCAGCGTCAAAGATTCAGGGCTGTCGGGCGCCTGATAGATTTTCTCCACGTCCCGCGCGCGGCTCCCTGCCGGATTGCGCTCGCCGCGCCACTGCTGCTCGTGGAAATCCCAGCCCAGCACGGTGGGCAAACCCGTCCGGGCCGATACGCGCGCGGCCTCGGAGTAGGAGCCGCCCGTCGCCTCCAGGATCACGGGCGCGCCTTTCACGTTCGCATTGAGCCACGCGATGGCCTCGTATTCGGCCGGATAGTACCTCTGCACGAAGGCCAGGCAGTTCAAAGTCGCCTCGCCTCGGAATCCCCCCGCTTTGGAGTAGCCCGCCGCGAAGGTGTACACCAGGCTCGCCGCGAGCGTCAGCGCGAACGCCGCCGAGAAGACTCCCCGCCTGACGGCAGCCCACTTGCCCGAAGCGCGCTCGCCGCGCCCGAAGATCGCCCACAATGTGTACGCGCCGCCCAGGCCCAGCAGTACCCACGCCTGATAGTAGAACTTGAACACGGTGTTCATGCGATTTCCGAAGTAATCGCGCAGGAACACGAACTCCACGGCGAACGTGAGCAGGAAGCCCACGATCATCATCAGCGCCACAGGGACATCGCTCGGCGCGTGTTCGTCCGCGCCCGTGTCCTGCGCCAGGCGTCGGGTTACGGCAACCCCCAGCACCCCCACGGCCAGGATTACCAGTACGCGCCACCACCTGCCCGTGATGAGCGAAACCAAAGCGAGAAGCCCAACGATGAGTCCGATGATCTGCACATCGCCTGTCAGGGCGAGACTGCCCCCGCGAAGCCACGCGCGTGTCGCGTACACCAAGAACGCCCCGGCCGTAACCAAGAACAGGCCAAACATGACAAAGTAATGCCACGGGCGCGTCTTGTTGATGAGCACCAAGCCGATGCCGCTGGCCTGCGAACTGAAGCCCACGTAGAACGGCAGGAACAGCAGGACGCCGAGAATCAGCGCCCTCCCCGCCCACAGAGCCACATCCGCGAGGTAGGCACCATCCACCTTGCGGCCCGCCGCGTATCGCCCCGCGGCATAACACAGCCCCGCCACCGCCCAGTAGATGGGAAAATCCCACGTGTTCAGGAACCCCAGCGCGCCCAGGCACAGGGCGATGAGCAGATTGCGCTCCCAGTCCTGCGCCAACCAGCCTGCAAGCCAATCCCAAGCGCCGCCCTTCTTGGGCAGCGTTCGCGGCCTCTGCTCCGCCGCCCGTCGGAAGACCTGTACCGCCAGGGCGATGGCCAGCATCACAAAGGGCAGGGCCAAGACGTGCGGATGCATGTCGCCCAGGATGAAGGAGAAGTACGGGAACTCGTCTATGACTTCCTGGTGTTGCCCGAGGGCGTTGGTGTCGTACACCACGCGCGAAGCCCGCCACCACCACCAGTGGTCCTGCGGAATCCAGGAGCCGGTTACCGGAGCCTCGGCCAGTCCCTTGATCTGCACCCACTTCCAGAAGGCCGCCGAGCCGATGCCGCGCGAGTGAAGCGCGTCCAGCAAGCCCTCCAGATTCCCCACCAGGGCCACAAACAGCGGCCCCAAGAGGCTGTAGCCGATAGCCCGCCGCTCATCGTCCCGCTTCCCGGCGATGAGTTCGTACACCACGCCGAAACTCCCTGCCAGCGTCAGCGCGAACAGCAGCGCGATGCCCACGTTGAACGCCACGGCGGGCGGCGTCCCGGCCAGTTTCGTCAGCATGGCGATGATGACATAGCCGAAGTAGTAGTAACTGATGGCATAGCCCGAAAGCCAGGGGTCATGCGGCGGGAAGGTATCGCTTCGCAGAATGGCGTTCAGGAAGGCGAACTCCATCGGCTTCTCGGTGCCCACCAGGTCGGGGTCAAACGAGCGAAAGACCGCCCAGCCCGCCAGCCCGACGAGGAAGATGACCTCCGTTGCGAGGATGTACCGCCACCGCGCCCGGGCGAACTCCCACAAGGCGTCCAGCCGCCCGCCCCCGCGCCGGTAGAACAGGACAGACAATCCCAGCACCAGCGCCCACGCGACAAGAATGCCGCCCACGTTGTTGGACATCAACTTGAGCGAACACAACAGCCAGAAGGCGCAGGACACCAACAGCAGTCCCAACGCCTTGGACAGCGCATACCCGCGTCCCGGCAAGCGGTCAAACAGCCGCGCGGTCAGCGGGAACGCCGTCCACCCCATGAGCGTTACGATCAGCCACCACGCCAGCACCGAGAGCATGCGCCCCTTACCTCACCAGACGGTAGATTTTCACCTCTTGGCTTGCGAACGCGAGTTCAAGGATACCCTTCTCTACCCAGCGGTCAAACTTCGCAGGCCCCTCTTCGCCAAACAGCGCGCGTTCGGTCTGCCCCACGTAAATCATGGAGACGTTGTATTTCTTCAACAGCGCGAGCGCCGCTTCATCATCCAGGCTGCCGTAGATGGTGCGCACGTCCGCATAGCGGCCCTCCACCGTGCCCGGCGGCATGAGCATCCGCTGCTGAATCTGGTGCCAGTCCCAGCCAATCACGGTGGGAAGCCCTGTAAAGACCGACACGCGGGCCCACCAGCGATGGTAAGGGGCAACGCCCTGCAGCACGACGGGCGAGCCGTCCACATGCTCCAATAGCCAGAGAATGCCCTCTTTGTCCCACTTGAGGTCTTGGACTTGTTCGTTCTCCCAGTACTGCGCTTTGGGCGAATCCATGAACGCCATGCCATCCAGCGACGGCCCCAGCGACGCGTCGTAGCGCAGGCCGGTGCGCGCGGGCGTGGCCGTTACGGTGTAGAGCAACGCCCCCGCGACCAAGAAGGCCAGCCCAAAACGGAAGAACCTCTGCCACCCCCGGGCCCACGTGCGGCTACGCTCGGCCAGCTGCGCCAGCGCGACGGCAGAAGCCACGGCCCACATCACCCACACCTGAAGGTAGAACTTGAACACGGTGTTCATCCGCCCGACGTCGCCTTTGAGCACGACGATCTCAACCGCCATGCTCAGCGCGAGGCCGCCCAGGATCAGCAACACGACAAACCGTTCTTCCGGCTCGGCCCTTCGGCTGAAGAACACCAGCAGGGCCACCACAAAGGCGGGAAGCAGCAACGCCACCACAGGATACTTCAACTGCGCCGCGAGGTAGGTCAGAAGCGCCACACCCACGATGCCCATGACCAGCGCCGTCCACCACCCTCCGAAGGATGGGCTCAGCGCCTGCGTGAGGTCCCAGTACCTGGCGATCCTGCCGCGGCGCACCAACGCCCGCCCAATCCAGCCCAGGATGCCGCCGCGCCCTCGGCCAAATCCCCGGTCCACCAAGAATGCGAACAGGATGAACATCCAGAGCCCGGCGACGGTGAGGAATTCCAGCAAGCGCGTCTTCTGCCCCTTCCACAACTCTACGCTGCTGTAGTAACTGCCGTAGTAGGCGTGGAACGGGTAGAACAGCGCGATCGCCAGCGCGCCCATGACGCCGACCTGCACGAGAAGTTTCAGAACCCACTGCCAGCGGATGCCTCCCTCTCGGGCGTAGGCGCGGATCGCCAACGCGCCCGCCGCCACGACGAAGTACGTCGGGAAGTCCCACGTGTTGGTAGGCCACAGCGCGCCCAGCACCAACGACAGGCTGACGAGGACCCCCACATCCCAGTCCTGGGCGAACTGCCGCAGTTGACCCAGAGGAGTCGCGCTTGCCGTGTCGCCCGCCTCGCGCCCGCGCCATGCGGCCCCACGAATGATGTTCACCGCCATACCCAGCGCCAGCAGTGTGAACGGCAGCGCGATGAGGTGCGCGTGTAGGTCCGCGAAGAGGAAGGTGAAGAATGGGAACTCGTTGACCGTGTCTGGTATGGCTCGGGTGGCATTCCAGAACCACCACTCCCGCGGGAACCCCAGCGACGCGCCCGACAGCACCTTCCACAACCCCGTGAGCGCCCGCACAACTGGCACCAGCCCTGGGATGCCGCTCTTGAACTCGGGCACGCCCTGGCGGATCAACCCGCTCACAATAAGGCCGAGATTGCCCAGGTTCCCCAGAAACACCACAAACGCGACGCCCAGAAGGCCGTACAGCCAGCCCCGAACCCGCGTACCCATCGCGCCGCGGATGCGCTCCGGCAGGAGATGGTACGTTACCGTGAACGTGCCCACCCCCGTAAGCGCCGCCAGCAGGGGAACCGCCAGGTTGAACCCCACCCACGGCACGATGCCCGTGAACTTGATGAGCGTCCCGACGATGATCTGCCCCCAGTAGTAGTAGTTCAGGTAGCCGCCCGCAAACCACGGGTCATAGGGCGGGAACGTGGTGCTCTTGATGACCGCATTGAGGTACGCGAACTCCATCGGCTTCTCGCCGCCCAGGTAATTGTGCCACAGGTCTGGGTTGCCCCGGCGGATCAACAGCCAGACGAAGAACAGCACCAGGAAGATGCCTTCTACGGCGACCAGGTGCCGCCACCGCTCCTTCAGGAACGAGCGCAGGGACTGGCGCTTCGCATACGCCACTGCGCCCGCAGCCGCAGCCAACAAGAGCAGGGCCATGCCTATGGTCAGCCGCGTGAACCAGGCGATCTTCAAGGCGACCACAATCCAACTAACGAACACCAACAGCAGTATGCCCAACGTCTTGGACAGCGCATACCCCCGATCCACCATGCTGCGGAACAGCGGAAAGCCGATGAGGAATCCAATGACTCCGAGCAGTTCCACGAACAGCAGCCAGACCAGCGTCGGGACGCGGTTCACCCACGAGTTGGGGTTGAAAATCTCGCGCCACGTGCCGCCCCGTTGCTGAATGGCCAAATCTTCGGGGCTGAGCAAGAGCGTCTTGTACCTGGACGCCTGCCGCGCCGTGTAGCGAGGTATGGCGCTCCAGTCGTCGGGCGCGATGGCCGCGGCGATTTGCTCTGCGGTGATCGGTTGCACCTTCTGGAACAGCAGCACCTTGGCGTGGTCGTAGACCGTGAAGGCTTCTTCGGAGTTGTCATCGTTGAAGACGAGGCCATCCAGCCGCGGGTACGACGTGAACTCGCCCACCAGTTGGAAGCCCAACTTGCCCGCGAACAGCAACTCGTAGAACTTGGTCGCCATGGGGAAGCGGGCCGCCATTCTCGGAATGGACCCGTAGCCGCGCTGGCTCGTGAAACAGATGTAGTCGGCCTGGGTCAGCATCTCCTGGAAGTGGCGAAGTTTCTCGGGGCCCTCGTCGTCGTACACCCGCAGTTCGGGGATGTTGTAGTTGCGGAACGGATCCCGCCCCGGCTCGCTGAAGGGCACCTTTGGGTCGTCGTAGGTCTCCTGCAGGATGGTGCTGCTCTCGGCGATGAGGGACGCCCCGTCCGTAACCGAGAACTTCGCCACATACCGCACGCCCTGTGCCATGGTGAGGCCGCTCATCTCAAGGCGATAGGCGCGCCCCTTCCCGTCGGCGTCCGGGGCGAAGATGCCGCTCAACTCCGCCGACACGAGCGTGTCATCGGGCCACATCTCGCGGGCAATCTCCACGCGCAGGGTGCTGGGAGCCGTCCCCTCGCTCCGCAGATGGTTCAGGGTAACGTCCACAATGTCGCCCGATTCGGGGAGCGAAAAGGCGACGTAGAAGGCCTGCGCCCCTGGCGAAAGAATCTGCCCGTGCGGGATGCCCAACTGGTATTGGCGGAGGGTGCCATCCGACGCACGGTAGTGCAAAGTGGCCGCCATGGGCACATTGTCGTAAATCCAGTCGCTCGCCGCCATGCGCGGGTGCGGGCGGGTGTAGATGGTGGCGAAGGCCGTGCCATAGACCGCCGTGCCGAGGACCACAAGCACTCCGACAAGCGCCGCCGCCCGCCTGGCCCATGCACCGCGTGCCTTGGCCTGCTCATACACCCAAACGATTCCAAAACCCGCGAGCAGGGCCAACGCGGGATAGATGGGGATAAAGTAGCGCATGGACTTGACAAACTGCGCGCCCTGGTACACGAACAGCAACGTAACCCAGGCCCACGGCAGCAGGTGCACCATGCGCTTCTTGGAGACCATCTCCCAGCCTGCGGCGGCCCAACCCACGAAGGCCGCCAGCGCCATCGGCACGCCCATGCCGAACAGCACCATGTTGTACAGCGGGAAAACGTAGGGCGTGCGGTTCGCCCACTGGAACCCCCAAGGCGGGTCAAACTTGCCCGTCTGGTATCCCTGCGCCTCCTTCATGTTCGCCAGGAAGTCGGGCGACAGGGTGAAGTTCAGGATGCTCGGGCCCGAGAAGGCGTAAGGCTGAAACACCCGGAACGCCAACAGCACGCCCAGCCCCAGCAGGCCCAAGCGCAGGGCCGCGCGCTCGGCCCAAGCCTCGTGCTTGCGCGCCTGCACTGCGTACACAAGCCACGCCAGCCCCGCCACCGCGCCGAAAAGCGTCATGCTGATCTTAGACGCCATGCTGGCCCCCACGACCACGCCCAACACGAAGAACTGCCACCAGCGGCCCTGCT
>FWPV01016094.1_pt1 | contig 10604 bp, 9 predicted proteins | sample 2228371 | NCBI WGS metagenome assembly FWPV01 (sample SAMEA103939776, study PRJEB20133) | metagenome
GCGTTCCACACCAATTTCTGCGTCTCCATCGAGGCCCGCAGAGGGGTGACCACCGGGATTTCCGCGGCGGACCGGGCCACCACCATCCTTACGGCGGTGGCCGACAACGCCCGGCCCGAGGACCTGGTGAGCCCCGGCCATGTCTTCCCCCTCAGGGCCCGCAAGGGCGGAGTGCTGGTGCGCACCGGCCAGACCGAGGGCGCCGTGGACCTGGCGCGCTTGGCCGGCATGAAGCCCGCAGGGGTGATCTGTGAGATCATGAACGATGACGGCTCCATGGCCCGCATGCCGGACCTGGAGAAATTCGCCGAAACCCACAATCTGAAGATCGCCACCGTGGCCGACCTGGTGGAGTACCGCCTGAGGAACGAGTCCTTTGTGCACCGCCGGGCCACGGCCAAGATGCCCACGTACTTCGGCGAGTTCACGGTGCACGCCTACGACAATGACGTGGATGACAACCAGCACCTGGCCCTGGTCATGGGGGAGATCAACCCGGAAGAACCCATCCTGGTCAGGGTGCATTCCGAGTGCGTCACCGGCGACGTGTTCCACTCCCTGCGCTGCGATTGCGGCGATCAGCTGGAGGCCGCCATGGCCCGGGTGGAACAGGAGGGCAAAGGCGTCATCCTCTATATGCATCAGGAAGGCCGGGGCATCGGGCTGGTGAACAAGATCCGGGCCTATGAGCTCCAGGACGGCGGCGCCGACACGGTGGAGGCCAACGAGATGCTGGGCTTCAAGGCGGACCTCCGGGATTACGGCCTGGGCGCCCAGATTCTCCGGGACCTGGGAGTGCGGCGCATGCGCCTCATGACCAACAACCCCAAGAAGATCATCGGCCTGGAGGGCTACGGCCTCAAGGTGGTGGAGCGGGTGGCCCTGGAGATTCCTCCCAACCGGGTAAACCGCAATTACCTCAAGACCAAGTGCCTGAAGATGGGGCACATGTTGAAGTTAGTCTGAGAGGTCGCCGATGCGCATCATGGAAGGGAAACTCGAGGGCGCGGGGCTGAAGATTGCCCTCATCGTCAGCCGCTTCAACTCCTTCATCACCGAGCGCCTGGCCGAAGGCGCCCTGGACTGCCTGCGGCGGCACGGGGTGGAGGACGGCAACATCACGCTGGTGCGGGTGCCCGGGGCCTGGGAAATCCCCTTGACCGCCAAGAAGCTGGTTTCCCAAGCCACCCCCGCCCCGCCCTTTGATGCGGTCATCTGCCTGGGCGCGGTGATCCGGGGCTCCACCCCGCATTTTGACTACGTGGCCGCGGAGGTGAGCAAGGGCGTGGCCCAGGTGGCCCTGGAGAGCGGCGTGCCGGTGCTCTTCGGGGTGCTCACCACGGACACCCTGGAGCAGGCGGTGGAGCGGGCCGGCAGCAAGGCCGGCAACAAGGGCTACGCCGCGGCCGAGGCCGCCCTGGAGATGGTTAACCTCTTCCGGGGGATGGGAGTCTAACCTTGTGGGAGAGGTCTCCCGCAGCCGCTGCCGGGAGCTGGCCCTGCAGCTCCTCTACCAGGCCGATTGCGTGGGCCACCGGGAGGGCGAGGCCATCCGCTTCTGGCGGCACTTCCAGGAAAAGGCCACGAAGGCGCCGGCCTACCTGGAAGACCTGGTGGCCGGGGTGGCGGCCCACCAGGCGGAGCTGGATGGCCTGATCCGGGAGTATTCCCAGCACTGGCGCCTGGAGCGCATGGCCCTGGTGGACAAAAATCTCCTCCGGCTCGCCGTCTTTGAGATGAAATACCACCCCGAGGTGCCGGTGAAAGTGGTGATCAATGAGGCGGTGGAATTGGCCAAGCGCTACGGCAGCGAAGACTCCGGGGCCTTCATCAACGGCCTCCTGGACCGTATCCGGCAGGCTTTGGGCCGGGAAATTTGATTTTCCCCCGGCCCATGATTAATTTGCAAATGACGATTTCCATAATGAGGCATCCCCGGCCCTTGAAGTGCCGGGGGGACGGGCGGACAAACCGGCCCGGGACACCTGAATCCGTCAGCTAAGGAGGAAAGGCATGAACCTGCACAAGACCCTGGCAGTAGTTCTGGTGGTGGTTTTGGGCTTCACCCTGTTCGGCTGCGCCACCGGCGGCGGCTATTATGATACCGGCCGGTCGGCGGGAGTGGGGGCCCTGGGCGGCGCGGCCACCGGCGCGGCGCTGGGCTCTATTATCGGCGCGGCCACCGGTTCGCCGGCCACCGGCGCCTGGGTGGGCGCGGCCACCGGCGCGGTGGTGGGGGGCCTGGGGGGTTATCTGTATGCCGAGCATCGCAACAGCATGGCGCGCTCGGCCCAGGCTGCGGCCCAGACCTACAATTACTCGCCCACTCAGGGCAACCTGGTGCAGATCGACCAGGCCTATGTCTCACCCGCCAGCGCCCGTCCCGGCCAGCAGGTCACCTTTCACATGGGCTACACCGTGCTGACGCCGGGCAACACCGCCACCCAGGTGAGCATTTATCGGGAGGTGCGCAAGGACGGCCAACTGGTGGGCCAGCCCTATTCCACCCAGGTGACCAACTACAACGGGTCCTACAACGACCAGGTGAACTACGTCATCCCTCAGAACGCCGCCCGCGGTAACTATGCCGTGACCACCCGCATCACCAGCAGCGCCGGCACTGCCGAGCGGGTGTCGTACTTTACCGTCATCTAACCAGCCTCACCCGGAGGGGCCGGATCAGCCCGGCCCCTCCTGGTTTTTTGCCCCGCCCGACCCCAACCTGCCTCCTTCTCCGGTCCTGCTCCCCGGCTCCAGCTCATTCGGACGCCATCAGCATGGCCAAAGCCCTGCCCGAGGCCCCGCCCTTCCCGGGCGCCGGGTCCGGGATGTAGGAGAAAAGCCCAGCCGCCGGCAGAAGCGGCTCCTTTTGTTGTCTTCGGGGGGCGGTGAGGCCCGGCAGGGCAGGCTTCACGCCCCCTTGCCGGGAGCTGCCGCCAGGGCTTCGGCATAGATTTCCGCCACATGCTTGACCTCCACCCGGAGGCCGGCTTGGGAGAGCAGGTCCGTGAGCTGGAGCATGCAGGCCGGGCAGGCGGTGGCCACCACCCGGGCTCCGGATTTTTCGATGTTTTCCCGCTTGCGGCGGCCGATGGCGGCGGAGAGCTCATACTCCTGGAGGTTGAAGCTGCCGCCGCAGCCACAGCACCGATCCGCCTCGGCCATCTCCCGCAGGGCGTAGGCGGGGTTGGCCCGGATGAGGGCCCGGGGCTGGGCCGCCACCCCCAGGGACTTTTTCAAATGGCAGGGGTCGTGGAATGTGAGGGGCACCGGCTCCGCCGGGGCTGCCGGGATTCCCACCTTTCCCCGGTCCACCCGCTCCGCCAGGAACTGGCTGAGGTCCAGGACCCGGTCCGCCAGCTGGGTGATCTGCGCCCGTTCGGCTTCCGGGTAGTCCTGGGACATGAGCGGCCACAGCTTCCTGATGGTGGCGGTGCAGGTGGCGCAGGCGGTGACCAGGTAATCGGAGGGCCGGCTGCCAAAGAGCGCCAGGTTATGGCGCACCAGCCGGTCGAAGGCCTGGGTGTCGCCGCTGGAAAGGGCCGGGATGCCGCAGCAGCCCTGGTCCGCAGGCAGAAAGACCCCCACCCCGTGGTAGTCCAGGATCTTCAGCCCCGCTTCACCCACCCGGGGGAAGATCTTATCGATCAGGCAGCCCACAAAAAAGGCCACCTTGAGGCCGGAGGCGCCGGGGGCGGTATCCCGGCCGGGCACCTGCCGGTGCAGGGGCACCGGGGCCAGGGGCTTCAGGTGCCGGTCCTTCAGAAGGGGTGAGAGGAACCGGGAGCAAGAGGACCCCAGGAGGTTGTCCACCGGCTTGATGAAGATGCCCTGGAAGCGGCTGCCCCAGGCCAGGACGCGGTTAAAGAAGCCGGGCCTGGCCAACAGACCCCGGAATACGGCCTTCTTCCAGGGGGGCAGGCCCATAAAACCCGCCAGGATGGCCCGGGCCTTGATGAAGATGTCCAGGACCTTCACCCCGCTGGGGCAGTTGGCCGCGCAGGAGCCGCACAGCAGACAGCGGCTGAGGCGGTCCTGGACGCCTTTGGGGCCGGCGAAGAGCTCCCGGGCCAGGCCGTCCAGCAGGGCCAGCTTGCCCCGAGCCACGTCGGCCTCCCGGCCCGTCTCGGCGAACAGGGGGCACACCGACTGGCACATGCCGCAGCGCATGCAGACCGCCAACTCATCGTCCAGTTCCTGCACCAACCTGGCCAAGGCTTTGAGGCTCGACATGGTTCCGCTCCGATGAGCTTACCGGGCTTGAAGATATTTTGGGGGTCCACCGCGGCTTTGAGGCGCCGGGAGGAGAGGACGGCGTCCCGACCGCACTCCCTTTCCGGATAACGGGCCTTGGCCGCGCCCATGCGTTAGTCGCCGAAAAGCGTCCCCCGCCAGCTCCAGGGCCTTCAAGCCTATGGCCTCCACCTCCGCCTCCACCCGATGACCCTCCTCGGCATGGCGCCGGTCGGTGAGGATGGGGGGCAGGGTGCCGTCGCCGGCGTGGCCGCAGGTGCCGCGGGGAGGACATCGCGCCGGCTCATTTCCACCAGGGCCCGGAGCAGACCGAATATCTGAGCCCGGGGCCCGGCGGCGTCTGCCGGCAGGCAGGTGGGTTTTCCCTACCGTCCCCTATGGAGGAATAAGACCAAGAGGTGTGACCACCTTCATCAAATGTAAAATATCTCCCGGCCATTGGTCAATCGCCAGCCCGCTAAGGCCAACGGGCGGCCGCCCAGGCGACGCCCGCCTGTCTCTCAGGCCCCTTGGGGGCTGCGGCGTCGGCGCTCATGTCTGCCTTCCTCCTCCCTGGGGGCGGCCACAACTCCGGCCGCGGGTCCAACGGGGCGCGGCGCTCTTTCCTTGACAATCCCGGGATTTTGCCGATATAGTAAACACCAGTCAGCCGCTGATGCCGGAGTCTCAGGCAATCTGCCAGTTACCTTGGGAAGAGGGGAGCCTTGACCACGCCAAGCCCTGCCAATGATGAGGTCCGGGTATTGGACTATCTCCTTGTCCTGGCCAGATTCAGCCGGAAAATCATTTATACCAGCATTATCGTTGCGGTTAGCACTTATCTGGTTCTCCTGCTGCTGGTGCCCGTCCAATTTACCGCCACGGCCCGGCTGGTCCCCCCCACGCAGAATGTTACCCTGACCGCCCAACTCATGGACGGCATGTTGGGCACCATTATGCCGGGGCGGGGCGGCGGCGGCTTGGGAGAGCTGGCCTCTGGCTTTCTGGGCCTGAAGTCGCCCGCTGCCATGTATGTGGGCATCCTGAACAGCGATACGATCTATGACCGGATCATCGAACGCTTCGAGTTACGCAAACAGTATGGGAAAAAATACATCGAAGAGGTAAGGAAGAAATTGGCCTCCCGGGCCGATATCAAGGCGACCCGGGATGGTCTCATCACCATCAGCGTCAACGATGAGGATCGGCAAAAGGCCGCAGCCATGGCCAACGCCTTCGTGGAGGAACTGGCTGCCCTGCTGCGGCGGGTCTCGGAAGAGGAAGCCGCCAGCCGCTTGGCCTTTCTCGACCGGAAAATGCAGGAGGCCAGCGTCAACCTCACCAAGGCCGAAGAACGCCTGCGGCAGTTCAGCGAGCAGAGCGGCGTCCTCCAGATCGACGCCCAGACCAAGGGCACCCTGCAATATATCGCCACCCTGCGGGCCGCCATCGACGCCAAAGAAGTGGAGATGCAGGTGGTGCGGCAGTTTGCCATGCCTTCCAATTACTATGTAATCCGCCTGGAAACCGAATTGAACGCCCTGAAAGACAAGATGCGGGAGGCGGAGACTCGGGAAGCGGCCAGTCCGCTCAGTGAGCCCTTCATTGCCACCGGCAGGGTGCCGGCCCTGGGCCTCGAATACCTGCGGCTGTTGCGGGAGGCCAAGTTCCAGGACGCGGTGTACCGGGTTTATCTCAGGCTGGCGGAAATGGCCCGGGTGGATCAGGCCCGGGAACCCGTGGTCCTGCAGGTCATCGACCACGCCAAGCCCCCGGAAAGGAAGTCCTTCCCCCAGCGGCTCATCATCACGGTCATCGTCTTTCTGGTAACCCTGATGGGCATGACCCTTTCTGTCCTCTTCCGGGAGTCCTGGGTGAAGCGGGCCACTCCGGCAGCAACCCAGCAGGTGCAGCAACTGAGGGCCCACCTTGCCTGGGTGAAGGAAGACGGACGGCGGTTGCTGTTCTTCCGAAAGAAAAAGGACGAGGCGTGATGCGCGCCTCTTTGCGCCTCCTTGCCGCAACCGGCTGTCCTCGTCCTGGTGACAAGGCGCCACGCCTCTGCGGATGAGTCTCAACCCTCCCCCCAGCCAGTCAGGCGCGGCCGCTGCCAGCGAGCCGGAGCGGGAGGCGCTCTTTTGCCGGACCCAGCTCAAGCGCAACAGCCTTTGGGGCATCCTCCGGTTTAGCGCCACCATCGTCCTGTTTGCCGTCTCCTATCGGGTTTATCTGAATTACCTGCACCTGGAACTGTTCGGCCTGTGGATCCTGTTCACCACCCTGGTGTTCTATCTGCAGCAGGGCGCCTTCAACCTCCCCCAGGCGGTGGCCAAGTTGGTTTCCGAGTGCCTGGCCCGGGGGGAGCGCCTTGCCATCCGACGCTACGCCGTCACCGCCCTGGCGGCGGTGGCCGCCGCCGGCTTGGCGGCCTTTGCCCTCATCTATTTCGCCCGGGACCTGTTTGCCCTCCTTCTCCCGCTTCCCCCGGCCATCAAACCCCAGTTGCTGGGGTTTCTGTTGCTCACGGCCGCGCTCACCTGCCAGGTCATGCTGGCGGAAACCCTGGGCGGCGTCATCGCCGGCCTGGGGCGCATGGACTGGAGCTATCAGCTGGAACTGCTGCGGCAGATACTGACCTTCGGCCTGGCGGTGGCGCTGCTCTCCCAAGGGCTGGGGCTGGCCGCCCTGTTTGCCTCCCATATCCTGGGTTACCTCGCCGGCGTGCTGGTGGCGGCCCTCCTCATTCGCCGCTGTTTGGGAACCGGCTGGTGGCAGCGCTCCCTGGTCTCCTGGCCGCATCTGAAGGAGCTGTTCCGCTTGGCCACCCCCCTGGCCGGCGGCTCCCTCATTAACCTGCTCCTGCAGCCCTTCAACCGCCTGCTCCTGGGTTACGCCGTGTCTCTGCCGGCGGTGAGCGTTTATGACATCGCCGACCGGACCGCCCAGACCGTGAGAGCCCCGGTGGAGGCGGCCCTGCGGCCCTACATGCCGCAGATGAGCGGCCTGGCGGCCCAGGAGGACACGGCGCGCATCCGCCGGATGACCTTCCACCTGATCCGGATGGTCATTCTCTGGGCCACCCCCTTTTTCATCATTATGTTCATCAGCGCCGACCAGGTGCTCCGGCTGTGGCTGGGAAACCTGGCCAGCCCCGAAATCAGTCTGAACCTGCGCATCATCATGTGGGGCTACTTTGTCAATATGTTGTCCATCCCGGTTTACAACGCCTTCTTGGGCCTGGGGCAGGTGGAAAAATGCTTTAAGATCCATTTTCTCCAGACCTTTTTTAATGTAATCTTCGCCCTCTTCGGTATTATCTTTTTCAGAGAAGTCTGGGTTATTTCATCAGCGGTGACAGTTGCTTTAACTCTCGCAGCAATTCATATGATGGTAAATTTTATGACACAGCAAGGGGAAGTTTTGAAAAGATGTTGGAGCGGGATAAAAGTATTAATAATTCCAGTTATAGTATTTCTCCCATTATTTCTGCTCTATGAGCATTTTACCTATTTTATCGTCGCCACGGTTTTGATCAGCAGCATCTATTTTCTGATTATTGCTAATATCAGCCGGCGTCTTGAGCCGGTTTAATCGGAAAAAAACCGGGACAACAGGGCGAAAGGATATTCTGGATGAAAGTGCAGGACTGGAAGCGGTCCCCTGCTTGTTGGGCCAAGGGAACGGTATGATGCAAAACCTGCAAGAGTTCCCCCTCATCTCCGTCATCACGGTGTGCCGCAATGCCGTGCAGTTCATCCGGCAGACTGTGGAGAGCGTCCTGAACCAGACCTACCCGCGGTTGGAATACATCGTCATTGACGGCGGCTCCACCGACGGCACCGCGGCCATCATCGCCGAATACGCCCCCCGGCTGGCCTATTGGCACAGCCGTCCCGACCGGGGCATCAGCCACGCCTTCAATCTGGGGCTGGCCCAAGCCCATGGCGACTGGATCCTCTTTCTCAACTCCGACGATTTCTTCCTGGCCGACACGGTGGTGGCGGACATGGTGCCGCACCTGGTGCAGCACCCGGAGGATGACGTCATCTATGGCCGGGTTTACTTCATGACCCGGGAGCCGAGCCCCCGGCCGGCCCCCTTTGTCAAGATTTTCGGCGGGCCCTGGTCCTGGCGCCGGTTTCGCTTTCTGGACCTGATTCCCCACCAGGCGGCCTTTACGAACCGCCGGTTTTTTGAACGGGTGGGGACTTTCGATGAGTCGCTGAGATGCTGTCAGGATTATGAGCTGTTTCTCCGGGCCGGGCCCCACCTGCGGGCGCGTTTTGTGCCCCTGGACGTGAGCGGCATGCGGGAAGGGGGGGTGACCAGCGGGGAGCTGCGGGTTTACCGCACCGTGCGCCAGTTTCAGATCGCCACCGGGGCCTTGCCCCGGCCCCTGGCCTGGCTGAATTTTTTCTACCGGCTGGGCCGCCACCACTTCGGCCGACTCCTGCATCGGCTCCTGGATCGCTTCGCCCACCGGGTCAGCTGGCCCGGGAGGATCAGCAGAGAGCAGTTGGAGCGCCAACTGGGGATGCCGCAGTAAATCCATGGTCTTTCGTCTCCTCTTCTTCCTGGCTCTCATCGCCCTGCCCTTCAACGACCTGCCCTACCTGAGCAGCGTCTTCGGGGAGCTGGGGGGCGAGGGCGCGTTCTATCCCTTGCTCCTGGCGCTGCTGCTCTGCCCCCTTGCTTTGGTGGAAAAACCGCTCAAACTGCCCCGGGCTAGGAGCCTCCAGGTGCTGGCCGTCTTCTTCCTGTACCTGCTCATCTCCGGGCTCACCAACCTCCCCTCCATCCTCACGGTGAGCTTTGCAGGGCGAACCGGGTTGAATAAATTCATTCTGCAACTGGCGGTTTTCCTCTTTTCTTTGCTCGTGGCAATAACGGCATATAACCTGGTGCGGCATGAAATAATCAATCTCAAAGATGTCCGCAAATATGTGTTTTTCAGTTTCAGTATTGCCGGAATATACAGTATTTTTGAGATTCTTTATTTTTTTGGCAATCCTGTTGCCATAACCTTATTTGAACTCGTCAATCCACTCATCCATACAGAATATCACGGAATCCTTCCCACAGAAGAACGACTCCGGTCCGTCTGCATGGAGCCCTCCTATCTGGGCATGTATGGGGCGTTCATTTTTCCGTGGCTGGCTATCGGCATTTTGAGCGGTTCCTATTTGCTTTTTCATGTGCTGGTGGTCGGTTACTTTCTGGTTATCATTATCATGACCGAATCCAGGTTTGCTTATGGAACGATATTTCTGCAATCAGCGCTGCTTCTTATCATTGCCGGCAAATTATCCCAACGCTTCAGTGTGGGCAAAAACCTGTTGTATCTCAGCATCATTGCCGTTGCTCTGCTGGTGGGCAAATATGGGGTGACGCTGATCACGGAGGGTTCGGAGAGGCTTCTGACAGAGGTCGGCCTGGTGGCCAGCCTCGCTGACGTGGAAGAAAATTTATCCAACATCGCCCGGTTCGGCTCCCAGCTCGCCGGCCTGAAAATGGCCCTGGATCACCCGGTGTTCGGGGTGGGGGTGGGACAGTATGCCTTCCATTTCCACGACTATATTCCCGTCTGGTCCACCATCAGCCCTGAAATCCGCGACTATTTGCAGGGAGTGGAGTGGCCCACGGTGCACGGCCTGCTGAGCCGGATTGCGGCAGAAGGGGGATTGCCGGCTTTGGGGCTGTGGCTGGTCTTTTGGGGGTACCTGCTGCGGGAGGTGTGGGGGACGTTGAAGGAGTCCTACGCCCGGACCGGCCAGACAGACTGGCTGGGGATGGCCCTGTTGGTTTCCCTGGTGGGCATCTTTTTGACGGCCGGGAACGCCGACTCCTTCCGCTTCCCCGGGAATTGGCTGGGAGTCGGCCTGGCCTGGGCCTATTGCGCCGGCGGCCAGAAATCCGTTATCTCTGAGCAAGACCATATTGCACAAGTTGGTAAATAAGTCATAAATCCATTCGAGGCGTTCAGTAAAAGATAAGACAATGCATTCATCAGGCTTAATAAAGAAATTTTTGGTATTCATTCTGGGTGTATTAGATTATTTAATAGCCCCCATAATCCTTATTTGTTCTTTAATTTTTAAATTAATTAGGAGAGCAGGTGTTCATAGAATGCCAGTAAGTAAAACAATATTTAATAAAATTGGGGTATTTCCAATAATCGACCATTATTATGAACCACTATTTAATTATCATCATTTGAAAAGATCATTGCGTATTGATAGAGATTTGCAATATGTCAATTTTAATGTGGCTACGCAATTAAAACTACTGGAAAAATTTAAAAACGATTATGCCCTTAGCTCTGAGAAGGTGATGGCTGCCGAGTTGACGCAAGCATGAATCATTCGGTTGAA
>FWPV01016095.1_pt1 | contig 10603 bp, 10 predicted proteins | sample 2228371 | NCBI WGS metagenome assembly FWPV01 (sample SAMEA103939776, study PRJEB20133) | metagenome
TCGGCGCGCGCCGGGAAGCTGGAGCTTGAGGCGGCCGGGCCGGCGGCAGACTACCGCCCGCGGGGCAGCCCGCAGGAGCGGGCGGCGGTGTGAGAGGAACTCCATTGCCAGGTTGCGCCGGCTCACTGCCGCCGTACTGATCCGGCAGCTTCCCTGCTGCCGTTTTTGTGGGGCTAGACGGTGATGACCCAGTAGTATTCGCCGTGGCCTTCGGCCTGCACCTCGCGGTGGACGGCTTCCAACCGCTCGCGCATGCGCGCCCACGGACCGGGCATCCGGCCGCCCGGTTTCGCCTGCGAACCCGCGGCGAGGCCAACGGCGGAGATGGTCCCGCGCCTATGTGCGCGGACTGCCGCGGAGCCGGGAAATCACGGCCCGGATCGATTCGCGGGCAGGGTTGTCCGGGTGGCGGCGCAGGAAATCCTCGAGCACATCCGCGGCCCGCGCGTTGTCCCCTCTCCGGATGTAGACTTCCGCCAGCGTGAGCTGCGGATGGCTGAAGTGCGCGGGATCCAGCCGGATTGCTTCGAGCAGGTATTTCTCCGCCAGGTCGAAGCGCCCCAGCCCAAAGTACGTCATGCCCAGCTGCGACTGCGCCAGGGCGTCGTTGGGCCGCCGCAGGACCGCATTCAGGTTGTACTTCCAGGCCTCGTCGAACTTCCCGATGGTCACGTACACGCCTCCCAGGTTGACCACCGGCTCGTAGGCTTCATTGTCCGCCTCCAGCGCGCGCAGAAAGTATTTCTCCGCGTCCTCGTAACGCTGGGTCTGGTAGGCGATCGTGCCGAGGAAATTCCATGCGGCGGCGAATTGCGGGGCCAGCTGGACGGCCCGCTCCAGGTGCGTGATGGCGCCAGCCACATCGCGCGACTCCAGTTTCTTGCCGGCGTTCCGGTATTCGTCCCGCGCCTTCTGCGGAATGGCCAGCTCGCGCACGCTGACCACCGCCGTGCGATCCGGCGTCATCCTGGACTCGTCCAGCCGCACCGCCAGCCCGAGCCTGCCTTTGGCGTCCGCCGTCGACGGCCCCACCGAGATCGTCTTCCGCACTTCGCCCTGCCCCGGCACGAACACGATCAGGGTGTAGGTGCCCTGCAGGATGTTGCGGAAGCGGAACCGCCCGTCCGGTCCTGCCAGAGTCGAGCTGTGAAAAGGCGTCGTCGATCCGTGTAGGGACACGGAAGCCCGCACCGCCGGCACCAGCGTGCCGCGCACCTCGAAGGCTGCCGGCGGCTGCAGCAGCAAGGCCGTCAGAAGCGCGGCGAGCATCGGACCTGCCCTCCGGCTTCGATCATGCCACGCGGCCGGGCGCCCTACAACCGGGAACCCTGCCGGGGCGCGGCGCTCCGTCGCCGCGAGTCACTTGCGTTCCAGAGCCGAGTTCAAGGCCTCCAGCCGCTCCAGCACCCGCCGTTCCGTCTCCGGCGACAGCGGCACATGCACGTCCGCGGTCTCCTCCTCGCCCCGCGGACTCAGCAGCCATGCCCACGCCGCCAGCCCTGCCACCGCCACGCCCAGCCGCAGCGTGCTGGCCGCCCGCGTCCACTGCGTCGCGTCCTGGTTGCGCAGCCACACCGCCGCCGCAGAACTCAGCATGTATGCGCCATAGCCAATGCCATGCGCCAGCAGGTTCTTCTTCAGCGGCGCCGGATGATAGAGGACGAACAGTGCCAGCAGAAGCAGGAACACGAGCAGCGAGCTGTAGACGGTCGTTTCCATCAGGTAGACCATGCGCAGGTAGCGGTAGGGCTCGCCCGAGAAGGAGAATTCGGGCCAGTGCAGGAGGAGCGAGACGGTCGTGCTGGCGCCCAGAGCCGCCAGCAGCGTCATCCGGCTGAGGAACGACAGTCCCCGATAGGATTGCAACACATGGGAGCACAACTCGAACACGGCTGCCGCCCGTCCTGCGATCAACACCGGTTCGGTGAACAGGATCGTCAGTCCGTAATAGTTCAGTTTTCGTTGAAAAATATCGGGACTGATTACAAATTGCGTCAGCCAAAGAGAACGGATGCACTGGGCAAGAAGGAGCGAAAAAATGACGGGATACCTGGAAACCAGTCTATGCCGATGAAATTGCCACAATAGCACCGCGTGGAGGGCAATGCTGGCATACCAGAGGAATAGCTCGACCTGGCCCGGCAAGCGGATCCTTTCCGCCGGCCATCATACCAGATGTCCCTCCCGTCCGAGGCGAGACCCTGCGTTTCCGTGCGTCCGCCGGCGCACGGAAACGCAGGAGGAACCGGTCTCAGCGCTGGAAGACGGGCATTTCCATGACCACGCCGCCGCCTCCGCGCGTGTCCTTCGGAGGAGGAGGGCAGGGGGCGCAGGGCGGCATGGGGTCGTAGGACAGATTCACGGCCAGCACCGTGGGCACCATCAGCAGCAAGAGTCGCAGGATTCTCTTCATGGTCGGCAAATCTCCTGAATGGGTTTGGAACGGAGGAGGTTCCGATCGTCAGGCTAACCCGGAAGCCTGGCCAGCGAAGCGCAATGCCCAGAAGATTTCCGCGATCAGAACGGGGCTGCCAGGATCCGCGGGCCGGGCATCAAAAATGTGGATTCCGCGGCCGCGAAAGGGTGTAGGATAGACTGGCAGGGCGCTGAATGCCGCAGTGGAAAGGCAGGCCCCCAGGCAGGAAGTAGTTGCTGTGTACAGGCGGATGCCCATGCAGTCGGACCCGCGCCCGGCGGAGGAGCTCTGGCAGCGGACGCTTGCCAGGGTTCCTTCGGCTTACGGGCGCCTGGCCTATCTGGCGTCGCTCGTCAACGTCCATACAGGCCGCTACGAGCACCACGGGCTGGCGACGATATTCGGGGCCGGGGAAGCCGACAAAACGTTGCGGGAAAGCCATCAAAAGGCGTTTTTGGAGTGGCTGTCCCTCCAATTGGAGCAGCAAAAGGCGGATATCGAACTCTATTTTTCCACTCTGCCCGCGCCGAAAGAGACGCTGGTGGAAAACTGGCTCCGGCTGATGCCTTACCGCGCGGTGGCGCCGCCTTCGGCCAGCCCGGCGCAGCGCGAGCTGTTCGAGTCCAATTTCCGCATCCTGCTCACGCTCCTGAAGAACGCACCCGGGACTTTGCCGGAGCCGTGAGGCGGCTGGCGACGCCGACCACCTGGCCGAGGACTTCGACATCCTCCGGGTAGGCGAACACCTGCGGGGGCAGGGAAGTGGAAGGGTGCGGTATGGCGATCAGGTGGCCTTCGCCGATGCTGCACCAGGCGCAAAGCCAGCCGTCGCGATGCTCCAGGAAATAGATGGGGCGATCCAGTTCGTTCGCCCAGCCTCCTGACAGGATCTTGCGCCGGTGCTCGTCGATCAGCAGCAGGCTGCCCGGTCGCAGGATCGGGTACATGAAATAATCCTCCGCCCCCAGATAGGCGTACAGGTAGTTGCGCGGCTCGATGCCGTTGAGCATCATCAGCGGCAGCACGCCCCAGCCCTGGATGAACCGGCTGAGGAACGTGGTGCGCGACAGGTCGAGGCCCGGGTCGAGCGTCAAGGGAACCTGCACGCCTCCCGCGGCGGGCTTGTACTGCGAGCGCCCGAAGCCCACCAGATGCGTGCGGTCGCTGGACAGGGCGGCGCTGTCGCCCGGAAGCTCTGACGGATCCGCGCCATACCAGCCGAGCACCTCCGCCAGATCCAGCCGGTAGATGGCGCACAAGGAGTACAACTTATATATGCCCGGGATCGCGCCGCGGTTCTCGATGTCCGACAAACGGCTGATGGGAATGAGGAACTCGTTGTTGCGGTGGCGGTCGGCGATCTGCTGGCTGAACTCCTCCACGTCGCGGTAACGGAGCCCCAGCCTCTCGCGCGTCTGTTTCAGCCTGAGTCCAGCTTCGAGCATGCTATGATCGGGTTCGCCGGATTGCCGCCGCCGGCCCCCGGGGAAACCCGCCCGGCCGGCCGAGGGAGCAGTTACTTCGATTCTGTTCCGAATTCGGAACAGATGCAAGGCGGCCGATCCGAATCTGGAAAGGGACGAGGAAGCCTCCTGGCGCCCCCCGAGGGAGATCGACTCATGGCGACCCGGAAAAATCCGATGACCGTGGCAATCCAGGGAGAGGCAGGGGCCTTCAGCCACGAGGCCGCTCTGCGCCTGCTGGGCCAAAAATTAAAAGTGCTGTGTTGCCAGAGGTTTGAGGAGGTCTTCCGGTCCCTGGAATGTGGAACGGCAGATGCTGCCGTGGTGCCGATCGAGAACACGCTTCATGGTTCGGTACACGAGAATTACGACCATCTGCTGAACTTCGACTTCCGGATCGTGGCAGAGCTCAACCTGCGGATCGTGCATCATCTGATCGCGCCCCCTGGCGTGCGGCTGAAGGACGTGCGGCGCGTGTACTCGCACCCGGTGGCGCTGAATCAGTGCCTGCGGTTCCTCGCCGCCCATCCCGAGTGGGAGCGCGTGCCCTATTACGACACCGCGGGCAGCGTAAAAATGCTCATGGAAGAAAGGCTTCCGGACGCAGCCGCGATCGCTTCGGAAGTCTCCGCCCGCATCTATGGAGCGCGAATCCTGCGGCGGTCGATCGAGGACGACCGGCAGAACTTCACGCGGTTCTTCCTGCTCCGGCGTCCGGAACAGCCGCCGCTTCCACTGAACGAGGCCCGCAAGAAAGGCTGGAAGACCTCGATTGTGTTTTCGACCCGCAACCAGCCGGGTTCGCTGTTCCGGGCGCTGAGCGCATTCGCGCTGCGGGACCTGTCGCTGACCAAGATCGAGTCGCGCCCGCTGCGGGGCAAGCCCTGGGAGTACCTGTTCTACGTCGATTTTCTCGGACATGTGGACGATGAGCGGGTGCAGCGCGCCCTCGGGCATCTGCAGGAGCTGTGCGACCTGCTGCGGGTGTTCGGCTGCTACCGGGCCTGAGCGGCAGGCAGCGCGGGAACCTGCGCCGGCGGGCGGCAGAGCGGCAGGCGCGCCGAGGTCGAAGCCCCCGGCCTGGAGTCGCTGCTGCGCTGCCTCCGCCGCAAGGGACTCGAGCATCCCACGGCGATGAACGCCTCGCAGCGCGCCGGATCCATTGCCGAGGCCTGCGAAACCTGCCGCGGCGGGGAAACATATCTGCACGGCGCTCCTGACGGGCACGGCTGAAAAGACCCTCTCGCCGTATTGGAAAACGCGCTCGCGAGACGCGAGCCAGGGCTCAGCAACGGCGCCCGGGCGGGAAGACCCGCAGCGGGTGAGAGCCGGAGGCCCTGCAGGCAGGGCGGCGGGGCAGAGAACTCAGCGCGGGTTGCGCCCATCGCCGGCGCCGCTCGTCAGCGGGTTCAGCAGCACCTTCACCGCCTCGGCGTTGGCGGCCAGCTGGAAGCCCTCTTCGAAGCGCTCCAGCGGCAGCTCGTGCGTCACCAGCAGCTCGGTCTTCACGAGGCCCGCAGCTAGCAGCTTCACGCAGCGCTGCCAGGAGGTCCAGACATATCCATAGGAGCCGAGCACGGTGAGCTCCTTCATCATGATCTGGTTGAAGTCCGTGTGCAGCGGCCCGGACTGCACGCCCAGAGGCACCAGCGTGCCCTGCTTGCGGACGGCCTGCCAGCAGGCTTCGAGCGAAGAGGGCGTGCCTGCGCACTCGAAAACCGCGTCGGCGCCGCGGCCGCCGCTCCGCTCGCGCACCGCCTGCTGCAGGTCTTCCCGTTCGACATCAATGACGGCGTCGGCGCCCAGGGCGCGGCCGCGCTCCAGGCGCTGCCGGTCGCGCGAGAGCCCGGACAGCACCACCGTGGCGTTCTGGAGCTTCGCCACCTGCACGGTGAGCAGCCCGATGCAGCCGGGTCCCGAAACGAGCACCAGGTCGCCGGCGCGCACCTCGGCGCGCTCGAGCACGGCATGCACGGCCACGGCGAGCGGTTCGCCGAGCGCGGCGGCGCGGAAAGAGACGTGGCCGGGCAGATGGTGGCAGCGGCGGTAGTCGATGCAGAGATACTCGGCGAAGGCGCCGTCGATCATGTAGCCGGCGGAGACGCGCTCCGGGCACATGAACGGATTGCCCGCCAGGCAGTAATAGCAGTGGCCGCAGGTGCGCGCCGGGTTGGATGCCACCACGCGGTCGCCTGGACGGAAGCCCTTCACCTGCGCGCCGGTCTCGACGATGGTGCCGCACCATTCATGGCCCAGCACGACGGGGGGATCGCACCGCCAGTTGCCGCGATAGATGTGGAGATCCGTGCCGCAGATGCCGACACTGTGGATGCGGATCTTCACCTGATCCGGTTCCGGGTGCGGCTCGGGCCAGTCCAGCAGTTCCAGATGGCCTTCGCCCGGTGCGGTCTTGACCACGGCTTTCATGGCTGTCTTGCAACCTCCTGCATCAGCAGCATCGCTTCGCGGCAGATATCGGCCGCGCGCAGGCCGAACCAGTCGAGCAGCTCGCCGGCCTGGCCGGATTCGCCGAACACGTCGCGCACGCCCACGCGGCGCACCGGGCACGGGCACGCCGCCGCCACCACGGCCGCCACGGCCTCGCCCAGCCCGCCGAGGACATTGTGATCCTCGGCGGTGACGATGCCGCCAGTCTCGCGGGCGGCGCGGAGAATCTCTTCCTGGTCGAGCGGCTTCACCGTGGGCATGTGGATCACGCGCGCGGAGAGGCCCTGCTCGGCCAGCCGCGCGGCCGCCTCGAGCGCTTCGAAGGCCATGATGCCCGTGCTGATCAGCGTCAAATCGCGCCCGTCCCGCAGCCGCTTCGCCTTTCCGATCAAGAAGCCGCCGTGCAGCTCCGGGACCACCGGATAGGAATCGCGGCCCAGGCGGATGTAGACGGGCCCCTGCCAGCGGGCGGCGGCGAGAGTGGCCTGGCGCGCCTCTTCGTAGTCGCCGGGCACGAGCACGGTCATGTGCGGCAGAGAGCGCATCACGGCAATGTCTTCGTTGCACTGGTGCGAGGCGCCGTCGCCGCCCGTGGAGATGCCGGCGTGGGTGGCGCCGATCTTGACGTTCGCCTTCGGGTAGGCGATGGAATTGCGCACCATGTCGCCGGCGCGGAAGGCGGCGAAGGTGGCGAACGTGGTGGCGAACGGGATGAAGCCTTCCAGCGCCAACCCCGCGGCCACGCACATCATGTTGCCCTCCTGCACGCCGCAGTCGAAGAAGCGCTCCGGAAAGACGGCGGCGAAGTCGCAGGTGCGCGTCGCCTTGGCCACGTCGCTGTCGAGCACAAGAATGCGCTCATCCTGGCGCGCCAGTTCGATCAGCGCCTCGGCGTAGCCTTTCCGGGTCTGCCTGCATTCAACAGCCAAGCGCCGCCTCCTGTTCGTCGAGCGCCGTCATGGCGCGGACGTACTGTTCGCGATCCGGCGGCGTGCCGTGCCAGGCCGGGTCGTTCTCCATGAAGGGCACGCCCTTGCCCTTCACGGTGCGGGCGATGATGGCCGTGGGCTGCAGCGGATGGAGCTCCGCTTCGCGGGCGGCGGCGATGATCTGGCCGAAGTCGTGGCCGTCGATGACCGCGGTGCGCCAGCCGAAGGCCTCCCATTTCGGCGGCAGCGGGTCCAGCGGCATGATCTGCTCGGAATGGCCGTCGGTCTGCAGATAATTGCGGTCGATGAAGACCGTCAGATTGCCCAGCCGGTGCTTGTTGGCGAACATCGCCGCCTCCCAGACCTGACCCTCCTGCAGCTCTCCGTCGCCGCAGAGCACGTAGATCCTGTGAGTGCGGTTCCGCAGACGCGCGGCGAGCGCCATGCCGGCCGCCGTCGAGATGCCCAGGCCGAGCGTTCCCGTAGACGCGTCCACGCCCGGCGTCTTGGGTGCATAGGGATGCCCCTGCAGCGGCGACCCGGGACGCCGGAAACGCCGCAGCTCTTCGCGGGGGAAATAGCCGCAGTCGGCCAGGATGGCGTAGTAGACCGGCGTGCAGTGGCCTTTGGAGAGCACAAAGCGGTCGCGCTCCGGCCACTGCGGATTGGCCGGGTCATGCCGCATCAGGTGGCAATACAAGGCGACCAGGATTTCCGTCGCGCTGAGGCTGCCGCCGACATGGCCGGAATTGGCGCGATACACCATCGTCAAAATGTCGCGCCGGATGCGCAGCGCGGTGCGCTGCAGCCGCGGAATCAGGCCGTCCTGGATGTTTCCGGACATCGTCACGTCCGCCCTCAGAATACGGGCCGTTCCTCCGGAGGCTCAAGTAAGTTACCGTTAACCCGGCTTTGCGGTCCCGGGCTGGATGCCCTCGCGGGCCGCGCCGCTCATTTGCCGGCCCCCGGCGGACCAGACAGGCGCAGCCACACGTTTACCGAGGGCGTGCCGTGGTTGTACGGCTTGCCGAGGATGTCCCATCGGCCGTCGCCATCGAGGTCGGCCATGCGGGATTCGTGATTGTCGAAGCCTTCCGCCACGGAATGCGGCCGGAATTCTCCTTTCCCATTGCCGTAAAGAATCAGCATTTTGGATTTTTCATTGCCGCCATCGAGCCGCATTTCCGCCACAAAAAGGTCCGGGTGGCCGTCGAAATCGAAGTCGCCTGCCTGCAGCGTATGGGCGTTGTCGAGGCCATCCAGGATGATGCGCGGCACCCAGGCGCCGCCCCGCCATTCGTACAGCACCATGGGGCCGATGCCGTCGCCCAGCGACAGCACGGCCTCCGGCCGTCCACCTTCGATGAACTGGCCCACGGCGCAGCGCGAAAACGGGAAGGCGGCGTCGATGAGGTTTTCGCGGAACGATCCGTCCCCCAGACGCCGGAACCAGCGGCCGCCGCCGATCAGATCCGGCCGTCCGTCCAGATCGATGTCGGCCACGCACAGCCGAGCGTTTTCCAAATCACTCACGCGGAATCCCACGGAAGCCAGGCCGCGCAGCGGCAGATCCGCACCTTGCGCCAGCGCGGCGGGGCGCCGCGATGGGGCATCTCGCTGTCGCTGGAATACTGGTAGATGGCCTGGCGCGGCCATTCCGGAACGCTTCGCACATCGGCGGGCGGGCGGGCCTGGAACAGCGTCTGCGCGCCCTGGTTCCAGAAATAAAGCTCGCCGCGGCCGTCGCCGTCGAGATCGGAGAAGAGCAGGTCATGGTGCTTGTTGGCGCCGGAGCGCTTCAGGGTGCGCCGCCGCCAGGGCTGGCGCGGGTCGCCGTCCGGACGCGGGTTCTCCCACCACCACACTTCGTTGGAGCGGTAGTCGCCGCCGGCCAGCAGGTCCGGATCGCCGTCGCCGTCCACGTCTCCAAATGTGGCACCGGCTTCGATGGGCAGCTGGCCCGTCTCCAGAACGTGCTTCGTCCACCCGCCGGCGCGCCGCTGATACCAGACCACGGCGGGCGCCCCGGTCCTCTCCATGATGACGAAGTCGTGGATGCCGTCGCCGTCGATGTCGAACACGACGGCCGAGGTCTGCTGGCGGCCGCCATTCGGCGGGGCCAGGTCGCCGCGGCTTGAGGAAAGCAGCCGCCAGTCCGTGGAGACCAGCGCAAAGGCGGCTGCGCTGCAGGAAACCAGGACAATCATGCGGGGTCGCGTCATCTCGTGCATTCATTCTATTGGGTTATCCGGATGCCACCCTCCCGCCAGCCGCGGATCTGCGTTACCAGTTCACGTCAATGTGCCCCAGCGGGGCCGGGCACGGGCGCAGCTCGCAATCCAGCTGCAGCAGCGCCCACACCAGGTCGTCGGCGCCGGTGATGGCCTCGTAATGCTCCGCCGATCCGTCGGCGCGGAACAGTCCGTTCTTCGGGAAGACTGCCAGGGCAAGGTCCGCCGTGCGCCGCGCAAAGTCCAGATACTGGCGGCGCCGTCTTTCTTCCAGAGCCGTCTCGCGGGACAGAGACGCCATCAGGGAGATCACCTGGCCGGCGGCCCGCGGCCAGAGGTCCCGCGTGTCTGCCGGCAGGCCTTCGTCGAGGTAGCGGTCCGCCGCCTGCAGCACGGAGTCGAGGAAGCGCCGGTCGCCGGTCTGCTGCCAGCGCGTGTAATGGAGCAGCGCCTGGCCGGAATAGCCGGAGCTGCCGTAGTCCATGCGCCAGAGCTCGCTGAGACGCAGGCTGACGGTGCGCGCGCCGCGCTCGGTGACCATCACCCGCCCGGCGCCCTGCGATGCGCCGGCAGGCTTGGGCGCCGGCGCAGGCGGCCCGGGTGGCGGTGCGGAGGAGCGGAGGGCGAACGCGCGTTCGTCGAGCTCGCGCACCAGCTTCCGCCATACATCCCGCCGCTCCGGAACCAGCTCCGCCGACTCCCAGATCAACGCGCGCAAAGTCGGATCCGTGCTTTTCTCGGGCTGCCATGATCCTGGCTGGATCAGCAGGCTGTGCGGCTGGGGCCGCAGCCCGGTGCGGCTTTCCAACAGCACCTCGGCGCGGCGGATATACTTCGGGTCGCGGGTTTCCGCGTAGGCGTTGGCGTAGGCCCAGATATAGAAGCCGGCGTGGCGCGGATAGGCTGCGCCGGTGGCCGGGCCGTGGCGCGAGATGCGCGCGTGGCGGCTGAAGTCGCCAATGCGGCGGTTGCCGATCTGGTGCGGCGGCGTTCCAGGCTCGGCCGTATGGCTTCTCTGGGGAGGTTTCCTTTCATGCCGTTCGTTCGACTCCTCGCCGGATGGCTCGTTCTCTGCGCCGGCGCTTCGGCCATGGACATTCCCCCTCCCGGCTCCAT
>FWPV01016096.1_pt1 | contig 10603 bp, 20 predicted proteins | sample 2228371 | NCBI WGS metagenome assembly FWPV01 (sample SAMEA103939776, study PRJEB20133) | metagenome
GGTCGGGTTGTGGGGTATGGCCATGGCGAGGGGTTTGGGTTGGGATGTGGGTATGGCCATGGTATGGGGTAGGGGCAGAGTGTTGGCCGTGGTAGGGGAGTAGGTAAGGGCGGTGGTGGTTGAAAAAAATATATTAAATTATTGTAACAACACTTGACAAATTGATTTTTATTTTGTATATTTGGGTGGAAGTTGGATGATGGATAATGGAGGAAGTAGTCATGGATGTTGAGCGATATATTGAGATAGTGAGTTATGAGGTGGCCAGTGGTTGGGCTTTGGTTTTGGTGCAAAAAAAATATATTAAATTATTGTAACAACACTTGACAAATTGATTTTTTTTGTGTATATTTGTGGCGGAAGTTGAAGGAGCAGATAATGGAGGAAGTAGTCATGGATATTGAGCGATATATTGAGATAGTGAGGAACGAGGTGGCCAGTGGTTGGGCTGGCGGAGAATATACCGATGAGCAGAAAGAGTTATTCATTAAGATCATGAAAATTTTGGAATGTAGGTATTGTCGGGGTCATATAAGATTGAAAATTAAGGCGTTCAAATATCTGAGAGATTTGGGTGATTTTGTTGGATTCTTGTTATATAAGCCTGAATATATGGATCATAGAAAGTGGCAATGTTGGAGATGTGGAATGAAGGACATAATTGATGTAGACAATGAATTAGATGATAAGTTATTTGATTGTGTTTTTTGCAACAATACTGGATATGTAAGGTATGTGAAGAAAGGATATGAACATGATGGAACACATATGGTAGAAAAAGATATTAATTATGAAATTAAATGTGCATGTGGTCACGCTGTAAAATTAGAGAAAGGGGAATGAGATATGACTTTGGATCAATTTTTTGATTATGTCGATGACATAAAAGAGAATTACGAGTATGCAGATATTCCCAGCAGGTGGTGTGATTTTTTTGTGGGTTTGGCCAATCACATAAGAAACTGTAATGATTGCAGACAAGTTTTTGAGAACAGTTCGATAATTCGGTTGGCCAGAAATATATATGATCTATTTTTAATTTTTGCCACAATTGAATTTTTTGATATGAGGAGGAAAGATAAATGACGGTAAAACAATTTATTAAGGCGGTTGCCGATTGTTCGGCTGGTAACTATAAGAGGAACGGTTTGAGTTCCGAACAATGGGAACAATGGGGGGACTCGTTCGAGAAGATAGCTGAGCATTATAAGGCGTGTCGAAACTGTTCATTATTGTTTGATAGTTATGTGCCCTTTAGGAACGCCTCAAATTTGTCTCAAGTTGTTAAAAATTTTATGGTTGAGCCGACTGAGATAAATAATTGGGTATGTTATTTGGAGAACTGGACATGAAACAATCAGAAGTTGTTGAAAAATACAAACTTAAGGTAAAATTTGAAAATGTTGAAACTGGAGAATCCGTATATATGGTTTTTCCGTGTTATGATAGCATTAGATCAGCGAGTGAGAAGCTGGAGAAATTGGTTAATAGCGGATTGATGCAAGAAGCTGATTATATTAAATTTATAAGTTATGCAATAAAAAGGAGAGCTATGGATCGAGTTGTTGATAAGTATAATAAAATTTTGTTGTTAGGACGACAAAAGCTTGAATACCAAAATGAAAAATTTCAAAAAATCGTTATGTACTATTAACTAATGGAGGTTAGCTATGAAGATAACGAAGTTGATCGACAAGTATGCCGACGTTGTTCTCCACGAAGCCTACGGACAATATCACGTAGAATATGTTGGGGATTATGGGTTCGATGTACGGTATTCATACAACACGTACGATAAGGCCAAAAACAAATTTGATAAAGTGGTTGCAGAAAGAAAAGAATTATATCTTGATTATTAATTTAGTGGCCCTGGCCATGGTTCGGGTTTTGGTTGGGATGTGGGTATAGCCATGGCCAGGGTTCTGGTTTGGAATTATGTAAGGAGAATAACCATGTTATTGGACATGTTTGTAAAGCAGTTAAAAGAATTATTTTCTATGACTTATGTGAGAATTAGTTATATGGAGTCTGGAAAAATATCTCAAGTGAAAAGAAAATTGAGCTTGAGTGATGTTTTGTCAATTTTCGAACTGTTGGGTAAAAGTTCTCTGATTTCAGTATGGTTACAATTTGGATATATGAGTGAAATTAATGTAACAACGCAAGTTAAAGAAATTTATATGTTTATGAAGGAGTTACTGGAGATTATCCATGAAGATAATCAAGTATTGTAAAGATATTGTTTTAATTGAGTTTATGATATGGCTCTGGTGAGATTCCAAAAAAGAAGTTGCGCGAAGGAAGAACTAATTCTTGACTTTTATTTATAGTTTTCGTACATTATTAGAGCTTGCCGTAACATGAACTTCTTTTGTAGGAAACTTGCCATGAAGATTAGAATATTTTCAATGGGTTATTATATTGATAAAAAAGGAATTAAAAGATGGGGAATTGTCAAGCATGATGGTAGAAAAAGACAAACAGTGTACATTGTTGATGTTGACACTGGTAAAAAAGTAAAGATTGAAGAGAGATTAAATAAGAAAGAAATGAAAATATTGAAAAAAGAGGCCAAGAATATTATAAGTAAAAAAAGGAAAACATTTCGTGGCAAGAAAGTGATACAAATTGAACCAAAACTAAAAGTTAAAAAATTGGAAATTATTGATATTGAGCCGTATGGAGGGTATACAAGAAAATCTTGCTTTGTTGAAGCAAAAAATCCCGAAGATGTAAGAGATTATATATACTCAATGTTGCGAGATGGAATTGAAAAATTGAAGGCTGACTATTGTTATATTTCTGTTAGAGTTAAGGGCTATGTTGCTAATGCCAGATATAATCCAGAAATAAACGTGTTTATGTATGCGCAGGATTTTGCGTTACACACGTTTGAGGAGATGCAAATTAGTTTAGCGACAACAACTTATGAAGAGTTTATGAATAAATTGAGAAATTTCTATAAGTTATGGCTTGAAACAAAGGTAATTATTGAAAAATATTTAATTTATTGTGTATATAAGTTTGAAATGAGTTAAAAATATGGAAAATATGAAGATATATACTTTTGATATTGAGACGATTGGTGATGAACTGATTCTTGATCGTATAGGGGTATACTCTGAGGGGGTGGAAAAGATTTTTAAAACTTATGATGCTTTTTTAGACTTTATTTATTACAATAAAATAAATAATTTATACGCATTTTATGGTGGCGGATTTGACTTTTTGTTAATATTAAAACAATTTAAAAAATACAATGCATTTAAATTATTGCATATTATAGAAATAAATGGGATAATTGTAAGAGTTATGTGTAATTATTATGATCATATCTTTACGCTTACGGACGCGTGGTTTCTTTGCTATTGTTCGCTTGATTATGCTGCTCAGAAACTTTTGGGTGAGAGAAAAATTGAACTTGATAGGACGAGATTGCAAGATTATGAAGAGAGTAAAGTTAACGATTACGTTTTAAAGGATTGCGAATTGTTGTATAAAATAATAATGAAATATTATCACTACTTTGGTTATCTTGAATTAACATTATCTCGTTATGCTTTGATTGAATTTGAGAGAAAATTTTGCCCCGTAAATTTAAAGAAATTTTATAGATATAAGAAAGATTATTTTGATTTTACAAAAAATTATTATTTTGGTGGCCATGTCGACGTATATAAAAGATATGGGCAAAACGTAAAATGTTACGATATTATATCAATGTATGGCTATGTTATGAAAGAATTCGGTGGAGTTTTGGGTTATTGTGGAAGATGTGATGGTGTCTTTGATAGCGATAATTTTAAAACAATCCATAAGGTTATTATTTACAGTGATTTATATTGTCCTATTATTCCATACAGACATATAGACGGAAAAACATATTACGCTAACACAAGACAAGAATTATATGTAACTTGTTATGATATTAGACTTATGGAAAAACTTGGCCTAAAGTTCAAGATATTAGAAAGTTATCTGTTTAAATTTTATAAACACTTTTTTTCTTCTTACATTGACTATTGGTTTCATGTGAAACAATCACCAGATTCTGCAATTCAGTTTATTGCCAAGCGCATGATTAATGCACTGTATGGTAAATTTGGCCAGAACATAGAAAGGCAAAAATTGTACGTTGCCAAGGATCATGAAAAATTAGAAAATTTTGACTATGTATATGATTACGACTTGCGAATAGTTAAAAAACACGAAATGAACATCAATTATTTTTCGCGGCCAGAAATTGCGTTATTTGTCACTTCTGGGGCTCGATATGTTCACAATCAATTAATTCAAAAATATCAAGATTATATATACTATGTTGATACAGATTCTCTTTTTTTGGATGGAGATGTTAGCGTTGATGAAATTGGAGATGATATTGGTAAGTTGAAAGTAGAATATGATAATATTAAAGAAGCGTATTTTTTGGGAAATAAGTTTTACGGTCTATTCTTTGGAAACAACGAAAAAGTAGTTAAAATTAAAGGATTTACCGATCATTCTTTCGATAAGTCTAATTTTGAAAATGCTTTATACGACACTTGGGATTTTAAAGAAAGCAAAAACAAAATATTACGATTCAAACAAGCAAAAAGAGCTAAGCAAGATAAAGATTTTATTAAAGTTAAGCATACTGAAAAAATAATTTCCAACTCAAACATAAAGAGAAAATTAATTGATAGAGTGAATACAATTCCTTTTTTTATAAAAAATAATGAGTTAACTTAACTTATGGAGGTGTGTTATGTCTATCCTTTCATCGAAAAAATCAACGAATCAATCACAACAATTGGCTGTTTTTGAATTTCCGAAGCTAATTTCACTACGTGACAATGGGTCATCGGTTGAAGGCGTATTTGAGGGAATTCAAACTCTTCCTGGGCGCGGTATTGCGAATAATGATCTTCATTTTGCTGTGTTAAAAAAAGATAATGAATTTATTGCCTGCGTTGCGGGATCGGAAATTTTACGATTTTTACAAAATTTTAAAGTTGGCTATCATCTTAAAATTATTAAAGTTGACACAATTAGAACATCGAAGGGTCAAACTATTTCTCATTATCGTTTCGAGTATGACCCGAACGGTCTAATTCATCCTTTCGGTAATATTCCGCAATTATTGCAGAATTCACAGGGAGAATTGCCGTTATAAAATTTTATTAAAAACAAAAAAGCCCGATTTTATAATCGGGCTTTTTGTTTTTTTTCTTGACAATTTGATATTTTTTTATTATATTTAAATTAAAAAAATAGGTAAAACTAAATGGGAGATTAAGAAATGGAAAAAATTAATTTTAGTTCGGTGAAAGACGTGAAAGAATATCTCGAAAAAGTATTGAATGAAATTGTTGTTGAGTTACAAAAAATTAATAATAAGGTTAATGAACTTGAAAAACAAGTTACTGAACACGATGATTTTTTTGAAACACTGCGCTAAAAAATAAAGGAGAACGTAAATGAGTGATTTAAATGAGGTTTTTGGGAGTCAAAATCAAGAAACTGTTTCTTTGGACGATGTTACGAAAATATTACAAGATGAAACTGAAACTGTTCAACCCCCAGCGAAAAGAAAGAGAGGTCGTCCAAAGAAAATTGAAACTGAAACTCAGACAGAGCAAAAAGTTGATGAGATTGAGAAAGCGTCAATGAGTCTGTCCCTAATTATGCTAACTCAAGCGATAGCAAAAATTATTGGGGAAAATAAATGGGAGATTTCAGATCGACAAGAAGCTGATATGTTGGCCGAATCAACCATTGTTTTTCTGGACAAAGTTTTTCCGAATTGGCGCATAAGTTCACCATATATTCAGTTTATATCGGCATGGGGATCATATGTTGCGAAAAGGATATTATTATGAAATTTTTTCAATTAGGTATTATTGGGGTTACCAATTCTGGTAAGACATATCTCACAACTAAGATAATCAATAATTTAAGAGATAAGTATAATAAAATCATAATTATAGATGATCTAAACCAAATAAATGACGAAAATTTCAAAGTTTGCACTTGTCTTGAAGATTTTGTGAGATCAATTGTAAACAAAGCTAAATTCCATATAATACTTAGATTTGAGTCTGGTGATTATACAGATGCTTTCAAAATAATCTGGATAATAAGAAATTGTTTACTTATCATCGACGAGTTGAGTTTGTTCTGCGACGTGCACACAATTCCTGAATCACTACGTCATATTGCTCAACGTGGCCGACTGAAGAATATTTCTCTGATTTGGAATACACAGCGGCCAGCTAATATATCAAGAAATATTACGTCACAGACAGAATTTATTATAGCATTTAAGTTGACAGAAATTAATGATTTAAGGTATTTTTGGATAGATAAAAAAAGATTTCAACTTCTTAATAATCTTGAACAAGGTGAATATATTATATTGCGTGGGTCAGCTTCGTTGTTAGAAAGCAGATTATCAATGAAGTTACACCCAAAAAAAACTCTTGACATTTAGTATTTTATTGCTTATATTATGAGCAAGAATTTATTTGGAGGTTAATTATGGCAAGGAAAAAAAGAAAATCGAAGTGGGGGAAAATTGGCGCCCCTGGTTCAAGGAAAAGAAAACTTTGGATGAAAAAAATCAGAAAGAAAAGGTGAGATAAAATGAATAATTTCAATGTCTTCATTAAACAGCTAATCATTCTACTGGCGAGTTTCTTATTTACTTTGATTATCGGAAAATATCCCGATTTTCCGCTAAATCAAGAGACTTTCATCAATCTTATTGTATGGATTGCATCAATTGTTGGGCTTATTAATTTGAGTATCCATATTATCAATAAAAACAATAAATAGGGAGATTTAAAATGAAACAATTCAAGCCTTATCTTACAATTGCGTTAGTAGCTGTCATTATGATGGCTGTCGTTGAGAGAGTTCCTCAACTGAAAAAGATTGTGAAAGGGGTATAACATGAAGAGATTTCATACTGTGAACATTCTTGATGGGTTCGCTCGTTTTGCCGTTCCTGTCGGAAAATATATCGGCCTATTAATTGTCGCTTCTGGCGTGAACAAAAGCGGTCTGGCCGTAAGTAATTCCGATTTGGGGTTAATTAATGTGCTGAAAGATGGAGTTCAGAAGCACAATGTTGATTTTGACGTCTTGCAACAGTCTTATGACGCTCTTGAACATGGAGCTGTCGCAAATTCTTCAAGCACTGGGGGTAGTTTCAACATTTCTGCTTACCTTCCATTCGTATTTTGGAAGGATGGTGTAGCACTACACGTGCAAAATCCTGATAGTTGGGTTGTTGTTCACAATTTTCCTGGTATTGAGTCATTGGTTCAAAGCGGAACTATTAATTATTATGGTGTTAAGGCCGATGATGTTGATATCTCTCAATATGAACTGCAACTTATGAACCATCATGTGACATTTTCTGGAGCTGGAACGTATAATGTTCCGCTCAGAGTGGAAAATGTTCACACACTGTACATCGAACGAGATAATTATCTAACATCACTTACGGTGATGAAGGATGGAGTCCCGTTCTACGATAATGTTCCAGCAGGAGATGTTAATGTTCAGACAGCTTTATTAAGTTTCGTAGAAGTTTACGGTGGGTTGCCGTATCTTAAGGTGTTCCTAAATCCCAACGATGAGGATGTTGGAAGTTTTGCGAAACAGGTAGAAGTTCAATTTACTGTTTCGGATGCCTGCACAATTAAGATGTTGGCGCTTTCTCAGATGACAACTCCCGATCGATTGTTGCGCTCTGTCACCAGTCGAAACGTGAGCATTGAGCAGAAAGCGCAAAAACCAGTTGAACCGCATATTAAGGCCGCAGTAACATCAAAAAAAATAAGTGATTAATATGAAACTATTTGATAAGCTTAAAAAAATTAAAGGGATCGATGCCTTAAAAAATGTCTTGAACTTTGTCCCTGGAGGAAATTCGATCAAGGCTGGCATCGAAACACTTGAAAAAACAATCAAACAAACAAAAAGCCAAAAAGTACAAGAAAAAGATAAGCCGCTTGAGGTTGTTACATCAGAAAAACCTTCAAACGCTGGCTTAATTTATCTTGTTGTTGGCGCTGGAATTCTTTATTTTTTAGTTAAATAAAATAATGGAAACAGATAAAGAACTAAAAATTTTTAATTTATACCGTCTACATTTTTTTGGAGTGAATAGAAGCGGATTTTCTCCCAGATTTGAAAAAATCAAAACTCCATATGGGGAAAAACTGTGCCTATTATGGGGGGTGAGAAAATCCGCTATGACATATTATCTCTATGTTTTTCCAATCAGTAACCCAATTCCAGTAGGCGCAATAATTGTTGGATCAATGATTATTAGCGGATTGGGGTTAAGTTTAGCGCTTCTACGAAAAATTGATAACATGAGTGGAAAATTTTACACTGTAGCTGGAATTTCCGCAATCGTTTTACTAAACAAATCAAAAATTTTCAAATGGTTGAAATAGTTGTTCCGACAATTGGAATTATCGCGTATTATGAAAATTGGAAAAGAAGTTTCTCAGAAAAACAAAAAAAATTACTTACTTTTCCAATTCTTGACGCAACGAATAAAATATGCCAATTACTTAACTTTCCATTTCAGCGATATGTTGCAGCAATTATCTTGACGGAATCATATGGAAAAGAAAGCATTATTGGATCGAGTGGAGAGATTGGAATCATGCAAATTATGCCGTCCACGTTTCGATCACTTGATCGTATTTATCATTTTAATTTTACTGAGAATGATCTATATGCAATGAAACCAAATATATACGTCGGAGTAACATTACTGAAGCATAATATCAATATATTAGGAGATATTTTTGATGCCATTATGAGCTATAATGTTGGGATAGATTTGAAACCTTACGATAAAGCAAAAAATTATCTAAATAAGGTAATAGAAAATGCTAAGTAGAAAACCACAAGAAAGTTCATATTCCTATATTAGTTTCGGAGATTTTACGATCTTCCAGCCGACGTCAACGCCAGGTGAAAATGACGTTTTTGAAATAACAAGAAACGTCGGTGGAGAATGTTTTTGCTATCTGCCGCCTTATGTGACTAAGGGAAGTGAGGTAAGATTTGACGATAAACCGTGGATTCCATTAATACCGCAAACTCCATATTTTATTCGTTTTGAAAAGGTAACATTAAGATTAAGATCGCCATTAAATTTTAATTTCGATATCTCCAGCCGAGTAGCTTATTCAGACATCATAAAATGTGTTGTTTTTGAAAACAAAAATGACTATTTTGATATGTTTTCAACTCAAGACTCTTTTACGCTTGGGGTTGAAATTAGTGGTGGGACAAGCTCATTCTGGTTACGAGAATTCTACTCAAAATCCTTTACGATTTGGGCTCACCCATTATACGGCGGTGATTATTGTTACGGTGTATATCCAGATAATTCAACTTTACGAGATTCAATTCTGTCAACTAATCCATATTTCAATTTTTGCTTGGGTATGTCTATTGCTCAATTCAATTTGTATCCAAATCAATTCACACAGAGGCTAAATTATCTATCATTTTCCAATAGTTACGACTCGTACAGAATAGAAACTGTATATTCATCCATTCCATCAAATGAAAAAATATTATTTAATTTTAATTTTTCCAATAATCAACAACAAGAAGGTAATCGATATTCATTTATCTCAAATTATTCGCTAACGGCAAATCAAAATGTTAGTTATACTTACTCAATTCCATTTAGAGAGAGTCTTTACATTGTTGCAAGGGATAAGAATGCTGTACAATGGCAAAGTTTAGGGTTTTCGTTCATCAACTATATAGGAAATACTTTTTCACTATACTCATCATCAAACAATTTCTTATTTACAACTGCGGTTCATAATTTTTTTGGGGCCAATACGATGAGAATTGCGATTCTGTCAAATGCATCAAGCCCACAAGAAGTGTTTATTATTATTTTAGGGAGATGAAAAGTGATAGTAAATGTAACAATAACCGTAAATTTTAGAAAAAAACAGGCGAAAATTGATTATTCCTGTGAAGATGCTAATATTTTTGACGGGAAAAATAATTATTCGGAAACAATAACTCTGGATGATTACTTCATTCTCGAAATGAATAATGATGTTGAGAACTATCTGAAACAACAAATTAATAACTTTTTGTTAGTTGAGAAAGTAATAACTTATCAGATAGAAATCGAAAATGTAGCGTTACAAACAAGTCAAGTGAAAAAGGGTAAGAAATATGCGAAAAATTGAAATCTATACAATACCACTATCTTTGGCATTGATTGTGTATAAATTATTTCTGAAACAGAAAAAAACAGAATTTGAAAAAATTTTGGAAACAGTTCCAATATACATCGAAAAAAAGGAACAAATTGCCATTGAATTGATCCGAGAATTGGGGAAAATCGCAGTATGTTACCTAATAATATCAAGAGTGATAAAATAATCTCTTTCATCTTCTCATTCCTCATTTTTTGTGGCTTCCCAAGAAACCCGAATACTATATTCGGGTTTTTTTTATACTCGAACATTTTGGCCACCTCATAACTCACTATCTCAATATATCGCTCAACATCCATGACTACTTCCTCCATTATCCATCATCCAACTTCCACCCAAATATA
>FWPV01016099.1_pt1 | contig 10602 bp, 10 predicted proteins | sample 2228371 | NCBI WGS metagenome assembly FWPV01 (sample SAMEA103939776, study PRJEB20133) | metagenome
GAGCGGGATTCGGGCCGGGCCGACCTCACGGATCAGCGCCTCGAGCCGCGCCAGGTCCATGTTGCCCTTGAACGGGTGGCGCGTCGTGGGGCTGCGGCCCGCAGGGGCCGGCGGCCGCGAGGGGTTGGCCCCGCAGCCTGGGTATCACGCCTCGGGCCACGCCAGCGAGTCCGACCTGGTCGATTTCGTGAAGGCGGTCCGGCCGCAGGTCCTGGTTGCGATCCACACCGAGGCCCCCACCCGCTGGCAAGAGCTGCTTCGCGGGACCCCGATTCGCCTGTGCTTGCCGGAGATGGGCGAGCCGATCTGGCTCTAAGGGCCGGGGCCGGCCTTGCCTTCCGCACTCGACCGGTCTTACACTAGGATCAGGGCCGCGGTCACTGGGCGGCATCTTGCGGGCGTGAGGTGATGGGATGACACCACCGACGTGGCAAGTGCTGCTGGGGGCGTACCTTCTGGGCTCGATCCCGTTCGCCTACTTGGTCACCCGCCTGGTGACGGGGCGGGACATCCGTCACCTGGGCGACGGCAACATGGGTGCCAAGAACACCTTCCTCTCCGTCGGGCCTGTGCCGGGCGTTCTGGTGGGGGCGGCGGACGTGGGAAAGGGGGCGGCGGCCATCGCGCTGGCGCGGTCGCTGGGAGCGTCGGAGGCGGCGGTCTACTGGGCGGGGGCGTTCGTCGTCCTGGGCCACGACTTCCCCGTCTTCTTGCGCTTCCGCGGCGGCCAGGGGATGGCTGCCATGGTCGGTGTCTTCAGCATGCTCTTCCCCCACGAGCTCCTGCTCTCGATGGGCGCGCTGGCTCTGGCTTTCCTGCTCACTCGCAACTGGGACCTGAGCTGCGCCGTCGGTTTCATCTTGCTCCCCACACTGATGTGGCTCGGCGGACAGCCCCCGCGCCGCATCCTCTACCCCATTCTGCTCCTGCCGACGATCGGCCTGACCAAGCTGCTGCAGCAGGTGAGCGCCCGCCGCGCCGCCGCCTGAGGCAGGCGCCGGCGCACCACCCGCCCCGCCGAAACGACGCTGCCGACCCCATGGGATCGGCAGCTAAGCTTAGGATGCGGGCTTCGGCTCAGGCGCGCACTTCCTGCCGCTGGAACAGCACGTACGCGGCAGCGAACAGCAGGATGACCAGCGCCACCAGGCCGGTCAGCTGCGGCCAGATCAGGGCCATGCTCTGCGAGAGAGGAAGCGGAGCCCCCAGGATGGCACCCTGGTACTGCGAAGGCAGCACCAGCCCCAAAGACCGCACCGCCGGGTTCAGCAGCGCGATGGCGATCTCGCTGTAGAGCGTGTTGGGCGAGAACCGGGAGAGGGCTATGCTCATGCGCGTCTGCGCCAAGATCTCCTGCGCCAGCCCCAGACGAATCGGGGCGAGCGTCTGCGCCAGCAGGTCCGACACCATGCCCCAGAAGATGGTGAAGAACAGCCAGACCGCGATCGAGGCCAGCGCGGCGGTCGCCGGCTGGCGGAACACGACGGAGAAGACGATCGCCATCCCCAGCCAGACGCCGCCGTAGGCGATGGTTGCTACTAGGAACAGCAGCCCGCGCGCCACTTCCTCCCCGCTGGGCGGCACGCCGAGCAGGATCAGGCCCAGGCCCGTGACCAGCAGCCAGATGGCCGTGAGCACGATCGCCAGCGTCGCCAGGCCCGCCAGGTACTTGCCCAGCAGGAGCGCGTCGCGGTAGATGGGCTGGGCCAGCACGCGGCTCATCGTCCGGCGATTGAACTCGCCGTTCACCGAGTCGAAGCCCAGCGCGATGGCCACCAGCGGCGTCAGGAAGCCGAGGAAGGCGATGAACGCCGGCAGCGGGTCTCGGGCCGTGGTGAACAACTTGAGCAGCAGGAAAGGGTCTTCGCTGACCGTGGCGCGCAGCGTGGAGACCGCGGCGTAGGCGGCGCCGATGCTGGCGGCAATGCCGAGCAGTTCGAGGATGCGCATGCGTGCGCCGGTCAGATGGTCGGCGGTCTCCTTCGCCATCACGGTCCACATGCCCTGCCAGGGGGAGCCTTCACGCTGCATGGGCCACCTCCTGGAAGTAGCGGCTGTAGATCTCGTCGAGGGAGGGTTCCTCGAGCCGGACGGAGAGGAGTTGCCCGCCGGCTTCGACTGCGGCCGACACCGCGGCGGGCCTCAGGTCGCGGTCGGCCTCCAGCATGTACTTGCCATCGCCGTCGGCCGTCACTCGCCGCACGCCCTCCAGCGCCTGCAGTCGGGCGGAGAGGTCGGGACCGGTGACCTCGAGGTGGATGCGGTAGCCGCCGCCCAGGACGCGGCGGGCCAGGTCGGCAACGGTGCCCTCCAGGACCATGCGCCCGCGGTGGAACAGCCCGACGCGGTCGCAGACGGCCTGGACCTGGTGGAGAAGGTGAGAGGAGAGGACCACGGTGAAGCCGTCGCTCTTCAGGCCGCGCACCATCTCCAGGAATTCGCGCGCCGCCTCCGGGTCGAGACCGAGGGTCGGTTCGTCGAGGATGACCAACTCCGGCTGCTTGATGAGGACATCCGCCATGCCCAGGCGCTGGCGCATGCCGTGGGAGAACGTCGAGACGGGCTGGTCGATGACCTCGGCCAGGCCCATGCGCTGCAGGGCGGCGCGGATGCGCTCGTCGGCCTCGGCCGCCGGGATGCGGTTGAGGCGGGCGATGTAGCGCAGGTTCTCGCGCGCCGTCAGGTCGTCGTAGAAGCCCACCGAGTCGGGCAGATAGCCCACGCGCGATTTCACCTTGAGAGGGCGGCGCGCCGGGTCCACGCCGAGCACGCGCACCTTTCCCGAAGTCGGCTCGGTCAGGCCGAGCAGCATCAGGATGGTGGTGGTCTTGCCGGATCCGTTCGGCCCCAACAGGCCGAACACCTCGCCGCGCGCCACCTGCAGGTCCAGATGGTCGACGGCGATCACCGGGCCGTAGTGCTTGGTGAGGTGGTGGGTCTCGATGACGACGTCCATGGCTACCGGCGTCCGAAGCGTGCCACGGCCAGGGCGACCACACCCAGCGCGGCCGCGATCAGCACCAGGCCGACCACGCCCCATGCGGTCGAGGTGAGCAGGGTGATGCGGAAGTCGGCGGAGGCGCGGCTGCCGTTCTCGGGAGCCGCCCGCAGGGTCAGCATGTAGTCCCCGGCCACAGCCTGGTCGGCGGGGCGGATGGTCACGGTGACTTCCACCTGGGACTGCGGCATCAGGCTGGGGATGACCTCGGGCGTGAAGGTCACGTTCCAGCGCGAGGGCGGGGTGGATTCGAGACGCACGTTCTGCGCCTCTGCCGTCCCCGTGTTGCTGACCACGATGCGCAGCGTCGTGGACTTCCCGCTGTAGACTCGCCCGCTCAGCCGACCGTCCTGCGTCGTCAGGCTGAGCTGGGGACGGCCGGTGATCTCCGCCGTCAGCAGCAATTGGGCCATGGCCTGCTCCGCCTGGGCGGTCACCACGATCGGATACTCGCCCGCGACCAGGTCCTGAGGAGGGCGGACCTCGATGTTGAGGTTCTGTGTCCGCCCGGCCTCCACCGACAGGCTGGTGAACTCCTGGGTGCCTGTGCTCTGCTTGAACACCACTTCGAATCCCTCAGGGGCTTCGGCGGTCAGGCTCACCAGGAGGTCCTGGTCGGAGTCGTTTTGCAGGCGCGCCCGATACGTGAAGGACGAAGTGGAGGAGCCCCTGAGCACGGGCAGCTCCGTGGTGAGGTTGAGCTGGGGCGGGAAGGACTCGCCCAGCGTCAGTTGAATCGGCAGCTCAGCGGACGCACCGGAGCCGACTGCGCGCAGCACGATGTCGTAGTCGCCGAGGGCGGCTTCGGCGGGCGGCTCCACCTTCAGCGTCAGGCTCTGGCTGTCGTCGGGGCCCAGGTAGACCGCGGTGACGATGCGGCCGTCGCCCACGAAGTCGACCCGCCAGCCCTCGGGCGCCTGCACCACTTCCAGCCGGACGACTTGGGGCGGCAAGCCGTAGCTGGCGACCTCGATCGGCAGGCTGAGCGCGGATCCGGGCGGGATGACTTGGGCAGGGTAGGGAGTGGAGAGCGTCAGGCCCTGGAACTGCGTCTGGGCGAGCGGGGAGAGTGCAGTCAGGGCCATCAGCGCCGCGGAGAGGAGCCAGTGCATGCTGCAACCTCCGGCAATCGCGCCTGAGCGGGCGCGGTCTGGTTTTCCAAGAGCGCAATTATAACCACGGTCGGGTTAGAGGCGCGTTAGCGGAGCCGCACCCGTGCCATGGGATTGTCAAGGAGGCTTGCCTCGACGGCCGTGCCGATTGCGGATCGTCATGCCAAGTCCGTGGCGCTCCAGGCACTTGCTGCTATAATCCTTGCGTCCGGCCATGCGCCCGATGGGAAAGCCCGAACCAAAGGAGGTGCGATGCGCCCGCGGCTGCGCTTTCTCTCCGATGACCTGGTCGACCGCATCCTCGATGAGGCCCAGCAGGTCCTTCTCGACCCCGGCGTGCGTGTCCACAACACGGCAGGCCTCCGGCTCCTGGGCGAAGCCGGCGCGCAGGTCGACCATTCGGCGCAGGTTGCGCGCATCCCGCCCCGCTTGGTGCAGCAGGCGCTGAGCAGCGCGCCTCGCGAATTCCACCTCTACAACCTAGACGGACAGCCGGCCGTCCACTATGGCGGCGACGATGTGCACTTCGATCCCGGCTCGGCGGCGGTGACCGTGCTCGATGGGCGGACGGGGGACCAGCGCACGCCGAAGACCGAGGACTTCGTCCGCTTCGTCCAATTGGTGGAAATGCTGCCGGCGCTCGATGCCCAGAGCACGGCCATGATCTGCGGCGATGTCGTGCAGGAAATCGGGGACCTGTACCGACTGTACCTTGCGCTGAACTTCATGAGCAAGCCGATCGTGACCGGCGCCTTCCGCAAGGACACCTGGTGGGCGATGAAGGAGATGCTCGAGGCCGTGGCCGGCGGGTCGGAGGCCCTGCGCCAGCGCCCAATCGCCGTGTTCGACGTCTGTCCGTCGCCGCCGCTTCTGTGGAGCGACCTGACGTGTCAGAACCTGATCGACTGCGCGACGGCGGGAATCCCCGCGGAACTGGTCTCGATGCCGCTGGCCGGCGCGACCGCCCCCGTCACCTTCGCCGCGGCCCTCGTCCAGCACGCGGCCGAGACCCTCAGCGGCGTGGTGCTGAGCCAAGTCGCCCGGCCGGGCGTGCCGATCGTGTGGGGCGGATCCCCCGCCGTGTTCGACATGCGCTGCGGCACGACGCCCATGGGAGACGTCGGCACCTGGATGATCGACTGCGCGTACAGCGAGATCGGCAAGCGGCTCGGCCTGCCGACTCATGCCTACCTGGGCCTGAGCGATGCCAAGATCGTCGACGCGCAGTGCGGACTGGAGTCCGCAGGCGGCACGTTCCTGGCGGCCCTGGCGGGCGTCAACATGGTGTCCGGCGCGGGGATGCTGGATTTCGAGTCGTGTCAGAGTTTCGAGAAGCTGGTGTTGGATGCGGACATCATCGGCATGGCCAAACGCATGCTGCGCGGCATCGAGGGCCACGAGGACCCGCTGGCGGTGCCGCTGATGCAGCGCCTGGGACACCGCGCCGAATACCTCGGCGAAGCACACACGCTGCGCTGGTTCCAGCAGGAGTTCTATCTTCCGTCGTCGGTGATCGACCGCGGGTCCCTGCAGGCTTGGCAGGAGGCAGGGCGCAAGGACGCGGCGCGCCGCGCGGCGGAGCGGGTGGAGCAGCTGCTGGCTGCGTACGCACCGCGTCCGATGGCCCAGGCGCTGCGTCACGAGCTGCGCGCCATCGCCACGCGCGCCGCACGCCAGTTCGGCATGGACGAACTGCCGCCCCTGCCGGGGGCGGGCTGAGAATCGGGCAGCGGGAGGCAAAGGATGTCCCAGTCACTGCTTGGCGACTTGGCGGCCAGCGTTGCCGCCGGCGATGAAGAAGCGGCGGTGCGGCTGACACGGCTCGGACTCGATCAGGGAATCGAGCCGACGGTCCTGGTGCAGGATGGGATGACGCCCGGCATGAACCTCATCGGGGCACGCTATGCCAGCGGGGAGTGCTTCATCCCCCACTTGGTGATGGCGGGCAAGGCGATGAAGGCGGCGATGAGGTTAGTGGAACCAGAGCTCCGACGATCCGGGAAGGCCGTGCAGGGGGCAGGCGTAGCCGTCCTGGGCACGGTGCGCGGCGACATCCATGAGATCGGGAAGTCGCTCGTCGGGGTCATGCTGGCTGCGAATGGCTTCGACGTCCACGACCTCGGCGTCGACGTGCCGGCGGAGGCCTTTGTCGATGAGGTGCGGCGGACAGGTGCGGTCCTGCTCGGGCTCTCGGCGCTGCTGACGACGACGATGGTCGTCCAGCGGAGGGTGATCGAAGCCCTGAGGGATGCTGGGCTGCGGCAGCAGGTGAAAGTGATGGTGGGGGGCGCGCCGGTGACGCGGGCGTGGGCGGAGGAGATCGGGGCGGACGGCTACGCTGAGGACGCTGCCGGCGCCGTGGCCGTGGCCAAGGACCTCCTGGGTCTGGCTCCCTGAGCGAGATCGAGAGGAGGGGGAGGCGAGATGATCGACTGGGAGAGCGCATTCGGCCGCCGGGTCAATCGGAGGCTGCGGCGGGAGGCCATCATCTGGCTGACCACCGTCGGGCCCGGACCTCGCCCGCAGCCGAGGCCGGTGTGGTTCCTGTGGGACGGCAAGACCATCTTGATCTACAGCCGGCCCGACGCGTGGAAGGTGCGGCACATCCGCCGCTGCCCGAATGTGGCGCTGAACCTGAACAGCGACGAGGAGGGCGGCAGCGTGGCGGTGCTGCTGGGGCGGGCGCGAATCGACCCCAAGGCCCCGCCGGCGGACCGGAATCCGGCCTACCTGCGCAAGTACCGCCAGGGAATCCGTGACCTGGGGATGACGCCGGCCGAGATGGCGGCCGAATACTGCCTCGCGCTGCGCGTGCGGCCCACCCGCCTCCGAGGCTTCTAGAGCCGCACACGATCACTGCACGACGCGAGCGATCGCCTCATCGAACGCGGCCAGCACTCGGTCGACTTGCTCGGCCGAAATGCTGAGCACAGGCTGGATGCGGAAAACGTTCCCCTTGGGGCCTGAGTAGGTGACCATGACCCCAAGGTCGAGCAGGGTTTCCTTGATGCGAGCCATTTCCTGGGGGCGGAAGGGCTCCTTGGTCTTCTTGTCGTGGACCAGCTCGGGGCCGCCCATCAAGCCCTGGAAGCGGACGTCGCCGACGTAGCGGCTGCAGGGCAGCGACATGAACCCCTCGGTGAAGCGTCGGCCCATCGCCGCCGCGTTCTCCCACAGCCTGTTCTCCACCAGGACACGCGTCGCGGCCATGCCTGCCGCGGCGGCCACGACGTTGCCGGCGAATGTCGGGGCGGCCGAGGTGTGGAACCTCTCGGCGATCTCGGCCCGGGTGAGGGTTGCGCCGGCAGGGATGCCGCCTCCGAAGTTCTTGGCAATGGTCATGATGTCCGGGACGACGCCCTCGTGGTTGCAGGCGAACAGGGCACCCGTGCGTCCGAAGCCCGTCTGCACTTCATCGTCGATGAGCAGGACGCCGTTGCGCGTGCAGATGTCGCGCACGCGGCTGAGCCAGCCAGGCGGGGGCACGATGCCGCCGCGGCACTGCACGGGCTCGACGATGACCGCGGCAACGCTTCCCTCGGACACCGCCGAAATGCCCTCGCCGCGCAGAATGCGCTCGATCTCGTCGGCACAGCGCAGGTCACAGGCGGGGTACGTCCGCTCCAGAGGGCAGCGGTAGCAGTAGGGCGACGGCGCGTGCAGCACGCCGTGCTCCAGCGGGCCGAAGGCCTTCTTGTAGGAGGTCGAACCGCTGGCCGCCAGGGCGGGACCGTGGATCCCGTGATAGGAGTTCTTCAGGGCAATGAACTCATACCGCCCCGTGAAGGCCCGGGCCATCTTGAGGGCAACGTTGACCGATTCCGTCCCGCCGCAGGTCAGATAGAGCCTCTTCAGATCGCCGGGGGCCAGCCCGGCGATCATCTCGGCGTAGTCGGCGTTCACTTCCGTCGTCTGATGCGCCCCGAGCTGCATGACGCGGCCGACTTGTTCCTGGACCGCGGCGATCACGGCGGGGTGGCAGTGGCCGATGTTCACGCAGTACTGCCCGGCGTTGCAGTCGATGTACTCCTTGCCGTCGCAGTCCCAGACGAGGGCTCCCCTGGCGGCGCGAATCGGCAGCGGCTCGGCCACCGTGCTCCAGGCGCGGATGACATAGCGGGCGTCCTTGGCCAGCACTTCGGCGTTGGTGGTCATGATCACCTCTCGTGAAGATAGCTAGGAGTGGGGAGAACGGGAGCCGGCCAGCGCCCGCTGGCGGGCCTGGTTCATGATGGCAGCGCCGCTGCTCGTTCCGATGCGCGTCGCGCCGGCGGCGATCATCGCTTCGGCTTCCTCGAGTGTACGGATGCCGCCAGCAGCCTTTACGCCCAGCCTGCGGCCGACCGCCCGCCGCATCAGTGCCACGTCGGTGGGGGCTGCCCCGGCAGGGGCAAAGCCCGTCGAGGTCTTGACGAAATCCGCGCCGCAAGCCTCTGCCAGCAGGCATCCCACCACCTTGTGCTCGATCGCCAGGTAGGCGGTCTCGAGGATGACCTTGACCAGCACCCGTGCCGGGTGGCAGACGCGCACAACTGCCAAGATGTCCTCGGCGACGGCTCTCCAATTGCCGGCTCGCAGGTCGCCGATCGGAAGCACCATGTCCACTTCCCGGGCCCCGGCCTCGATCACCTGAGCCGCCTCGAACGCCTTCACCAAGGGCAAGGTAGCCCCGAAGGGAAAACCCACCACCGCCCCCACCGCCACAGCGCTGCCGCGCAGGCGCTGGGCGGCCTGGGAGATGTGGATCGGGTTCAAGCAGACCGAAGCGAAGCCGTAGTCCAGCGCCAGATCGCACAGCTCATCGATCTCGGAAGGCGTGACCGCGGGCTTGAGCCGCGATTCATCGATGGCGCGAGCCAAGGCGAGGCCGCTGAGGGGAGGATCGAACCACGCCTGCGAGGGGTCAAGGATGGGGTGCTCGCGCGGGCCGAGGTCGTCGACGATGGTCTCCACGGCGGGCCGCAGCGTCGACACCAGGCGATCGATCGTCTCCAGTCCAGAGGCAGTGGGCGGTGTCGATGTCATCCCTGCACCCTTGAGTCACAGCCGCACGGCACTCGGCCCTGGTCCCTGGCTGGCCTTGGTGGCTGCGGCGCGCAGCCGCGACAGGCTTGAGGTGGGATCGTCCGAGGCGAACACGGCGCGCCCGACGACGACCGTGTCGGCCCCTGCCTCGGCCACCACACCGATGTTGTCTAGGTTGATGCCGCCATCCACCACCCACTCCAGGCTCCCGAGGTCTGGAGCTGCCTTGCCGCGGCGGAGCTTCTCGAGCACCGAGGGCAGGAACGCCGGGTGGCCTGGTTCCGGCTCGGTGGTGAGCAGGACGACGAAGCGGAGGTAGGGAAGCAGGAAGCTGAGGTCGGGGAGTGGGGTGGTGGGGTTGAGGGCAATGCCCGCCGCGGCCCCTGCCTCGTGGATAGAGCGCAGCGTGCGTCGGGGGTAGGGGCAGGCCTCGTAGTGGACGGAGATGCGGTTCGCGCCGTCGCGCACGAGGTGTGGGATGATCCACTCCGGGTTGACCATCATCAGGTGGACGTCGAAGGGGAGGGAGGTGAGGGGCCGCAGGTCGGCGAGGAGTTTGGTGCCCAGGGTCATGACGGGGACGAACACCCCGTCCTCGACGTCGAAGTGCACGTAATCCGCGCCGGCTTGATCCAGCGTGCGCACGACCTCTCCCAGGCGGTCGAGCGGGGCAGCGGCGAGGGAAGGGGCGAAGCGCACGATCACCTCCCGCGTCGAAGGCTGTGCACGCGCTGCATCAGCGCCTGCACTCGCTCGCGGTCGACGGGATTCCAGATGTAGCCCTCGCGCTTGAAGTAGGTGCCGACGATGGCGCCGTCGGCGACGGCCAGTTGGTCAGCCACGTTCTCCAGACGGACGCCCGTGTTGGCGAAGACCGGGGTCCGGGGGACGGCCTCCTTCACCAGGCGCAGCGTCTGCGTGGACGTCTCGCTGCCGGCGGTCAGTCCCGACACGCACAGCGCGTCGGGCTGGGCGTTGAAGACGGTGGAGCGGGCGATCTCCGCCACCGACCGGCTGCCCAGGTAGCTCGCTGCCTCGGGGACGATGTTGAAGAAGAGGCGCACGTCCGCCGCGCCGATGGCGTGCTGATGGCGGACGGTGCGGCCGCAGTTGGTGTTCCACAGGCCGAAGTCGCTGGCGTAGACGCCGGTGAAGATCTCGCGCACGAAGGAGGCGCCGGTGGCGACGGCCAGGTCCAGCGAGGCCATCGGATCCCAGAGCACGTTGACGCCGAAGGGTCGGCGCAGGGAGGGGCGGAGTTCGGCGATGATGCGCGCCATGCAGGCTACGGTCACGGTGTCCACCTGGGTGAGGTAGGGCAGGCTGGCCTCGTTGGAGAACATGACCGCGTCCACGCCGCCATCCTGCAGGGCCTCGAGATCAGCCGCCGCTTGCTCGATCACCCACGGGAGCCCGCGCGCCGGGTCATAGTGAGGGTCGCCCGGCAAGGCGCGCAGGTGACACATC
>FWPV01001473.1_pt1 | contig 10600 bp, 9 predicted proteins | sample 2228371 | NCBI WGS metagenome assembly FWPV01 (sample SAMEA103939776, study PRJEB20133) | metagenome
TTACAATACAAATATCAGATTATCCAAAGATGGAAAAACTTTATTTTTTCTGAAGCAAAGAGCTACAATGCCCTCAGAGATTTATTCACTAAGTACAGACGGAAAAAACACATTAAAGCAGATCACTTTCGTCAATCAGGAAATACTTTCACAACTCGAAATGAATTCAGTTGAAACTTTCTGGTGTGAAGGTGCAAATGGAGACAAAGTTCAATCAATTATAATTAAGCCCCCTTTCTTCGATGCTAATAAAAAATATCCAATGGTGTTTTTAATTCACGGAGGACCTCAGGGTGCGTGGGAAGATAACTTCCATTTCAGATGGAATTATCAGATGTTTGCATCTCAGGGTTATGTTGTAATAGCACCAAATCCACGAGGCTCAACAGGTTACGGACAAAAGTTTACCGATGAAATTTCCGGAGACTGGGGTGGAAAAGTTTATATCGATTTGATGAATTCTTATGATTATGCAGTGAAGAATTTTTCATTTATTGACAGCAAAAATACTTTTGCTGCGGGTGCATCTTACGGCGGTTATATGATTAACTGGATAGCAGGCCATACAAACAGATTTAATGCTCTTGTTTCACACGCAGGAGTTTTCAATCTTGAAAGTATGTACGGAACGACAGAGGAACTTTGGTTTCCTGAATGGGAATATGGCGGAACACCGTGGGAGAAAAGAGAAATTTATGAAAAGTGGTCACCGCACAGATACATTCATAATTGTACAACTCCTGTTCTTGTCATTCACGGCGCTAAAGATTTCCGTGTTCCCGAAGAACAGGCTTTTCAATTGTTTACATCGCTTCAAAGACTGGGAGTTGAAAGCAAATTTCTGTACTTCCCTGATGAAACTCACTTTGTAGCAAAGCCACTTAATTCAAAACTTTGGTGGAAAACAGTTTATGATTGGTTCAAAACTTATACGAAATAATGGAGGTTAATAAAAATGAAAGAAAGAGATATTCAGATAGTCTCTCCTGACGATGAAATTTTTGAGGACTTAAACGATCTTGGTGCTTTTAACATCGGAGGGAAAAGCGAAAAACAAATTGAAGAGGAGTATAAAGATAAAACTACTTATGTTGAAGAGAATCTCTGGACTAAATTAGAAAGAGTCGGAAAGAAAATTTCTTTTGCAAAAGATATAATCGCACTTTTCAATTATATGCGTGATCCTTTTGTAAGCTGGCATCGCAAAGCAATTGTTGTTATGGGATTGATTTATTTTATTTCGCCAATAGATACAATTCCTGATATTGCTCCCTTGATTGGTTATCTTGATGATCTCGGAGTAATTACTGCATTACTGAAGTTCCTTGGTCACGAACTGATTCCATATTACGATAAAAACTACCGGAAATAATCTGATGAATTTCAAAATATTAAAGTCTGAAATAAAGTATCGCGGAAAGGTTTTTGATCATCAGGTTGATGAAATTCAGTATAACAGTGGAAACATTGGAATCCGGGAAATTGCAGTTCATCCGGGCGGTGCAGTAGTAATACCAATAATAAAGGACGGTAGAATTATACTTGTAAAGCAATTTCGATATCCATTACAAAAAACCTTAATTGAATTGCCGGCTGGAAAGCTTGATCATAATGAAGATCCTTTGAACTGTGCAATTCGTGAATTGGAAGAAGAAACCGGATATAAAGCAAAGAATTTTGAAAAGCTTGGAGCTATTTATACTGCGCCGGGATATTGCACTGAGGTTTTGCACATTTACAAAGCAACAAATTTAGTTCCGGGCAATCACAATCGGGAAGAAGGTGAACAAGGAATGGAATTGCTCGAATTATCACTTGATGAAATAAAAAAGAAAATTATTTCTGGTGAAATAAATGATGCTAAAACAATTGCCGGTATCTTTTACTTAATAAATAATTAATAAAAGAGGTGAGAGATGAAGAATCTCATTTCATTTATATTCGTCGTTCTTTTCTTCTGTGATTTAAGCTACTCACAGATAAAAATTGAAGTGGGTGGCGGATATATTCACACATTAAACCGTGAAAATTTATTCACACACAATGGTGATGGTGCTCAGGGATATCTTTCTGTTTTAATTCCTGTTTCCGGGTTAACAGATTTGACCGGCAAATTTGTCTATCAATCACGGAGGTTTGATAAAAAAAGTTTTTCATTTGTTGTTCCGCATGTTGTAGGATATCCGGTTCCATATGTTACTGATGGTGAAAATCTTAAATCATACGGATTATTTTTAGGTGCGAAATTTTTTGGTTCACGAAACTTAACCTTTAATTCTTACCTTGCGAGCGAAGTTGGTTTAATCACACATAGTGGAAGTTATCTTGAGTTAAATAAAATCAATCGAGTTAAGTACTCAGATTCGAAGACATTATTTGAGTATTCTGTTGGCATTGGACTAAATATAAAATTATCAGATTTTCTCAGCTTCAATATTGATGGAAGAGTATCGCATGTTCCTTCTGCAAAAGTTGTATATTTCCCTGTGAATATGAGTCTTCAAATGCCATTTAACTAAATTGACTTTTTTCGGATTCTTTTATCTGTATTCTGAAATTTCTATATTGAGCCCGAATTAAATCAATCTTTATGAAAACTTATAACTACCTGCTAAATACTATAGAGCAAAAAGGTGCAGCATATCTTATTCTGCTCGATCCGGATAAGCTTGCTGAAGATAAAATAAAGGTTTTCCTTAACCATTGTGAGAAAAGCGGCGTTGATGGTTTTCTTGTTGGCGGCAGTTTGATGGTAAATGGCAATTTTGAATTATTCATTTCTGTAATTAAATCTCATACAAAACTGCCGATTATTATTTTCCCCGGCAGTATCACACAAATTTCTCCGGAAGCGGATGCAATTTTATTTTTATCTGTTGTAAGTGGTAGAAATCCCGAGCACCTTATTGGTAAACATGTTCTTGCCGCACCATCAATAAAAAAATCGGGAATCGAACCAATATCCACAGCTTACATTTTAGTTGAGTCAGGCACAACAACAACCGCTGTTTATATGAGCGGAAGTTTACCAATTCCTCGCAATAAACCTGAAATTGCTGCTGCAACAGCTTTAGCTTCAGAATATCTCGGAATGAAATTGATTTATCTAGAAGCCGGTAGTGGTGCAGAAAATCCTGTGCCTGATGAAATGGTTAAAGCTGTGAGCGAACAATGTACTGTGCCCGTAATTGTTGGCGGTGGAATCAGAGATTCAGCAACTGCCCGAAGAAAAGTGGAATGCGGAGCTTCAATAATCGTAACAGGTAATTATTTTGAAGACGAAAATAATTGGGACTTAATAAAAGAATTTGCCAATGCTGTTCACATAAAAAATTCAATTCTTGTTTAATATTTTTAATTCACTTCTTCAGGGAACAATTCAATGGATGCAAAAAAATTTTTTAATGATTCATTAAATGAAAGTGCGGAAACAAAATTAAAAATCCGTGACCAGTTGATGAAGGAAGTTTTAGCTGCTGTTGACTTACTGGTTGATTGCTATAAAAACGGAAACAAGCTATTACTTTGTGGCAATGGCGGCAGTGCTGCAGATTCACAACACATAGCAACAGAGCTGATGATAAGATTAAGTCATCATATACAAAGACCAGCTCTGCCAGCAATAGCTCTAACAACCGATACTTCAAACCTCACTGCCGGTGGAAACGATATTGGCTTTGAAAATGTCTTTGCAAGAAATGTAGAAGGACTTGGTAACAAAGGCGATGTTCTTCTGGCAATTTCAACAAGCGGTAACTCACCAAATGTAATTAAAGCAGTTGAAATGGCTCATAAAAAAGAAATGAAAGTTATTGGTTTTCTTGGGGGTAATGGCGGAAAATTAAAACCGATGGTTGATATACCGATTGTTATTCCTTCACCGAACACTCAGCGAATTCAGGAAGGACATATTACAGTTGCACATATTATCTGTGAACTTGTGGAAGATAATCTTTATGGGAATTGAAAAATTTATCTTACAACCTGAAGCTGCCTGTAGATAAAGGCAGTTTTTTTCATCTTAGCAATTCAGCCTCAGAAATTCTACATCCGATTTTCAAGGATCCTAATATTATTTCGTTTTTGATAAACGGGTTCCCATCCAATCAATCTTATCACCAATCTGGATATTGTACTTGTCCGTAAATCCTGCCACAACTTCAACAACATATCTCGCGGGTTTTGCTGATGGATAACTTGTGTCCGATAATATTCGGGTATTTTTATGAATAGTAACTATAGTTTTACTTTCGTCAACAAAAATCATATCGAGTGAGATAAAAGTGTTTCTCATCCAGAAGGATAAATAATCTTGTCTTGGAAAAATGAACAGCATTCCCTGCTTTTCATCCATTTCATTTCTATTCATCAGACCTAATTGACGACGATACTCATCATCAGCAATTTCAATATCAATCTTAACTTTTGTATTTCCGAGAGAATCAGAAAAAATCAGTTCGCCATCTTTTGTAAAAGTGTAAAATTGCATTTCCTCTTTCGGGCTTTTTATAAAATTGTTAAAAATAATGATTATATATTGTTTTGGTGTGAGTTTCTTCCCGCGTTTTTGTTTGTTGTCAGTTCTGATTTTCTTTTGTGCCATAGTTTATTTTTCAATATTTGTCTGTGAAAAATAAAAAAAGTTACATTATCATTTATCAATAATTATGTCTTTAATACTTAATCGTGAAATAATTGAACTCACCGAACAGCAGAACAAAATGATAATAAGCGGGTGGGGTGAAAATGTTTTTGAAAAAACAATTGTTGAAAAAATAACTTACTTATCCGATGGTCTGAAAGTTAAAGGATATATTGCTTATCCTAAGGATAACACGAAAAAACATCCCTGCATAATCTGGTGTCGCGGCGGTTATGGTAATGCAGGAGTAATTGATAAGTTTACTGCCCGCGGAATGTTCGGACAGATTGCAAGCTGGGGTTATTGTGTTTTTGCAAGTCAATATCGTGGTAATGATGGTGGTGAAGGTCATGATGACTTTGGTGGTGATGATGTAAATGATGTGCTGAATCTTCTCCCTCTTGCCGAAGAAATACCTCAGGCAAATAAAGATGTTTGGGGAATTGAAGGTTGGAGTCGTGGTGGTATGATGACTTATCTTACATTAACCAGAACAAAAATATTCAAAGCTGCTATTGTTATTGGTGGAATTGCAAACCTTCGTTGTAGTGCAGAAGAAAGCAAATTTATGCGTCGGCTTTATGAACAGACTCTTGGCAAATACACTGACGAAGAATTCAAAAAGAGATGCGAGCAAAGATCAATTATTAATTTTCCGGAAAAACTTTCTCCCAACACACCATTGCTTCTTATTCACGGAAATGCGGATGACAGGGTCTTACCACATGATTCAATCGATCTTTCTTACAAGCTTCTGGAAAACAAAATTCCTTTTCGTCTAATTATGCTTGAAGGCGGAGATCATTTCCTGAAATCTCATCGCAAAGAAGTTGATGAGATGAGAAAAAATTGGTTTGAGAAGTATTTGGGCTTATAGAACTTTTCAATCTCTGATATTTAATGAATTAATCTCACATATTCATTCTTCTAAAAAACCGGACTATTAATTCGAATCACACATAAATTGGACATTCTTGTTAATCAAAACCGATTGATATATTTTTTCAATCCAAGTTGAGCATAAATTTCTTTCACTTCTGCAAGCCGAAGTGAATTTTTTGAACTAAAAATTGTTAAACACAGAAAATTCTATTAAAGGATTGTTTTATGAGTAATCAATACAAAAGAGACCCGCAAATTGAAGAAATAGAAACCCGTGAATGGCTTTATTCACTTGATTATGTTCTTGAACACGGCGGCCCTGAAAGAGTAGTTGAACTTCTGCAACAACTTCAGGTTCGTGCTCATAAAGCCGGTGTTCAGATTCCTTTCAGTGCAAATACTCCTTATATCAATACAATTCCAAGAGAAAAGCAACCACCATTTCCCGGCGACAGAGAAATTGAAAGACGAATTAAAAGTTTAATCCGTTGGAATGCGATGGCAATGGTGGTTAGAGCAAATAAGGAAGAAAACGGAATCGGCGGACATATTTCGACTTATGCATCAGTTGCTACTTTATTTGAAATCGGTTTTAACCATTTCTTCAGAGGCAAAGGCGAAGGATATGATGGAGATCAGATTTATTTTCAGGGTCACGCTTCTCCCGGTATTTATGCAAGAGCTTATCTAGAAGGAAGAATTTCTAAAGAACAACTAATTAACTTCAGAAGAGAACTTAAAACCGGCGGAGGATTGTCTTCTTATCCTCATCCCTGGTTGATGCCTAATTTCTGGGAATTTCCAACTGTCTCAATGGGCCTTGGACCTATTATGGCAATTTATCAGGCAAGATTTAACAGATACTTAGAAGATCGCGGACTTAAAAAACCCGGTGGAAAAGTCTGGGCATTTTTAGGTGATGGAGAGACTGATGAACCCGAAGCTCTTGGTGCAATAACACTTGCTTCGAGAGAAAAACTTGATAATCTGATTTTTGTTATAAATTGTAACCTGCAGAGACTTGATGGACCTGTTCGTGGTAATGGAAAGATCATTCAGGAACTCGAAGCAATTTTCCGCGGCGCCGGCTGGAATGTTATCAAAGTAATCTGGGGCAGCGATTGGGATCCTTTGTTAGATATGGACAAAGATGGAAAACTTGTCAAAAGAATGGGTGAGGTTGTTGACGGTGAATATCAAAAGTACTCTGTTGAAGGTGGTGCATATATCAGAAAAAATTTCTTTGGCAAAGATCCGGACTTGCTTAAGATGGTTGAAAAGATGAGTGATGAACAATTAAGAAAAATGAAACGAGGTGGACACGATCCCGAAAAGGTTTATGCTGCTTTCAAAGCCGCTGTAGATCATGTGGGACAACCAACTGTTATCCTTGCTAAAACAATTAAAGGATACGGATTGGGTGAAGCTGGTGAAGGAAAAAATATTACTCATCAACAGAAAAAACTAAACGAAGATGAAATGAAGGAATTCCGAAGCCGTTTCGGAATTCCAATTTCTGACGAACAAATAGCAAACGATCCTTTCTACAAACCCGATGAAGACAGCGATGAGATAAAATATCTGAAAGCCCGCAGAGCAGAACTTGGCGGATTTGTTCCATCAAGAAGAACTGATGTTCGTCCGATTAAAACCCCTCCTGAATCAGTCTTTGAGGAATTTTATAAAGGAACAGAAGGAAGGGAAGTTTCTTCTACAATGGTATTTGTCAGAATACTTGCAAAACTTTTACGGGATAAAGAGATTGGGAAACTGATTGTACCTATTGTTCCCGATGAAGCAAGAACTTTCGGAATGGAAGCATTATTCAGACAGGTGGGAATTTATTCACACGCCGGACAGTTATACGAACCAGTTGATGCTGATTCTCTTTTATATTATAAAGAAGCAAAAGATGGTCAGATACTTGAGGAAGGAATCACTGAAGCAGGTTCAATGTCATCATTTATTGCTGCCGGAACTGCATATCTGACTCACGGAATAAATATGATTCCTTTCTTTATTTATTACTCAATGTTTGGATTACAAAGAGTTGGTGATCTGGTTTGGGCTGCTGCTGATACAGGAGCCAAGGGGTTTCTGATTGGTGGAACCGCAGGAAGAACAACTCTTGCCGGTGAAGGTTTACAACACCAGGATGGAAATAGTCATCTTTTAGCTTATCCCGTTCCAAATCTTGTTGCTTATGATCCGGCTTATGCCTATGAACTGGCAGTTATAATTCGTGATGGAATAAGAAGAATGTTTGAAGAACAGGAAAATATTTTTTACTACATCACCGTTATGAATGAAAATTATCCAATGCCTGAAATGCCAAAAGGTAAAGATGTTAAGGAAGGTATTCTGAAAGGAATGTACAAGTTCAAATCATCAGATAAAAAATCTTCTAAACTTAAAGCACAGTTGTTCGGCAGTGGAACAATTCTGAATGAAGTAGTTAAAGCTGCTCAGATTCTTGAGGACGATTATCGTGTTGCCTGTGATGTATGGAGTGTTACAAGTTATAAAGAACTTCGCCGGGATGCACTTGATATTGAACGATGGAATATGCTTCATCCACTTGAAAAACCAAAGAAAAATTATATCCAGAAAACATTGGAAAAAGAAGAAGGAGTTTTTGTTGCAGCATCAGATTATGTAAAAGCTCTTCCAGACTCTATTGCCAAGTGGTTCCCGGGATATCTCTATTCACTCGGTACAGATGGATTTGGCAGAAGTGAATCGCGTGCAGCACTCAGAGATTTCTTTGAAGTTGATGCAAAACATATTGTATTTGCTACTCTGGTAGCTTTATATAAAGAAGGTAAAATTCAGGATAAAGTTCTTGACAAAGCCATTAAAGAGCTTGGCATTAATCCCGAAAAGAAAAATCCAATGATATCATAAAATCTCCGTGTTCCTCTGAGTCCTCTGTGGTTAAAATAATTTTCACCACAGAGAGCACAGAGAAGCACAGAGTGACTTAACTAAAAAAATGGAAGAAAAGACAATTAAAGGTTAGCAATGCAAAAAGAATTTAAATTACCAGAGCTTGGTGAGAACATTGAAGCTGCTGATATTGTCAATGTTCTTGTAAATGAAGGTGACTTCATTAAAAAAGATCAGGGGCTGGTTGAAATTGAAACCGATAAAGCAACAATCGAAGTTCCATCAGCGCTTGAAGGTAAAATAATTAAGCTACTGGTTAAACCAGGTGATAAAGTAAAGGTTGGTCAAACAATAATTATTGTTGAAGATAGTGCCGAAGAAACAAAGCCGACTCAAACAGAAAAAGCCGAAGGGTCTCCATCAAAGAGTCAACCGAGCGAAGAAAAAACCGCAACTAAAATTCCTGAAAAACCAATAACACAAAAACAAACCGGCAAAAAAGAAATTATTGACTTCAGATTACCTGACTTAGGTGAGAATATTGAATCGGCGGAAATTGTAAAAGTACTTATTAAAGTTGGTGATTTTATTGATAAAGATCAGGGCATAATTGAAATTGAAACCGATAAAGCAACAATTGAAGTCCCATCCACAGTTAGCGGAAAAGTAATTGAAGTTCTGGTTAAGTCAGGTGATAAAGCAAAAGTTGGTCAAACAATTATAAAAGTTGAAACCGGTGACACTGAAGTTAAAGAAGACATTATTAAACCACAGTTATCAGAAGAACCACAGGAAGTATCTCAGCCAGAAATTAAAGCAGAACAAAAACCTGTTCTTAAAGGCGAGTTGCCGGAAATACATCCAATGGAAACAGATGAACAGCCACCTATAATGAGAGGTGCAGCGCCAGCCGCTCCATCTGTCAGAAGATTAGCCAGAGAAATAGGAGTTGATATTAACAAAGTCCCTGGCACAGGTCCCGGCGGAAGAATTACTATGGATGATGTTAAAGCTTATTCAAAGAAACTACACGAAGCCCGAGCCGAAGGTGCTGGATTCATTTCTGGAGTTAAAGCAGAAGCGCTGCCTGACTTTTCAAAATTTGGCGAGACAAAAAAAGTTGAAATGTCGAATATCAGAAAGAAGACTGCTGAACATCTCAGTTATGCCTGGGCAACTATACCACATGTAACACAATTTGATAAAGCCGATATTACTAATCTTGAAAAAGCAAGAAAGGAACTGAGTAAATCACTCGAAAAGTCTGGTGTGAAATTAACTGTTACTGCAATATTGGTGAAAGTAATTGTGGAAGCTTTGAAGCGTTTTCCGCAATTCAATAGTAGTATTGATATGGAAAAGAAAGAGATTATATATAAAAATTATTTCAATATCGGAATTGCTGTTGATACTGAGCATGGTTTGATTGTTCCTGTAATTAAAAATGCTGACAAAAAATCTTTAACCGAAATCTCTGTTGAGATGAATTCTCTTGCTGAAAAAGCTCGTGCAAAAAAAATAGGTTTAGATGATTTGCAGGGTGGATGTTTTACAATTACTAACTTAGGTGGAATTGGAGGAACATATTTTACCCCCATCGTTAATTCACCTGAAGTTGCAATTCTGGGAGTATCAAGAAGCAACTATGAACCTGTATGGAATGGCTATGGTGTGTTTGAACCGAGATTGATGCTTCCATTATCATTGTCTTATGATCACAGAATAATTGACGGAGCAGATGCTATCAGATTTTTGAGATTTATAGTTGAAGCACTTGAACAACCGTTGAGGATTATTTTATAGAGTAAGAGTAAGAAAAAGAGTAAGATTTAAATTAGATTCTTAGGAATAATGGAAGAGAGAACTAAAATTTATTTTGACCACGAAAAATTAAAAGTTTATCAACTCGCATTGAAATTTAATGCTTTTGCTCATAAAATTTGTTTCAGATTAGAACCAAGGACTGATATAAGAATTCAGTTAGATAAAGCTTCTAACTCAATAGCTTTGAATATTGCTGAAGGCAATGGAAAATATTCAAAAAAAGACAGATGCAGATTTTTTGAAATTTCATTTGGTTCGTCACTTGAATCAGCAAGTTGTTTAGATATACTTTATGTCAGAACTCAGATTTCACTTGAAGAATTAAATCACGGAAAATCAATGCTTCAGGAAATTGTACCAATGATA
>FWPV01016100.1_pt1 | contig 10600 bp, 7 predicted proteins | sample 2228371 | NCBI WGS metagenome assembly FWPV01 (sample SAMEA103939776, study PRJEB20133) | metagenome
GAGATGCCCCCGATGCCGTCCTCCCCCCAGCGATAAGCGCGGGAGCGGGCGTGGTCATGAGGGAAGTAGCTCCAGGCGTCGCCCGTGTCGCTGTAGTCTTCCCGCACGCTCCCCCACTCGCGCTCGCTTAAGTACGGTCCCCACTTGAGCCAGTGAACCTCACGCCGCCTGTTCTCTTCCAGCCTCCGTTCCTCTGCGGTGAGCGGTTTCGGCGTCTGTCCCATCGGTTTCCTCCCCGCGAATTTTCTGCCAGTATAGCGCCCGCGGGGCTTCTCGAGATCTACGGCGCCGCCATGGGCGCCTGCAGGGCTAGGAGGCTAGGAGCCGCTCCACCTGCTCGCGGATGCGGGCGGTTAAAGCACCACGGTCGGAGAGCTTCAAATCATCGGTGGGGATGGGGGCGCCTACCCGCAACCGGGCGGCGCCGCTGCGTACGATGACCGAGCCGGTAGGCAGAATCTCCAGCGTCCCGCTGATGCCGATGGGGACTACGGGGACGCCCGCCTTGATCGCCAGATATGCGGCGCCTTCTTTGAATTCCTGCAACTGCCCGTCCTCCGAGCGGCTGCCCTCGGGGAACACAAGAATCGAAATCCCCTCCCGCCGGATCAGCTCCGCCGCCGCGGACATCACCTTCACCGCCGCCCGTGGATCCTCGCGATCCACCGGAATGTGCCCGGCGCGCTTCAGATGTCCTCCGATGAACGGCACTTTATACAGGCTGCGTTTGGCCAGGAAGCGGAACTGCGCCGGGATGTATGCGATCACGAGCGGGGTGTCCATCAGGCTGAGGTGGTTGGAAGCAAAAACGTAGCTGCCATCCGGGACGATCCGCTCCACCCCTTCAACGGTCGCTTTGACGCCGCTCACCGCCAGCAGCATCCGCGCCCATACCCGCGCCACACGGTGGGGCAACCGTCCACTCCGGTCCATCAGCGAAGCGAATAACGAGATCGTTCCCATGACCGCCGTCGCCAGGATGATCAGCGGCGCCGTCACGAAGATGGCGCGAAGCGTTCTCCAACCCATGCCAGTCCTCTATTGTATGAGCAGGGAGCGCGCCTCACCCACCAGGAAGAGCGAACCCGTCACCAGAACCAGATCCGCCCCACGGGCCATTTCGAGAGCCTGCGCGACGCCGGCGGCGACGCGGCAGCGGGAATGCTCAGCGAAGTCCCGCAGCGCCTCCGGACGCACGGCGCGCGCCTGCCGGGGCGCCGTCAGGATGACTTCCTCGCACAGTGGAAACAGCACTCCGGCGCTTTCCTCGACGGCTTTGTCCCGCATCGCGCCGAAGATCAACGTAATGCGGCGCCCTGCGCAGAACTCCCGGAGGTAATCCGCGAGCGCCCGCGTCCCCGCCGGATTGTGCGCGCCGTCAAGCAGGACTTCCGGCGTTCCATCGATGTATTCGAGCCGCCCCGGCCACCGCGCCGCCGCGAGCCCGCGCTCGATGGCGTCGCGGGGAACACCCAACCGGTCCAGAGCCGCAATCGCCGTCAAGGCGTTGTCCACTTGGTGGCGCCCGGGCAGCCCGCACTCGATCCGGTAGCCCCGGGACGAAAACGCGCAGCCGCGCGCATGCACCTTCAAGTTCTCAACCGGCCATTCGGCGGAGCGGATCACCGGGACTCCGGCGCGCCGCGCCGCCTCGAGCAACACCCCTTCGGCCTCCGCCCGCTGCTTCGCCAGCACCAGGGGCGCGCCGGGCTTGATGATCCCCGCCTTTTCCGCGGCGATCGACTCAATGCCTCGCCCCAGATACCGTTCGTGATCAAGATCCACCGGCGTGATCACGCAGAGCTCCGGCTGCACAACATTGGTGGCGTCCAGCCGCCCGCCCATGCCCACCTCGAGCACCTGCCACTGCACATCCGCCTCTTGGAACAACAGAAACGCCATGGCGGTCACGCATTCGAAATAGGTGGGGTGAGCGTCGATCGCCTCCCGCGCCAGCAGCGCCTCGGCTGCCGCATGCACCGCATCAAAGGCGCAGGCAAAAACATCGGGCGCGACGGGCGCGCCGTTGACCCGGATACGCTCCGTGGGTTCGGCAAGGTGAGGCGACGTGAACAACCCGGTGCTCCAACCCGCCGCGCGCAGCGCCGATTCGAGCATGGCGCAGGTGGAGCCTTTCCCATTCGTCCCCGCCACATGAACGATGCCCCGCCGCTTCTCAGGATGACCCAGCTCCGCGAGCAGAGCTTGAATGCGCCCTAGCCCGAGCCGGGCGGTGCGGCTTTCGTTGCCGAGCGCGTATAGGAAGCGGACCGAATCTTGGTAAGCGGTCATCGGGGTGGGAACGGCGTAAGGAGTTGTGCTATGCTCATGAATGCCCCGTTGCGAAGGGGACCAGGAAGTTACAAATCCAGGGTCAATTCCGATTGACACGGCGAAAGGGCGCTCCCAGCGAGCGCCCTTTCTCTTTGCGCCGTGCGAAGCGTTAGTGCTTAATGAGCGGGGCGGCGTCCGGGTTGCCGGGACCGAAATGCTTCAGGATGACGAGATTCTCACTGTCGCTCGTGTTTTCGACCACCACGCCGGCGCCGGCCGCCGCGGCGCTGACAAACAGCTCGTCCTTGGTCATTTCTCCGAAGCGGATGAGGGTGGGCGTTTCGACGTCCATCTTCCCGTATTTCCCGCGCCCTTGAACCACGATGAGCCCGTATGCGGCGGCGTCGCGGATGGTGACTTTGCGCCCCGGAAATACCGTCAGCTCCTTGGCTGAATAGTAGGGCGTGCCGTACGTGATCCACTTCTCGCAATAGCCGGCGTCCTTCATTTCGGCTTCGTCTTTGACCGGCTTGGGGAACACCTTGCGGTTCTTGCCGAACTCGGGATCGACGTTCGCTTCCCAATCGAGCATGTCGATGATGTAGTCCAAGTCCTGATGGTGCTCCGGCGGCACGTCCTTCACCAGCAAGCTCCATGGCACATAGCGTCCCTCGACCATCGATTGGAACATCCCGAACACGTCCGAGTTCACCTGCGGTTCATACGTCACGAGCGAACCGGGAGCGTGCAGGATGCCGGCGTCAATCTGCCAGCCGGTGCCCACTTCCAGCTTGTAAGCCTTGGAATGGTAAAGGATGCCGTTGTCCCCCTCGTTCCACCGCTCCAGGCAGCGGCGCACGTCGTCCTTCGTCGTTCCCGGCTCAAGTCCCATGAAAGTGTACGGGAAATTGTTGCCGGTGAAGTTGTATTGCGGCGGGAAGTAGTACGCTTCCGGCTTCCCCTTGCGCCCCACCTTAGCCGCGTGCTTGTCCATTTGGTGCATGTGGTGGGGGATGGGACCGAGGTTGTCGAAAAACTTACAGAGGAGGTTGAAGCCGCCATACTCCCGCATGACGTCAGCGCCCAGGAAAGCGTCGCCGGCGGTCTCGATGGCTTCTTTCAAAAGCACCCGTTTGCCGTTGAAGTCGATATAGCTCAGGCCCTCGTCTTCCGGAGTGCCGGGGCCATTATCTGCATTCGTGGTCGACGAGAACCAGCGTTCGTCGATGCCGCCGCGGTGGGCCCCCAGAGCGTACAAATCGCGCGGATCCAACTTCAGGCGCCCGCCGGGCATGAGGAACGACCGCGGGACCCAACAAGGCGCAAGCCTTACAATCCCCTCGCCCGCGGAGAGGGCTTCTCGGATGATAGACGCGTTGGACATGGTGACCACCATTGTAGAAGAGCCGCGCCCATCACTCAATCCCGCCCACCCGGCGCCGGAAAGTCAGCCCCGGCTGAAACGGACGAGATAGCCCCCGGCGGGCGCAGGTTCGCAGGTCACCTTGAAGCCTTCCCGCTGCATCAGATCGATGAGCGGCGCGGGGCGGAACCCGACCGACATCTCCACCGCCTCGCCCGCCGCGAGATGCGAGCACGCCTGCCGGACGCGCCCGACGGGGTGGACTCCTTGAGCCAGCATGGCGTCGGCGTCGATGCGCTCGACGACGTGCAGCGGCTTTTCGGCGATGTCTTCAGCCAAGTCAGCGGCGTCTGCCTGTCCTGCCGCCTCCCGCAGCTTGAGAACCACGTCCCGCGTGTTCCGATTGCCCAGCCGGGCCACTTGATCGAGCGTCGCCGTGCTCAGAAAAGTCTTCTTCAAAACCGGGTTCTTGAGCTGCGCGAGCGCCGGGGCTAGCGCCTGAATCTCGCCCTCCAACTGAGGAAAAGCTTCGAGCAGGGCTTGTAGCGTGGTTTCCGGCGAAATGGTTAGATTCATTGCGTCACCTGGTCATACTCAAGCAGCCGGCGTTCCCCTTCCAGGCGGCGGAGCCGCGTCAGGTCTTGGGTGACCTCCAGCGTGCCGATGTATTCCTGCTTTTCATTGCGCACGGCGAAGTAGCGTATGTGGACGAACTTGCCGTGAAAATCAATCCAGAACTCGGCGACGCTCTGCCGCCCGGAACGGAAATCGTCGAGAATCTGGTCCACCACGTGGACGCTGCGTGGCGGGTGGCAGTGCTGCACCTTCCGCCCGATGATCGCCCGGGAGCGGGCGAAAATCCGGTCCGGTCCTTCGGAGAAGAACGCCACGCGGTCGTCCGCGTCGACAAACGTCAAATCGACCGGCAGGGTCTGGAAGATGCCCAGCAACTGCTCCAGGCTGAGCGTGCCGGTAGGCAACTCGACGGCGTCGGCGGACTTGAGCTTCAGCCCTTCCTTTACCACGGACGGCGGAGGTGTGTAGCCTTCGCGCGGGGCGACCAGGCACCAGCCGTAGCGCGGGGAGGAAGCCCAGATCTCGCCCCAATCCTCTTCGGTCAGCGTATCGAGCGCCATCGGCAAGAGGATGTTCTCCTCTTTGTAAATCATCTCTTCGACGGCGCGGACCAGCGTATCGCCGAGCGTTTGGGCGATAAGCTGCCATTCGCCCGCCGTAGCGCCGGATTGGAGAGCCGCCTCGCCAAACTGTTTCAAGTAGCCGCGGACTTCGTCGTGCTTGGCCCACATCACCTTGGACGGACCCGTGATCCCGTGCTTTTCGAGCGCCGGGAACAGCGTGTGCTCCTTGCGCTGATAGTGCTTTTCGATGTCGGTAAGCTCGTTGTACAGATGCCTGAGGCGCAGGACCGCCTGCTGCGCGCTTGCCTCCGGCGCGAGCGACGCAAGTTCAGCGAAAGCGAAGCGAAAATTGGCCAGCACCCGGCGGATCTCCTCGTTTTCCCGGCGGAATGTGTCTACCGGATGGCCGGGCGGCACGCTACGGGCGGGAATTTGCACCAGGATGTCGCGCGTGACCTGCGAATGCAGGTCGCACATGCATTGGATCTCCTCGACCGGCATCCCTTCGGCCATCAACTCCTGCTCCATGGCCACGATTTCCGAGTAATCCGTCTCGCGGACGATCTCCGCCAGTTGCGCGCGCACGGCATCGGGCGACTCCCCGGCGTGCAAATGCTTGATGATCCCTTTCAGGGTGCGGATCCTGTTGGCTCGATTGTCGATGATTTCACTCACGGCTAGTCTCAGGATAAAGCCCGCTCCACCCCACCGCTATGACTTTGGTCACACCCCAGCCGCCTTCGCGGCGTAACCCATCAGATCCCCGCACAGCCACGCCCCGCTGTGCGTGCGGGATTCCGCCACTGCTAACCCCGGCGGAGCAGTCTGACGGCGTTCGGCGCGAGCACGCACTTGTCGAGGACCGCGATGTACTGATTACTCAGCGCGATCACCTGGCATCTCCAGATCGTACAATCCTTCCTCGGCTTCGGCCCGAGTCAGGTCCTCCAGGATCTTGCGCCGGTTGGAATTGCGTCTCGCCTTTTACGCCAGCAGGTCGCGAACGTAGATGCGCCGGTGCGTCCCCACCATGTGATGCGGAATCTCGCCCCGCTCCAGCAGTTTGATTAGGAACTGCCGCGAGACGCCAACCAGCCGCGCAGCCTTAACGGTGGTCAGCTGCGCGTCGTTCTGCACTGACTTTTCTGATAAAGGCTGTTCACAATGAAGGCTGGAGCGGGAGACGGGACTCGAACCCGCGACGTCCAGCTTGGGAAGCTGGCATTCTACCGCTGAATTACTCCCGCTCGCTTCGCGGCGTCACCAATTGAATCCTACCACACCCCCGGGCCGGATTCCAGGGTGATCCGCGATCCAATTGTTGCTATCATGCTTTTGCAATGAGGGACCTGCGCGGGTGGACGGCCAAAGCGCTGTACATGATCGTCTACTTTGCTGTTGTTTCGTCCGGTGAAATCGTCTGGGCCTTGGACCCGCTTAAGCCCGTTTCCCAATACAGCCACGCCCTGTGGCGCTCAGAGGACGGTCTGCCCCACAATTTCATCCAGGCCATCCTCCAGACCAGGGACGGCTACCTGTGGTTGGGCACCTTGGAGGGCTTGGTCCGCTTCGACGGCGCACAGTTCACCGTGTTCGACACGCAGAATACCCGCGCCCTGCGCCATAACTCGGTTGTGGCGCTTTGCGAGGACCGCCACGGCGCTCTCTGGATCGGAACAAGCGGCGGCGGCATTGCTTGCTATAAGGCGGGCGCGTTCACGGCCACATACACCACTGCTAACGGACTCCCGAACAATTATATCCGCGCCATCTACGAGGACCGGGCAGGGGGCATCTGGATCACCGCTCACGACGGCGGTCTCGTTCGTTTTGAGAACGGGCGCTTCCATGTCTTTACGAGCGCCGACGGCTTGCCGGAGAACTCGATGCGGACCGTTCTTGAGGACAGCCGCGGCCGCTTGTGGGCCGGGGCTAACGAAGCGGGACTCGCGGTGCTCGAAGGGCAGCGCTTCCGCCGCCTCGGCCCCGATTCGGGCTTGAGGAGCGGGCAAGTGCGTGTGATTTACGAAGACCGGCGCGGTCGCTTATGGGTCGGCACCCGGGGCGGCGGGCTGCATCTGTGGCAGGACGGCAGCTTCCGCGTTTTCACCACCCAGCACGGCTTGCCGAACAACACCATCCGCGCCATCCTGGAGGACCGTGCAGGGAACCTGTGGGTCGGCACGGAGGGCGGCGGGTTAGCCCGGTTCAACGGCGGCGTGTTCGCCACTTTCAACACTCGGGATGGATTGCCGCACGGCTTCGTCCGCTCGCTTTTCGAAGATCGGGAAGGCAACCTGTGGGTGGGGACCCGGGGCGGGCTTAGCCGCTTGCGGGACAAGGACGTGGCCACTTGGACCACCGCCGAAGGCTTGATCAACGATACCGTCCGGACCGTGATGGAAGATTCGAGCGGCCGGATGTGGATCGGCGCCTCCACCGGGCTGAACGTGATCCAGAACGAGCGGATCCGGACAATCCCGCTGTCCCGCGATGGCTTGCGGGATCACGTGAGGGCCTTGGCGCGGGGAGACGCGGGGGTGGTCTGGATCGGGGCCGACAGCGGGCTGTATTTGTATCGCGATGGCGCAATCTCCCGCATCCCCCTGCCGGATGCTTTCTCCACCCGCTCTGTCCGCTCCATACGACAAGACTCGCGCGGGCGCCTGTGGGTGGGAACTTACGGCGGCCTGTTGTTGCGCCAAGGCGGAGTCTGGACGGCGTTCACTCCCGCGTCTGGTCTACCGCTACAAAGCGTGGCCGCTATCGCCGAGGACCGCAGCGGAGGAATCTGGTTCGGGGGCGCGGGCGGCTTGGCGCGCTGGCGAGACGGGCGGTTCGAGGGATTCACCCCGAGCGACGGCTTGGCCCATAACGTCGTCACCTGCGTCCATTTCGACGCCGAGAACACGCTTTGGGCCGGCACCCGTGGCGGTCTTTCACGATATCGCAACGGAAAGTTTCATTCGTTTACGCGCCGCGACGGCTTGCTGAGCGACAATATCCTTCACATCGTGGAGGATCATCAGCGCCGCCTCTGGCTCAGTACGCCGCGCGGGGTGTCCCGGGTCGAGATCCGCGAATTGGAGGATTTCGCCTCTGGCCGGGTGGCGGCGTTGAATCCGGTCACTTTCGATACGAGCGACGGCATGAAGTCCGCCGAATGCAGCGGGGACAGCAGCCCGGGCGGCTGCCGCGCCCGAAACGGCAGGATCTGGTTCGCCACCGCGCATGGAGCGGTGGTCTTTGACCCGTTGCAGGTTCGCGTTAAGCTCCCTCCGCCCCCGGTGCTCGTCGAAAGAGTTTCGGCCGGCGCACGGAGCATACTCTCGGTCGTGGACGCCGTGAGTTTGCCTGTAGGCGAGGGCAACTTGGAAATCCAGTTCACCGCGATCGCTTTGGGAGCCCCGGAAGGCGTCCGTTTCCGTTACCGCCTCGACGGCGTCGATGCCGGCTGGATTGATGCAGGACGGCGCCGTTCGGCTTATTATGCGAACCTGCCCCCCGGCGAGTATCGTTTCCGCGTGCAAGCCGCCTCCAACGAACGCATTTGGCCTAGAGAAGAAACCGTCCTGGCCATCCAACTGCGCCCGCGGTTTTATCAGACAGCCTGGTTTTATGGGCTTTGCCTCCTCGCTCTGGGTGGAGCGGCAGCCGCGGCATATCGTTTGCACGTTCGCGGAATTCATAGCCGGTATGAAGCGGTGCTGGCCGAGCGCATGCGAATCGGCCGCGAGATTCACGACACCTTGATGCAAGGCGTGACAGGCATCTCTTTGCAGCTTGAAGCCGCTTCGAAACGTCTGTTATCCTCGCCGGCTCAAGCCAAGCAGGAAATCGACCGGGCGCTCAGCCAGATGGACGAAACGCTCGCCGAAGCCCGGCGGTGCGTGCTGGAGCTGCGCTCGGGCGGCGAGCGGCAACTGGACTTTGGCGCCGCCATACGGCGGCTGGTCGAGGATCTGACTTCCGGGCATCCGATTCAGGCAAAAGTAACCTTTGAAGGAACGCCAAAACGCGTTGCGCCGGAGGTCCAGGCACAGCTCCTGCGGGTGTTGCGTGAGGCGGTGACGAACACACTAGTCCATTCGCGCGCACAGAACTTGTGGGTTACCCTGCGCTTTGAAAACGGCTCGGTCCGGCTGCGGGTGGCCGATGATGGCCGCGGCTTCGACATCCATGCCCCGAACAACCTGCATTTCGGCATCATTGGCATGCGGGAGCGGGTGGAACAGTTGGGCGGACATCTTGAAGTCCGCTCTGCGCCCGGCGAGGGCGCGGAGGTGAGTGTGGCCGCGCCGCTGCACGTGTGACCATGGCTGCGGGTAAGATCCGGGTCCTGATCGTCGACGACCATCCCGTGCTGCGGGAGGGACTGATCGCCATCATCCGTTCTCAACCGGATTTGGACGTGGCCGGAGAAGCCGGCTCAGGGGAGGAAGCTTTAGCGTTATACCGGCGCCTGCATCCGGACGTTACGCTCATGGATTTGCGTCTGCCCGGCATGTCAGGCGCGGAGAGCACGGAAGCCATCCGGCGTGAATTCCCTTCGGCGCGCATCATCGTCTTCAGTTCCTATAGCGGGGATGAGGACATCCACCGTTCGCTGCGCGCCGGCGCACAGGCCTACCTGCTCAAGGACACGCTGCGCAAGGAATTGCTCGACGCCATCCGCACGGTCGCCGGCGGCGCCCGGTACATTCCGAAGGCGGTGGCGGAGCGTCTCGAGGAGCGAGCCTCCTACCGCGAACTGACCCCGCGCGAAGTCGAGATCCTCGGACTCGTTTCCAAAGGGCTATCCAACCGCGAAATCGGCCGGGTGCTGGGCGCAAGCGAGGGCACCATTCGAATCCATGTCAGCAACATCCTCGACAAGCTTGGCGCAGCGGACCGCACGGAAGCGGCGGTGCTCGCCATTCAGAGAGGCATCATCCACGTGGATTGACCCGGCGGCGACATATGAGCATCGTCATATAGGCGTTCCCGGCCTCTTCTGATAGACTCCCAGCCAGACCTAGGCCGCACGTGTTCGTGCATGGTTGGGAGGCATGTTTGTCTGAACATATTACGCATACCGCCGTCGTCGAAGACGGCGCCCGGTTGGCCAGCCACTCCCCCACGATTTGCAGCGCTTTCAAAATTGCGCTGCGGGAGCGCCCGGATTTGGCCCGTTCCGGAGGCACAACTCGCTCCGGAGATCAGTTCACTGTGAAGCTCCTCAAGGATGCCCGCGAACGCTGGGCGTCCCGAAAGAATGGGGATTTCATCGTCGAAAAACTGGCATTCGTCTTGGGCTGGCGGCTGCATTTGGCGGCGGACCGGCAATTCAAGCCTGTCTACCGCATCCTGCAGCCGGAGTATTACGCCGCGGGAGACACCGAAGGGCGCCCGAGCGACGTGAGCGTGTACCACGATGTGATTGTCTTTCGCGAAGTTTACGCGGGCGGAAAATTGCCGCCCTATTTCCCTGCGACGCTTGATTACCGGGCGGAGTCGCATCCCGCGTGGAGCGGATTTCCGGCGGCAAAGGCGGAAAGGCTCATGCAAGCGGTCTGGCAGAAATCCTTGGTCAACGCCCAGTCCTTTGTGGCGAAGGAGAAGGATCCCGAGAAGTGGATGGCCATGCTGCTCAAACGCTTCGAGCCGTTCGTGGTCGACATCCAACGCTACGCGCGCGCCTACCACGCCCCCGATCCCGACCTACTGCGGCGCTATATCATCGAACCGAATTTCTACGACCCAGCCGACCCTTTGATCGCTCTGGCGAGGTCGATACAACACGGCAAGCCGGACTCGAATATCGACATCCGAAGGGCGATCGCAG
>FWPV01012904.1_pt1 | contig 10598 bp, 9 predicted proteins | sample 2228371 | NCBI WGS metagenome assembly FWPV01 (sample SAMEA103939776, study PRJEB20133) | metagenome
GTTACGAATTGAAACCAGTAAACTAGAAGAAATCAACGCCCTCCTACTAGACCCCAACACGAAAATCATCCAACAATTCTTTGAAGTTGTTCAAAAGTACGGCACCCCTGCTGAAATCAACCAGAAAGCAAAAGAAGCCGCATCAATGCCTCACTTGATAGACCTCGTTCGTCAAAGATGTCCTCAATATCTGGACGATCTGAGATGGTTGGAAGATCAACGCGATCAAAAGGCATTTATTAGTGTTAAGGAATATCGCCGCCAGCTATTAGGTGATCGAGCTGATCAACTTTCTTTCGCAGACGATTTTGCCGTCACCCTCGAGATCAGCGCTACCCAGTATTTTCCTTGGGTAATTACCATTGCTAAAAAAGCCATCGCTGAAAAATCGCTGATGCCCGGCCGCTTCATTCGTGTCCGAAAGATGAGAGAACAAGAAGAAGATGGGGATTTGGTCGCTATGGCAGCCGCCATGCAAATCATCGGAGCCAGTTATGTCGAATCTTTAGATACAAAGGGCACTGATGGATCCAACATTCATCTTGGCGGGCCCGAGACGATTACAGGATATTTCGGCGGCGTAGGTCAACCTAATGACTACGCTCTCAAATGGATTGATGAATATTTATACTATTACACCAATTACGGCATTCGCCAAGTTCTGAATTTGAATTCCGGCACGATTTTACTTGGATATCTACTACACCGAATAGGAATAGACATCGAATTTAAGATTTCCGTATTTGTCGGAAACGACAATCCTTATGCCGCATTGTGGACCTTAATCGGCGCAAAGCTCTTTTCACGATCGGACGGTAGCACGCCCTTAGTTGGTTTCAATTGGAGCAATTCTGTAAATAACGAAACCATCGAACTAACCGCCCAGGTTCGGAAAAAACTAAATTTTGAGGATTTGGTGCGTTTTGAACATCACATAACTGAAACATGGAAAAGCATCGTGCGGCAACCCTACAACCGCCGAGAAGAACTTGTTGAACTAGCCCGAAAAGTCAAGAATATCAGCGCCAAGCATGAGGGAGGTAACCCGGAAGTTGAAATCACCCGCGAACATCCCTCCGATATCTTAGATTATTTCAGAGATAAAACCGAGGTCATCTCTTCGGGTGATTGGGATCATCTATTACAAAACTTTATCGACAAATTCGATGCTACCAATCGCACAGCGCAAGCCCTCACCGAAAACGGCTTATCTTTTGTTGCCGCCCAAAATCTTCATTACCATCAAGTTTAGGCTTTTTATCGAAGAGGACAGCCACCAAAAACAAGGATTATTGGTGGCTGTCCTCCAGAGCTTTGACCATTTTGCCTAGCTCAAGGTAAAAAGGTGAATCTTCATTGAGTTCGATCAAGGGTTTCCCCATCGCATCATACTCAGACAAGGTTTGATCGTCTCGAAATACACCTATGAGGGGTATCTCCATCTCATTGATAAATTCCTGTAAATCCGCTGTAATCTCCCCTCTCACCCGGTTTAATACTAGATAAGCATGATGGATGCGAATATCCAGCTCGTGCCGAAAGCTAGCAATTCTCTGAGCAGCGATTAACCCCCGAATACTCGGGTCTGAGACAATAATTAAATGATCAACATCGCGAGTTGTGCGACGACTCAAGTGTTCCATGCCGGCTTCATTATCGATCACGACATAACGGTAATTCTTGCTAATGGTATCGATCACCATTCTCAGGTTGTGATTTACCGCACAATAACACCCAGGGCCTTCAGAACGCCCCATGGCGATCAAATCAAAATCGTTCCCCTCAATCATTGCTGACCGAATCTGGTAATCCAGATATTCACGCTTGGTTATTCCACCGGGAAGCGAACCAATTGCTGCACCGCTGGTAGCCAAAGATGTTTTTACCTGCTCAAGCATCTCTTCACGGATATCTCCCACTGTCCACTCTAACTCTACGCCTAAAACCAGATTCAAGTTGCTGCTTGGATCTGCGTCAATAGCCAGCACGGGGGTCATCCGATTTCGAATTAAATACTTGATGATCAGACCAGCAATAGTGGTTTTCCCTACGCCACCTTTTCCAGCCAACGCTATGAAAGTTGTCATCGTCGAACTCCTAAGTTACCAGTAATCTTCACTCACTATGAACAATCTCCACCAGTTTATCAGCCATCTCATGGGCTGCTTGTTTTAATTGTGGAACATAATCATAAACAGCAACCCCCAATCGATCAGCTTCTTGCACCGCCAAATCAGCATACATTACACCCAAAACAGGTATATCTGGTGAATTTTCCATAAGAAATTGAACTTCATCATCGTTTCGAACTTTATTACCGACTAACCATAAACGAAATAAACCGATATCATTGGCTAATTTCTTGATTTGAGTAGCCGTTCCCAAGCTTCGTCGGGTTGGCTCAACCACGACCAACATGGCATCGACAAAATCAACCGTTGCCCGCCCCAAATGTTCCACACCAGCATACATATCCAAGATGAGCATCTCATCTTTACGGAATAAGAGGTGGGTAAATAGGGTTTTGAGCATGGCGCTTTCTGGGCAAATACAGCCACTTCCCCCAATATCCACCGACCCCATCTCCAACAACCGCACGCCGCGATGTACGACACTAAACCGTTCCGGAATATCATCTACACGGGGATTAAGGGTAAAAAATCCACCAATCGTCCCCGGCTTTGCCCCCGTTCTCTCCTCAATCAAATCATCCATTTCGCTGATGGGGTGTAAGCGTGCTCGCAATTCGGCAGGAAATCCGAGTGCGCCGGCTAAACAAGGAGATGGATCGGCATCAACCGCAAGCACCTGTTTGCCTTGATCTGCATAAGCCTGCGCCAATAAGGCTGCTAAAGTGGTTTTTCCAACCCCGCCCTTTCCAGTAATTGCCAATTTCATGGTTTCACTTATCCCTTCTTGCGCTTTATTTTTGGACCGTGGGGTGTATCTTCGATCTCATAGCCCAGTTCTCCAACTTGTGCACGGAGCGCGTCGGCTTCTGCCCAATTGCGCACCTGACGTGCTTGTTGACGTTTCTCAACCAACTCAAGCACTTTAGCAGGAATCTCCTCTTCTGGTGGTTTCCATTCCCCTAAACCCAATCCGAGCACCCGATCGAATACCAATATCGTTGCCTTCTTGGTTTGAGGGGCTAGGTCAGATTTGGTTAACTCCCAAGTCAGGGCAACCGCACGTGGCATATTGAGATCATCGTTTACCTCATTGCGAAATCGCTCGATCCAACCTTGATCGGGTTCACCAGCTTCTCCCCACTCAAAAACCAAATTTCTCAATCGATCCAAACTATAAGCAGCAGCGTCTAAACTTTCCCAAGTGAAATTCAATTTTGCTCGATAGTGAGCGCTCATGCAGAAAAAACGATAGGCAAGAGGATCGTAACCGCGATCAATCAGAGATTGTAAGCGTAAGAACTCTCCAGCCGATTTGGACATTTTCTCCGCATCCAATTGTAAAAAGTGACCATGTAACCAAAAATTCGCCAGACGAGTCCCGTAGCAAGCCTCTGTCTGAGCAATTTCATTGGTATGATGGACGTTAATATGGTCCTCTCCACCACAGTGAATATCGAAGAATTCACCCAAGTATCGCACAGACATCGCCGAACATTCAATATGCCATCCAGGGAATCCAATCCCCCACGGGCTATCCCATTCCATTTGGCGTTTTTGATCTTTTGGGCTAAACTTCCAGAGCGCGAAATCGGTAGGCGATTTTTTCTCTCCAACATCTACCCGAGCGCCAGCTTGAAGCCCTTCCTTATCTAAACGAGCCAAGTATCCATAATCACTTAATTTAGACGTATCAAAATAGATACCATCTGAGGTCTGATAGGTAAATCCCCGCCGCTCAATACATTGGATAAATTCAATTTGTTCTTTGATATGGTTAGTAGCTCTACACCAAATTGTGGGCTCTTTGATGTTTAATCTTCGGATATCTTCTTTGAATGCTTGGGTATACATTTCGGCTATTTCCCACGCGCTTTTTCCCGCTTTGCGTGCTCCTTTTTCCATCTTGTCTTCCCCCGTATCTGCATCCGAAGTCAAATGTCCAACATCGGTAATATTGACTACATGTTTGACCGTATAGCCATTAAACTCCAGCGTCCTTCTCAGAAAATCCTCAAACAAATACGTCCTTAGATTTCCAATGTGAGCATAGTCATATACTGTTGGCCCACAAGCATACATTCCCACATAGTCACTTCTGAGGGGTTCAAAGTCCCGCATCGTCCGAGTATAGGTATCATATAATCGCAACTTCATAACAAAAATCGATCTCCTCTAAAATTTTCAGACTCGCCGAGGATTTGATGTATAAAATCAATACACCTCTCGAATATCACATAAATGAACGATTTTATTATATCGTGAAGTTTGCTTCCCGATAATATACGATGAGCGGTAAGAAGTTGCCTCGGTGAAAAATTCGGGTGTGTTATACTGTAAGTAGGTTCAGGTTATCCAAATGAAGGTAGAGCGTCTATTATCTTTATCGATTGCAGAAAAAATTATAATCGGCAATTCCATTGTTATTATTGTAGGAGCAATAGCAGGAACGCTGATAACTCGGAATCTCACTTTTCAAGCTGCCGACCCCCTATTAATTCTGTTTTTTGCAACTGCCGGGATATTATTGAGTGTTACGCTAAACGCGCTCATACTGCGCTCTGCTCTCAAACCGCTCTATGACCTCAGAAATCTAGTCAACAAATTACAAAATGACCCAGAAAAGGTCGAGGTGCAATTTGAACCTTCTGATCCAGATATCGGAAGGCTCGTCTCGGTACTCAAAATGTTAATCGGCGAAATTCAACAACGCAATCGGGAGTACCAAGCGCTTGCTCAGCAAGCTATTCACGCCCAAGAAGAAGAACGCAAGAGAATAGCCCAATCCTTACACGATGACACGGGTCAAGCACTTTCATCGCTGGTCTTCAACTTGGAAAGAATCGAGAGCCGGCTTCCAGATAGTAATCCCGATCTTCGAGAGAAGATTTCGTCTTGTCGGATTTTAGCCATGAATACCTTACAAGAGCTACGGAAAATACTGCTTGACCTAAGACCTTCCATTTTAGATGATCTAGGACTTATCCCTGCCATCCGCTGGTATGCTCGATCCAGATTAGAAGAAGCTGGTATCCGTGTCGAACTCAATGAGCCCATAGACTTCCCAACCCTACCCGATTGGATTAGCACCTCATTATTTCGCATAGCGCAAGAAGCGATCAATAACATCATAAAACATGCCCAAGCTAATATCGCTACAATTACCCTAAAGTACGATAGCGAAGGAGTTACTTTACTTATTCATGACAATGGAATTGGTTTCCAGGTCGAAAACTACCAGCAACAAGCTCTCACCCACTGTCGATGGGGCTTACTGGGAATGAGAGAGCGTGCCGAAACCATTCAAGCAAAGTTTGACATTCAATCTTCAGTGGAAAGCGGGACAAAAATAATCGTGCAGGTTCCTTCACAAATTCTACGCAAGGTGACCTAAATGAAAATTCGGATTTTGTTAGCTGATGACCATACCATTTTACGTGAGGGCATCCGTTCTTTGATCGAAGACGAGCCCGATATGGAAGTAGTTGGTGAGGCAGAAGATGGCTTAAGTGTAGTCAAACTAGCCGACACCCTAAGACCAGATCTGATCTTAATGGATCTCGCCATGCCACTTCTCAACGGACTCGAAGCTACTCGCCAAATCCGCAAAAATAACCCCCACGCGAAAATCCTTATTCTTACCATGCACGAGAACGAAGAATATATCCGTCAAGTTTTAGCTGCTGGAGCGATGGGTTATATTCTTAAAGATGCCGCTGCGCGAGAACTGTTGGGAGCAATTCGCTCCATTCACAAAGGAGAGGTCGTTTTATCTCCTGCAATCACTCGGTTGATTGTCACTGATTACTTACGTTGGGGGGACTTAGCCACACAAGATTCGTCAGACGGCTTAACCGACCGTGAACGTCAAATCCTTCAAATGATCGCTGAAGGCTATACAAACAAACAGATCGCCGACATCCTTTCCATATCGGTCAAAACCGTTCAGGCACACCGCCTCAATTTGATGAAGAAACTCGATTTACACGATCGCGGTGAACTGATTAAGTACGCCATTCAGAAGAAAATTATCGATATTTGATTCTCTAACCTTGCCCTTTTACCTTTCTACATACCTTAATCCTTAACACCTAATCAAATTAAGGTCTTAACCTGAGCAAAATCGGGCTTGTATTGGATGACAAACAATAAAGGTGTTGCTATGCTTATAGTGGTGTCGAATTGATTTTTAGTAGAGAGGTGATGTATGAGAAAAAATGTCAGTCGAAGCCCATTTCGACCATCGCTAAGAAAAGTGTTTGTTTTCAGCTTTATCTTAGCCCTCATCATGCTATCTTCCCTGACCATCCATGTTCTAGCTAATCAAAGCCCTCCCCCCAATTCATCTACAGCATCGACTTCTGCTGAAGTTCCATCTCTAACCACTGTAGAATCGATCATGCAGGGCAGCCTTAACCCACAAAGATCGATTGCAGCCAACCTTCCTCCTCCGCAACAAGACCCTTGCCTGCACTGCCATATCACCGGTGAAGACAAAAATCTATGGACGCCATTAGCACGCTGGGCAATTTTCGGCACCATGGGCTTAATTTTTGCCTTTGGCATGTACCGCACCGGCAGCGTTATCCTCAATCGCAAACAATGGAAACCGCTCACCAACCGCACAGCAGAATGGGTTGACGAACGCTATGAGATTTCTGAGCCGTTATCAAAAGTGCTCAAAAAGCCGGTTCCGAAATATGCCTTACGTTGGTTTTATTGTCTAGGTGGCATCACTGCTTTTCTCTTTGTGGTCCAAGGGCTCACCGGTATTATGCTAGCTTTCTACTACAAGCCCACCCCAGAAGCGGCCTATGCCAGCATTCAATATATCGAAACACAGGTTCGGTTCGGCGCTGCCATCCGGGCTATCCACCATTGGGCAGCTAACGGGATGATCCTGATGTGCACCGCTCATATGATCAGAGTATTTGTTATGGGTGCATACAAGAATCCACGCGAAATGAACTGGGTCAGTGGTGTTCTTTTATTCGTCTTAACTTTAGCCTTTGGCTTTACCGGCTACTTGCTGCCATGGGATCAACGAGCTTTCTGGGCAACAACAGTCGGATCAGAAATTGCCGGAGCCGTTCCTGTAATTGGAAATCTTGCACTGGTCTTCCTTCGAGTTGGGTGGGATGTATCCGGCGAAACCCTGAGCCGCTTTTACGCGCTGCATGTCATTGGCATCCCTCTACTTACCGTGACAATGATGTTTGCTCATTTCCTGATGGTTCGTCGCCAAGGCATTATGCGCCCCCTCTAATTTCCTTCTGAAGGAGTGTCTTATGACTCACGAACAGTTAGAGAACGAAGAAACTATCCCCTTCTTTCCCGATCAATTCATGCGAGAATTCAAGGTGATGATTGGCATCATCGTCATTGCGGTGATGATTGGCATTGCAGGGCTGATTAATCCTGTTGGAATGGAAGAACCAGCCGACCCATTCAATACCCCAGCCCATGTAAAACCCGAATGGTACTTCTTAGGGCTATACCAACTGTTAAAGTTCATCCCCAAAACAACCGGGGTAATGATTCCCATTATTGGGTTGGCTATTCTTGCATTGTGGCCATTCATCGACCGTAAAAAAGAGACCGACCGAAAACCAACCAAAGTTCGAGCAATCGTCGTCACCATTGGAATGTTGATTTTGATTGCCCTAACGATCTGGGGAGGAGTGAGCTAAATGATGGAAAACAACATCACACGTCGTGAATTTGTGAAATTGGTCAAACGCCTCTTAGCCATCACTGGCTTAGCCGCCTTGACAGCACCGATCGTTGCTTATTTCTATCCACCCAAATTGGAAGAAGAACCCTCTGAGCCAGTGCTCGTTGGCAAAGAAGAAGAAATTCCTATCAATGAAAGCAAAGCGGTTGGCTTCGGTCGTTATCCTGCCTTAGTGGTAAATACACCACAGGGGTTGCGGGCATATTCCGCTGTTTGCACGCATTTTGCCTGCTTGGTCAAGTGGGATAAGGATCAAAATGCTTTCATCTGCCCCTGCCACGATGCCGCATTTGACCCAATCGACGGACATGTTATTCATGGACCCACCTCAATTCCGCTTAAATCTTATGCGGTAAATGTTATTAATGGTGAAATTTATATCGGAGGCGATCAGCAATGACAACCGAAACCTCATCTATCTCCAACTCAACATTGCCCGTAAATTGGCTTGCTCGTTCTTGGAATTGGTTGAAGGAGCATAGCTCCAATTTCAGTGATCTAGTCGTTCACGCCATCGCTCAGGTGCGAATTTACAAAAAAGCTTATGCCGGCATCATGCACGGGTTAATCTTTTGGGGCGTAACAATTCAAGTCATTGGGACAGCAATTAACTTAATGCAAATGAAGTTATTTACACCTTTTGAACTGACCAATTTCCCGCGCAATTTCGCCTATTTATTCTACGAATTGATCATGGATTTCGCCGGCGCTTTTATTATCGTTGGTGTTATCATGGCTGGTCTCAGACGCTTCATCTGGAAACCCAAAACCCTTGAAACAAAATGGGATGATATCTATGCGCTTGTTATCCTAACTCTCATCCCGATTGCTGGCTTCACCACCGAGGCTTTTCGTCTAATAGCCAACCCCGTTGATTGGGCAAATTGGTCACCCTTTGGTAATCTTTGGGCAGCAGGACTGACTGGGATGGGCGTAACGCCTGCAATAGCTGCCAACCTTCATGACGCTTTGTTTTGGGTTCATGTTGGTTTGGGATTGACCTTTGCAGCTACAATCCCCTTTACCAAATTGCGCCATCTGGTGCTCGCGCCTGTCAATGTCTTCTTTCGCCCACGCAAGAAAGAAGGCGAACTGACCAAAATTGAAAATATTGAAGAAACCGAGATCTTAGGGGTCGGGACGATCGATCAATTTACCTCCCCCCAGCTCTTAGCTTTTGAGACCTGTGTTCGTTGCGGTCGTTGTGAAGAAGCTTGCCCAGCCACATCCAGTGGGATGCCGTACTCTCCTAAAACTCTCATCCAAACGCTTCGCTCCACCATGTACACTACACTCATCTATGGCAACGGGAATGGAACTCATGAGCTGCTTGGGGAGGTACTTCCCGAAGATTTCCCTTGGTATTGCACAACCTGCGGAGCTTGTCTCAAAAAGTGTCCCACCTTTGTAAATCCTGTCGATGAAGTGATCGACTTACGTCGCTATCAGGTATTGACAACCGGCAATGTTCAAAAGTCCGTCAGCGATGTAATGCGCAACTTGGAACGGCAAGGAAATCCATGGGGAATGCCGGCCGATGATCGTCTTGCCTGGGCAGAAGGGCTTGATGTACGTGAGTTAGCTCCGGGCGAGGAAACAGATGTTTTGCTATATCTCGGTTGTGCCTTTGCGTATGACGACCGAAACAAGAAGGTAGCGCAATCCTTTGTTCGCATCCTACAAAAAGCGGGGGTTGACTTTGCGATATTGGGACTGGATGAAGCCTGTTGCGGGGAAACAGCTCGTCGCATGGGACATGAGTATTTATTCCAGGTCTTTGCCCAACAAAACATAGAGACATTCAATCAAGTCAAATTCAATCGCATCGTAACCCAATGCCCTCACTGTTTTAATACCCTCAAGAACGAGTACCCACAGTTCGGTGGAAACTATCAAGTTCAGCACTATACCGAATTCTTAGCCGAGTTAGACCTTCCATGGGATCAGATTACCCCCAATGGTGAAGCTAATCTGGAAAAGGTAACCTACCATGATTCTTGCTATCTCGGCCGATACAATGATATTTACCGCCAACCTCGCCAATTGCTGAAAAAAGCAAAGGTCGAGACAGTTGAACTTGCCCGTCGTTATGAAAATAGCTTTTGTTGCGGTGGAGGTGGTGGACAAATGTGGCTTGAAACCGATGCCGAAACTCGTATTAACCATCGCAGATTACAGGAAGTCATCGACGTAAAGGCAAATTGCGTTGCCACAGCTTGTCCGTATTGTTTGAACATGTTCGATGATGCGATTCGCTCGAAAGGTCTCGGCGAAGAAATTCAAGTAATGGATATCGCCGAAATCATCGCTCTAAGGATGTAAAGCATCAGCACAGAAAGGTAGCATGAAAATTGCAAGAATGACCGTTTATTTATATTCGATTGGCTTGGAGGTCTGAGATGTCTGAATACTTAATGGTTGAAACTCACGGTGATCCTTTAGGCACGGTACGTCAAATTGTAAAAACGATCTGGCGGAACGCGAATCTGGAATTTTTACTAGTCCCAACCAATGGCTCAGTAGAGGTCAAAGATTCACCATTTCTACTTTATTCTCCTGACGAAATAGATACTCTAAATCTTTTCAAACCTCTCATGACCTCCAATACTGCCCGCTTTATCCCTGGTTTGCTTCAATCGAGGGACAAATCACAAACAGTTGGTGCGGTTCTACGCCCTTGCGAAATGCGCGCCCTGAGAGGACTAGAAAAGAATTTCCAATTAAGTACCAATGGA
>FWPV01016107.1_pt1 | contig 10597 bp, 8 predicted proteins | sample 2228371 | NCBI WGS metagenome assembly FWPV01 (sample SAMEA103939776, study PRJEB20133) | metagenome
AAGACGCGGTCGCCGCTCCTTATCTCCCCGGCGATGTCCTCGGGGGTGGTGAGCCTGGCCCTGTACATGTCCTCCCACTTGCTCATCTCTTACCTCCCTGTTTCCGCGGCCTGACTGTGAAGCTGGCACGTGACTTGCTGCATGCGGAGCGTACCTGGGGAGACTCTAACACGACTGAACGCCGGTAGTCATAATCTACCAGCAGTAACCGAACGACGTCAGGTAAAACCGTTTCCCGGACGCTTTCGGTAACGGTGCGCAGGGTCAGTATCCCGGTGGCCGCTGGAGGCGCGGCACCGACCCCGGCAACCCCTCACCCCAAGGGGTCGTGCTCGGGCAGGATGAAGTACCTGACCTCCTTGGCGTAGTCGCTGAGCTCGCGGCGGAAATCGGGATGGGCGATGCCGATGAGCGCCCGCGCCCTTTCCCGCAGGCTCTTGCCGCGCAGGTTCACCACCCCGTATTCGGTGGCCACGTACATGACGTCGGTGCGGGTGAGGGTGACCACCGCCCCCGGGCGAAGCTGGGGCACGATCTTGGAGACCAGCTCTCCCGTCTCCTTGTCCTCCACCGCGCTGTGGGTGACGATGAAGGCCTTGCCGCCCCGGGAGATCCAGGCCCCGCGCGTGAAGTCCACCTGTCCCCCGGTGGCGGTGTACTGGATGGGCCCGAAGGACTCCGAGGCGCACTGCCCGGTGATGTCCACTTCCAGGGTGGTGTTTATGGACACCAGGTTGTCGTTCCTGCCGATGATCCAGGGGTCGTTGTTGTAGCTGATGGGGGAGAGGTAGATCATGGGGTTGTCGTTAACCCAGTCGTAGAGGTCCTGGGAGCCCAGCACGAAGTGGGTGAGCATCTGGTGGGGGTGGAAGTTCTTCCTGGTGTTGTCCAGCACCCCTTCCTCGAAGAGCTTCATGTAGGCGTCCCCGATCATCTCCGTGTGGCAGCCCAGGTGCTTCTTGCGCGTGAGCAGCTCGCCGATGGCGTTGGTGGTCCCCCCGATGCCAAGCTGGATGGTGGAGCCGTCCTCGATGAGGTCGATGATGTTCTCCGCGATGGCCCGGTCCTTTTCGGTGATGGGGTCGGGGGGCAGGGAGAAGAGGGGATGGTGGTTCTCGGTAAGCCTGTCCACCTGGGAGATGTGTACCCAGTTGGGGCCGTGCACGATGGGCTGATGCTGGTTCACCTCAACGTATACCTTTTCCACGTCGGACAGCACGTCCAGCACGTTGGACATCAATCCCAGGTTCAGGTAGCCCTGCCTGTCCATGGGCCCCGCCTGCACGATGAGCTTGCGGTACCCGGTGGCCTCCACCGCCTGCCTGGTCATGGAGTGGAAGTGGTAGGGGGTATGGGTCATGAGGCCGTCCGCCAGGGCCTTGCGGTCCAGGGGCGAGGCGTAGTAGTTGTCGATGAGGATGTTGCGCTGCAGCTCGGGCTTAAGCACCTTGAAGACGTTTGCGAGCATGATGAAGTTGCCCAGCTGCACGTCCTCGATCTCCCCCGCCACCGCGCGGTCGAAGAGGGCGTCCAGGATGGCCACCGGGGTTGAAGAGGCGCCGCTGGCGAAGACGCGGTCGCCGCTCCTTATCTCCCCGGCGATGTCCTCGGGGGTGGTGAGCCTGGCCCTGTACATGTCCTCCCACTTGCTCATCTCCTGCCTCCCTCGTCGATGCCGCCGCGCTCTCACGCCGGCGCGTTCCCTCTCCCGGTCTCTCTCCTTCCCCCTGTCCCCTACCTTATCACCACTTAACGCCGTTAGTCATATGCGGGTTGACCGCAGTGTTCGATATCCGGAACGGGGTTGTAGGTGCCTGGAGACTCAAGCCAGTTTTCCGGCCTGGAAAAGGGTCAAGTCCCGGGATGTCCGCAACAATGCTCCGGTCGATCCCTTGCCGGCTGCAGGCCATAACGATGCGTATAAATCCCGGAGGGAAGTGATCCCGTTCATGGTTATGGAATAGTATGGTAAATACGCGATGCGGCACCTTCAGGCATGATCTCCGGGTGTTTGAAAAAGCCGGGGCGCTGACCGCGCGACTCGCCCCCCTTGCGCGGCATATGTTATATTTGTAGCAAGGTCGTTTGAGGTTTGCACGAGGAAACAACGCGAGGCCCAAGCCCGAAAGGCCTGGGCCTTTTGTTTCTGCGGTTGGAGAGAGGAAAGGAGTCATACCATGCAGGTCGGTCTGGGAAGAACGGTGACCTTTCATTACCGGCTTTACGACGAGGCGGGCACGCTCATCGACGCCAGCGCGGAGAACGATCCCATGAGCTTCGTCTTCGGCGAGGGGAGCATAATCCCGGGTCTGGAGCGGGAGATGGCGGGCATGGAGCCGGGGGAGAGCAAAGAAGTGCTGGTCAAGCCCGAGGACGCCTACGGGTTGCGGGACCCCGGCCTGGTGCACAGCGTGCCGCGCGAGCGCTTCGAGGGCTCGGCCGACCTCGAGGTGGGCATGACCTATATGGGAAGGACGGACTCCGGGGGCCTCATCAACTTCAAGGTCCTCTCCATGGACAAGGACAACGTGGAGATCGACCTCAACCATCCCCTGGCGGGCGTAAACCTGCGCTTCGAGGTGACCATCCAGGACGTGACCTGAACCTCAATGGGGTCAGCCCCGGACATGGGACAATAACCGCGCGCTACCCTCGGTAGGCGAAGGCGCGGGGCTTCCACACCTTGCTCGACCCGCGCGGAAAGAGACGCTCAAAACCACGTTGGTCATGGCCCACGCACGGGCTATGAACGCGCGTACACCCCATCTCGTCCAATACGCCACGCGACTTCCATCCATGAGGTCGCGCGCGGCCAGCAGTCGCGCCGGACGGATATCCATCCCGGGAGACCACGGTCATCATATCGCCTCCCGCCCTTTTCTAACAAGCCCCGCCGAGGCCCGGGATGAGCCCTCGAGCCCCTGGCGGGCCACCGGGGCGGAAAAGATTCAACTGGCATTAAGCGGCTTCCCCGTGGGACATTAATCCTGCCGGGATATTCAGATCGCCGCGGCTCTCTTCGCAGCCAGGTCCGCAAGGGAGGGGGAGGATGGAGAAGAGCTTCACGCGCTGGCCCAGGGGCGTCGCCCGCAACCTGGATTATCCGGAGGCTCCGGTCTTCCAGATCCTGCGTTCCGCGGCCCGGCAGTGGCCGGAGCGCAACGCCGTCATCTTCGCCGGTATGGAGATGACCTACCGAGAGCTGGACCAGCTCTCCGACCGTTTCGCCGCCGCCCTGGCGGGCATGGGGGTCGGGAAAGGAGACCGGGTAGCCCTGCACCTCGCCAACTCGCCCCAGTTCGCCGTCGCCTATTACGGGCTGCTCAAGGCGGGCGCCGTCTTCGTGCCCGTGAGCCCCCTGCTCTCGGAGCGGGAACTCGCCTTCCAGCTCAACGACGCGGGGGTGGAGACCTTCATCGGCCTCGACCTCTTCTGGGCCGTCTCCAGCCGCGTGCTGCCGCAGACGGGGGTGAAGAGGGCGATAGAGGTGAGCCTGGCGGACTGCTACCCGCCCCTGAGCGCCCCGGTCAAGCAGCTCTCCAAGGGCGCTTTCGGCGAGGGGGTCATGGACTTCACCGCCCTGGTCGCCGACCATCCCGCGGAGCCCCCCGAGATCGCGTTCGAGGTGAGGGAGGACCTCGCGCACATCTCCTACACCGGGGGCACCACCGGCACCCCCAAGGGGATCATGGTCACCCATTATAACGCCATGGTCAATTCCTGCCAGCTCTCCTACTGGTTCTCCGGGGGCCAGGTCTCCTACGAGGACGGCATCATAGGGCTTCGCCGCGAGGAGGGGGACCGCGACGAGGATCATCCCTTCCGTCGGGGCATGGAGATGTCCCTGGTGGTTCCGCCATGGTTCCACGCCATGGGCGCCTTCGGGTACCTGAACATGCAGCTCATGGCGGGCAACACCCTGGTGGTCTTCCCGCGCTTCGACCCCGAGGAGTTCCTGCGCGCCATCAACAAGTACCGCGTCACCCTCTTCGGGGGCGCCCCCCAGCTCTTCGTGCCCATGGTGGACCACCCCCTTTACGAGGGGACGGATATGTCGGAGATACGCCTGGTGGCCTCGGGCGGGGCGCCCATCCCCCTCAGCCTCATGCGCAGGTTGCTGGATAAATTTCCCGGTGTGGTGTGCGAGGCCTACGGCCTCTCGGAGGCCACGGCCATCGTCACCATCACCCCGCCCGAGAGGGAGGCTCTCAAGGTGGGCTCGGTGGGGCTGCCGGTGGCGGACACCGAGGTCAAGATCGTGGACCCCGAGGATCACCGGCGGGAGCTGGAGCTGGGGGAGGTGGGGGAGGTCTGCGTGCGCGGGCCCCAGGTCACCAGGGGTTTCTGGAACCAGCCCGAGGAGACCGCCCTCATGTTCAAGGAGGACGGCTGGCTGCTCACGGGAGACATGGGAAGGATGGACGAGGACGGCTACCTCTACATCGTTGACCGCAAGAAGGACATGCTCATCTACAAGGGTTACAACGTCTATCCCCGCGACCTTGAGGAGGTCCTCAACTCCCATCCCGCGGTGGCCCAGTCGGCGGTGGTGGGCAAGAAGGACGACCGCTACGGGGAGCTCCCCGTGGCCTTCGTGCAACTGGTGCCGGGTGCCGCGGTGAGCGAGGCGGATCTGCTGGAATACGCCAACGCCGAGCTGGCGGCGTACAAGAAGATAAGGGCGCTGCGCATCGTGGAGGCGGTGCCGGCCAGCCAGGCCGGCAAGGTGCTCCGGCGCGAGCTGCGGGACCTGGCCCAGGAGCTGGAGGTCTGAGCGGCGCGAGGTGCCGGAGGCGTCTTACCCCGCCTTCAGCACTATGCCGGCCAGGGCGTCGAGGCGGCAGGCCCCGTCCTCCATCACCACGGTGCCGTTGATGATCGTGCAGTGGACGCCGGAGGGGTAGCGGCGCGGCTCCCGGAAGGTGGAGTTGTCCCGGATGGTCTCGGGATCGAAGACCACCAGGTCCGCGGCGGCGCCCCTCCTGATCACCCCGCGGTCCGCCAGTCCGAAACGCGAGGCCGCCATACCGGTGCAGCGGTGCACGGCGTTCTCCAGGGTATAGAGGCCGAGCTCGCGCACGTAGTGCTGGAAGATGCGCGGGAAGGTCCCGTAGGCGGTCTGGGGCGGGGCGCCCTTTTCCGGGAAGAGGACGTCCGCCCCCACCGAGAGCTGGGGGTGGTCCTGTCCCTGCAGGAACACCTTCTCCGACCAGGGTTCGGGTGAGATGCCCATGATGAAGACCACCGCGCCCTCCTCCTCGATGGTGAGGTCGGCGAGGAAATCGAAGGGATGTTTCCCGGCCTCCCTGGCGAGGTCCACCACCCGCCTCCCCTCCATGCCGCGGTTCCTCTCGCTGCCCACGGAGAGGATGGTGAGCATCTTGTAGCTCAGGCACTTGAGGTAGTTGGTGGCCCAGGAACCCGGCTCCCACTGCGGCCAGCGGTCCTTGACCGTCTCCACCTCGTGCCTGATGCGGGCGCGCTCCGCCGGGTCCGAGAGGCGGCGCAGCAGCGCCTCCGTGCCTCCCGCCAGCGCCCATGGCGGGTAGAGCTGGGTCACGGTGGTGTTGCCCATGACGTAGGGGATGAAGTCGAGACCCACCTCCAGGCCTTCCTCCAGGGCGCGGTCAACCACACGGTACCCCTTTTTCAGCTGTGCGTTGGGGACGCCGGGCAGGGGCACCACCCGGTTGACCTTCTCCAGCACCCCCACCACCTCGTAGAGGAGGTCGCCGAGGCGCCCCAGGTCGGGCACGGCCATGAAATGGCTGACCTGCAGGGAGGAGCCGCTGCGCCGGGCTATCTCCACCGCCTCCTCCACGGTGCGGGCGAAGGCGGCGGTGAGGCTGCGCACGTGGGTGACGTAGCGCCCCCCGTACTCGCCGCACACCCTCGCCAGCTCCACCAGCTCGTCGGTGTGGGCATACATGCCCGGGAAGTAGGTGAGGCCGGTGGAGAGACCGCGGCAGCCGTCCTCCATGTCCCTGCGCACGAGTTCCTTCATGCGCGCGAGCTCCTCCTCGCTGCAGAAGCGGGCGTTCTCTCCCATCACCGCGATGCGGATGGGCCCGTGGGCGGAGAGGGGCACGAAGTTGACGGGGAGGCCGCGCCTCTCGAGCCAGGCGAAGAACTCCCCCGAGGTCTCCCACTCCGGATGGAATTCCCTGGAAACACCCATGGTCTGCAGGGTGGATCTCATCAACGCGCCGTTCTCGCGCGGCCAGGGCGCGAGGGACCACCCGCAGTTGGAGACCACGCTGGTGGTGATACCCTGGCGGATGTAGGGTTCGAAGAGCTCCCGGAAGTCGTCGCGGACGACATAGAGGTCGTTGTGGGAATGGATGTCGATGAACCCGGGAGCCACCACCCGGCCGGCGGCGTCTAAGACCCTGGATGCCTCGGCCTCCGCGAGACCTCCCACCTCCACGATCCGGCCGTCCTTCACCGCCACGTCCGCTTTCCTGGCCGCGGCCCCCGTGCCGTCCACCACTTTTCCGTTCCTGATGAGCAGGTCAAGCATAGCTCCACTCCTTTTCGAGAAGACGGGCGGCCGGTCCCGCGCGACTTGCTCTGCGCGAAGCCGATACGCATGGCTCTGGCGAAGAAGGCCGACGCGATCGCGGCCGGCTATTCTACACCGGTTGCCCTGTTTGCGGCGACGAGGGATTCCGGTAAGAGGAAAACGGCGACCTTGATACCGGAAACGCCTGAATGAAGCCCGGTGCCGCAAACGGCGAGAAAGACGGGCGCGCTCGCGGCTTATGGTATCGGGGGCCTGCACATCTGAGGCATGCGCCTGCGGCGGGCTGAAGGCAACCGGGGCGTAAGGCCGCTATTCGTATTGCCGGTTACCGTCAGCAAGCCATGCTTCTTCCGTCTCCCATCACAGGTTCTCTTTTACGAAATCGATAAGGGGTCGGATGACCTCGTTCTCCCGGCGCTGCGGCGTGCTGGCGCAGGCGGTGAGGACGTCCATGTGGTTGTAGCCCTTGATGAGCTCGCGCTCGCCGGGAACGGGCAGGAACATGAAGGTGCCGCTGCTCAACACCCCCTGCTCGGCGATGAACTCTATCCTGGGCAGCTCCCCGATCCTCTCGCCGTGCAGGAAGTCGATGCCGTAGTCCCTCCCGAAGGGGAAGAGGGCGGCCACGATATCCGCCATCAGCCGGGTGGAGAAGTACCACTCGGTCAGGTTGAGAGGTCCCTTGAAGATGACCCGCGCCACGTCATGGATGTCGCTCACCTCGTTCTCCACGGAGGTGTAGGTGACCGTACCTTCCCTGTCCTGGTAGAGCGGGTCGTTCACGTCTCCCGTCTCGTCGAAGTTGACCCAGCGGTATAGGGGTCCCCTGCCCAGCTGGAAAGGAGAGGGACCGGCGTCGTTGGCGATGAAGTAAGGGCCCTGCCCGAGCATGGAGCCCACCAGGTCGGAGAGCAGGGGAATGCTCATGAGGAGGTCGCTCTGGGGGAAGCACTTCTTCACCACCGTGCCCCCCTCCAGAAATCCCATGCTGTTCTGGATCATCCCCAGGGGAGCGAAGTTGTCGTCGAAGACGATCCCCAGCATGGCCTCGTTGGTATAGCGGAAGTCGGTGATCTGGGGCACCCCGTCCATGAAGGTCTGGAAGTCGCGGGAGTGCAGGAACCGCAACAGGATATGGGCGGAGTCCGAGAAGGGCACCTCCCGCATCACCGAGCACTCGGATTCCGGGTCGTAGTATGCCAGCATGGCAACAGCTTCCAGCAGGCTCATGGCCTCGGCGTCGATCATGGGGAAGGGGAGGATGCGGTTGGAGTTCGGATCCTCCCGCAGCGCTCTGACCAGCACGGCATAGTTATCCGCGGAGATGTCTCCGATCAGGTCCTGTATGCCCCGGGGAAGTTGGCTCAGGATGGGGTCGAGCATGGCGCTTACCGGGGTCACGGTGGTGTCGAGTCCGAAGAGCCCGGCGCAGTTGTTGAAGCCGGCGTCCTCCAGGGTGGAGGGGTCGCCGTCGCGGTCCCACCCCGCGAACATGGAGGTCATGATGCCCCCCAGGGAATGGCCGCCCACGAACACCTTCTCCTTCCTCACCGCGGGGTCGGGCACCATGGTCTCGATGACCTTGAAGACGTCCTCGGTGGCCAGCGCCAGCCCGAACTCGGCCAGGAAGGGAACGTCGGGGTCCTTGAGCCAGCCCCGGAAGGTGCGGCCGTTCACCTCCTTGCCCAGGTAGTAATAATCGATGGCCGTGCGGGCGGCCTCCGCGGCGCTGAGGTTGCCGGCGTCCAACTCGGCCTCGAGGTAGTTGGCCACCGAGAGGTCCTCGAGGCGGTTGGGGCGGCGCTCCACCGCCCATATCTCCAGGTCGAGGCCGTCCTGCTCCCGGGCCATGTACACCATCTGGCGGCCGAGGTACTCGAAGCCGTTGGCTCCCTCCAGGATGCCCGGCAGCATCACCAGCATGGCGTCGGTGGTATCGGGGTTCACGCGCGCGGGGTCCTCCGGGTCGAGGGTCGAGCCGTCGGCGGGGCGGAAGCGCAGGAAGCGTATCTCATCGCAGGCCGCGGGAGCGCCCCACTCCGCGGGCAGAGGGGCGCTTATGACGCGCTCCTCCACCGTCACCACGGCGTCAACCTCCTCCTGCGTCCAGGCCCGCGGCACCCCGGGGTGCGCGCCCTCGGGCACAGGCCCGCCCGGACGGTAGCATCCCGCGAGCGGGATGAGCACGAGGAGCGAGGCCAGGCATGCGGCGGTCACCAGGGTGCAGGTGAAATCTCTGCGGCGCGAAAGCATCGCCATCCCCCCTTACGTATACGGCTTTCCCCCACGGGACGGGAAGCCTCCGGCTGCGCGCGCCGCCCCGCGGCGAGGAAGAGCTTTCGGCCAGACGCTTCCCCCGGCAATGTATGGCATGAATATAACCCCCGCGCGCGGCGGCGTCAAAGGGGTTCTCCCGCGGCGTCCTCGAGGGCGGCGAGGATGTCCCCGTCGGGCGGGTACTCGGTCTGGATGCTGGAGATGAAGATGTACCTGATGATCCCCTCGCGGTCGAGGATGAAATTGGCGGGCCGCGCTATGTGCACGGACTCGAAGTTCACCCGCACGTAGACGCCGTATTCCTTCACCACCCTGCGCCCCGCGTCGGAGAGCACGGGGAAGGGGTAGGAGCGGCGGGCGAGGTAGGCGCCGATGCGCTCCAGCTTCTCGGCGAGGATCACCACCGCCCCCGCGCCGCGCCTCTCGATCTCAGGATATATGTCCTGTATATGACCCATATACTCCCGGCAGTGCGGTCACCAGGTCCCCCGTCCGAAGTAGATCATCAGGGGCCGGTCGAGCAGGCCGGACAGGGTGACCTCCTCGCCCGTGGCGGCGTCCGGAAGCGTGAAGTCCGGGGCCCTGTCCCCCACCTTGAGGATCTTGCTCTCCCTCGACATCGAGCACCTCCCGAAAACAGGCTCTAATGGCTGCCTTCGCGTGACTCGCTCTCATTATTCCCCGCCGCACGGTGAAAATAATCCTTTGAGCGTGCGGGCGAATCGAAGTGATCAGCGACAATTAAAATTCCCGGCCGACGACAATTAGAATTCCCGTTCGAGGGACGGTAAAACTATCTAAGACTCTCAGGAAGGAGGTTTAGATGGTTACCGATCAACAAGTAAGGAGGCTGCTGTCGCTGATGCAGAAAAAGACCTTGGCGCAAGCCGCCGCCGAAGCCGCCTACGGGGCCCCCCCAAGCCCTGGAAGCTAGGCACCATTTCCGGTTGGGAGTTCCCAGTCTCCCTACACCCCGGCATGGTGGACAACAGCCCTGGAAGGCTATGCGCCATTTCCGGTTGGGAGGGTATTGCACATCGCTCATTCCGATCCCGCGGCACCTGGCGGGAGACTTTAAGGTCACGGGCGGATTTACGATAATATCATTGACAAGTATTGTACGTTGATTAACATAGTAATTGGTTAACATGTGCGGTGCCCCAAGAGGGCTCGATAGGGTTCGCCCCGCCGCACTTCATTTTTTGGACATTAAATCTTTGCTGACGCTAGTTTTTACCAAGCCTTTCATCTCTTAACCCAATAATATCTCTATGCATGGCTCTTAGTTCACTTTCTGGAGGCCAGACTTCAAGTCCATCGCAAATCCCTTTTGAAGTATATGGGTTGTTCCAAAAGAAAGGCAGCATATCAACGAAGTAACCATAATTGGGATCATGGCGATCAAAGCAGCGGTAAATATTATATGCTATAAGATCTGCAAGTTGTACACCATTTGAGCACTACGGTAGTGTATAAGAATTTGTGTCTGGACTACTAGAGGAGCAATAGATAGCCTTCCTCTTGTAAGGGAAACAAACAAACAAGGAGGAAGGCTATGGCTAAACGTGATGAGAATGCCACAAGAGAAATGGTCGCAAAAGTAAGGGAAGAGGTCAAGCAGAGAGAGAAGGCCATCATGCAGCGCCTCATGGCTGAAGAGAGGGAGCTCTGGCTGGATGAGAACCCAGAGGACAAGGGCAACGGGTTCTACGAGCGATCTCTGCTCACCTCAGGCGGGCTCATAGAGGACTTACGGGTTCCCAGGACCCGTTCCTGTCACTCGGCACTTAAAACCGG
>FWPV01016115.1_pt1 | contig 10592 bp, 9 predicted proteins | sample 2228371 | NCBI WGS metagenome assembly FWPV01 (sample SAMEA103939776, study PRJEB20133) | metagenome
AAAAACAATACAGGAGCTAAAAGAATTGACCGAAGAACTTAAATTGGTAAATAAGAAATTAGAAGAATCAGAAGCTCTTAAAAGCCATTTTATTTCAAATATTACCAATGAAATTATCAACCCCTTTACCTCCATTCTCGGATTATCCAGGAGCATACTTTCTGTAAAAAAAGAAAACTGGAAAAAAGTTATTTCCATGGTTGCTCTAATCCATTCAGAGGCATTTAATTTAGATTTTCAACTTAGAAATATTTTTTTAGCAGCTAAGATTGAAGCCGGAGAAATATACCCCGAAATTCTCAATGTAGATCTTAAAAATTTAGTTAAAAGTGTTATAGACTCATTTAGAATTGAGGCTAAAAAGAAAAATATAACTTTTGAGTTTAATTTTGAAATAAAACCAGAAAAAGGGGAGATTTTTTACTTTAAAACCGACCCGGAAAAAGTAAAACTTGCAATAGCTAATCTTATAAGCAATGCAATAAAATTTAGCTATGAGAATGGAAAAATTATTGTTAGGGTATGGAAAGAAGATGAGATGGTTCATATTTCTGTTCAAGATTTCGGCACAGGTATATCTGAGGCCAACCAAAAAATTATATTCGACAGATTTAAAAGATTAGATTCAGGTATTAATTCTCTCAATCGCGGGCATGGTTTAGGCTTATCAATTAATAAGGCTGTTATAGATCTTTTACAAGGAAAAATAAGCATAAAAAGTGAAATAAATAAAGGAGCTACATTTACTTTATCGATACCTGAGGCTAAAACTAATATTGCCGGATTCTCTGCCGATGGGAACGAATTTCTATTTGATACGGATGAAATTTTTTGAGGTTAGGTTTTATGGAAGAAAATGTTCATTTTTTATATCCGGCTGCTATCTTTGCTAGTAAAACACCACATTTGGTAACTACCATTCTGGGTTCATGTGTTGCCGTCTGTTTGTATGACCCCGAATTAAGGATTGGAGGAATAAATCATTTCATGTTACCATTATGGAATGGTCAGGGACTTGCCTCACCAAAATATGGTAATATAGCTATTGAAAAACTTATTGAAAAAATGGTTTCTCTTGGTTGTGATTCTCATCGTCTTCAAGCTAAGGTCTTTGGAGGAGGAGAGGTTATACAATCTAATACCTCACAATTTAATATAGGAGCACGAAACATTAGAATAGCCTTTGATTTACTTGAAGAATACAAAATACCTATTGTTGGTCAGAGCGTAGGGGGAAAGTTTGGCCGTAAAATATTATATAATACCGAAACCTTTGAGGTAAAGCAAAAAATTATTCAAAAAACTATTACAGGTGATCAATATTAATAATTGCAAAGACTGAAAGTTTTCATGAAGAAAATAAGAGTTTTGATTGTAGATGATTCGGCTGTGGTGAGACAAACTTTGACCAGTATTCTGGAATCTGATCCACAAATAGAGGTTATGGGAACAGCTTCCGATCCTTTCTTTGCAGCTAAAAAAATTCAAAATGAAATACCTGATGTTATTACTCTTGATATTGAAATGCCCCGAATGGATGGCCTTACTTTTCTTAAAAAAATTATGACACAACATCCAATTCCTGTAGTGGTTATATCGAGTCTTACTGCTACGGGAACCGAGACAGGAATGAAAGCACTTGAATATGGAGCAGTGGAAATTATCACAAAACCTCAAGTTAATACACGACAATTTTTAGAAGAATCAAAGATACGTATTTGTGATGCCATAAAGGCAGCAGCAGTTTCTAAAATAAAAAGAAAAAATATCACTCATTTAAAAGTTGAGCCCAAACTCTCAGCCGATGTCATAATTCCCGAAACTCCATTACTCAATCAGGCAATGATTAAAACTACTGAAATGGTTATTGCCATTGGGGCTTCAACCGGTGGCACCGATGCAATTCAACAGTTTTTGCAAGCAATGCCTATTGATTGTCCGGGTATTGTTATTGTTCAACATATGCCAGAACATTTTACTCGCTCTTTTGCTAACAGACTGAATGAAATCTGTCAGATCACTGTTAAAGAAGCTGAAAACGGAGATTCTGTATTACGTGGTCAGGCTCTTATTGCACCAGGTAATTATCATATGTTACTCAAAAGAAGTGGCGCAAAATATTATGTTGAGGTTAAAGAGGGACCTCTGGTAAATCGTCATCGTCCCTCTGTAGATGTATTATTCCGTTCTACCGCTCGATATGCCGGACGTAATGCCATAGGAATAATTATGACCGGAATGGGCGATGATGGTGCCCGTGGATTACTTGAAATGAAACAAGCTGGTGCTTATACTATTGCTCAAGATGAAAAATCATGTGTCGTTTTTGGTATGCCTAATGAAGCTATAAAACTCGGTGCTGCTGAAAAAGTTTTACCCCTCGATCAAATAGCCCAACATGCTATAAAAATTGTTGTTCAAATGCAAATTCAGAATTGAAATTACTTAAACGGAAAGGCTGTTTTTTTCCTATTAGGGGATTTCTTTTTAACAACTTTCTTTTTTTTGGGTTTTTTCTTCTTTTTCTTCTTTTTCTTCTTTTTCTTTGATTTTTTCTTTATCTTCTTTTTGGTAGCTTTTTTCTTTACTAAGGTAGTATTTGCTCTTGAACGAGAAGTTTTTTTAGTTGCACATCCACTTTCAAGCAAACACGCAAGTCCTATAATAATGATTAACAAATAATATTTAATTCTTAAAAAAAAACTCTTCCAGAACATCATCACAAAAAAATTTTGAGCAATTTAAAAAAATATGTTTATAAAAATATAGTTAAACCTATAATTTTAATTTAGACAAAAAGAAGATATCGGAAACAATTTTATTTTTATGATTATAATCCCTTAATAATCAGATAGAATTTATGTCATATGAATATTGATAATGATAAATATTTAAAAGACTAAATATGTTTATAACCTTAAAAAGTCTTATTTTTCTAAAATATTCCTATAACATTTTTTTATCAAAACGAACAAACCAATGTCCATATATACTAAAAAAATCTCAATAACATATAATTATTCAGTTTTATGATTATACTGTTATTTGTGTTATAAAATTGAGTAAAAATACTTATTATATTTTGAGTGTTTTCTCAAACAAAAGTGAGAGAAAACACCATTTAAATGGCGGTCATCTAGTAATACTTTTACATCAGCGTCTGGTGAATGTTAAAATACATTCGGCTTTTAAAGGTTTTAAGGGTTTTAGTTTTGGGGTTTTTATTTAAAGAGGCTGTTTGAGTAAAACAGCCTCTTAATTTTAAGGTAGTTAACTAAAAGGATTATTATATTTTATGTGTCTTAAAAGTATAAGTCTCTTTTTCCTACTTTTATATCGTTCAATTTTTGAATAAGATTTTTCTTAAGGCCTTCATTTTCAATAAAATTTAATTCCTTTTCGATGAGTTGGTAACCTTTATTTTTGAGTTCCAAGGGGGCATAATCTTCGAGGTATTCAGCAAGAGTAAGTATGGCATTGGGTTGGCAAAAATGTTTTATAAATCCGGGAACAGAAAATTCCATAAAATGTTCGCCTGTTCTTCCCTTTCTGTAACATGAGGTGCAGAAGGAGGGTATAAGACCTTTATTTACGAGTTCATCAATGATTTCTTCGAGTGGACGATTATCATTTAATTGGAATTGTTCTTTATTTAAATTCTGTTTTTCTTTATCATGCTGAGTATATCCCCCTAATTCTATATTTGATCCTGCATCAATTTGGCTAACACCATAAGAAATTAACTCATCGCGTAGGGGAGCTGGTTCTCGTGCAGTTAGAATTAGCCCAGTATAAGGTACTGCTAATCTTAGTATGGCAACCAGTTTGGTAAAGTCACTGTCCGATACGTTCATTGTTTGGTTTAAAGATATTCCCGAAGCTATTTGAAGGCGAGGAAATGATATAGTGTGTGGTCCCACATTAAATACAGCCTCAAGATGATTCACGTGTCGAATTAAACCCATTACCTCAAAACGCCAGTCGTATAGTCCAAACAAAACTCCTAAACCTACATCGTCTATACCTGCTTCCTGCGCTCTATCGAGGGCTGTAAGGCGCCATTCATAGTATTTCTTGGGTCCAGTTGGATGAAAGTATGCATAGGATTTTCTATCGTATGTTTCTTGAAAAATCTGATATGTACCTATTCCTGCCTCTTTTACTCTTTTAAAACCATCTATATCCAACGGAGCTGCATTAATGTTTACCCTACGAATTTCTCCATTACCTCTTTTTACCTGATATACCGCTCTAACAGTTTCGTATATAAAGTCAGCATTATATCGTGGATGTTCGCCATACACAAGAATTAAGCGCTTATGTCCCTTTTCCTCGAGTGCTTCTACCTGTTGAATAAGTTCGTCAAGAGTGAGTGTGGTTCTCAACTGGTTTTTATTTTGCGACCTAAAACCACAATATCGACAATTATTTACACAGTAATTCCCTACATATAAGGGGGCAAATATTACTATTCTTGTTCCATAAACCTGTTCTTTTAATTTTTTTGCCCCTTCTTTAATTTCTTCTATTAATTCGGGTTCGTTGCTCATAAGCAAAACTGCAGTGTCGAATAAAGAAAGTCTATGTTTTGATAAAGATTTGGATATTATATCTCTTACTTTATGCTTATCGGGGCGTGCATTTTCCAATATCTCCCATATTTCACCTTCATCTATAAAGGCTTCTTTTGAACGGTCGGGAATACGATATTTCTCTGGTATGAATTTCATTTTAAAAAGATTTTTATTTTGGTACAAACTTACCTAAATTTGCAATATAACAAGAATAATTCCAAAATGATTTCTCGAGTTGATATTTTAAATATTTCTGATACTTCTAAATATGAAGAATTTAGGATTAAATTACTTCAACTTGAAAATTTGGTTAAATGCCTGGATGCCAATGGGGAAGAGGCAAAAAAATTATTTGTGATTGCTCAAAAAGTAAAGGATGAAAATATTGGAAATACAGTTCATTTGCGGGGACTTATTGAATTGAGTAATTTTTGCAGGAAAAATTGTTATTACTGCGGAATAAGAAGAGATAATAAAGCAATCAGGCGCTATAGATTGACAGAAGAGGAAATAATTAATTCAGCAAGGTATGCTTATGAAAATGGGATGGGATCTATTGTGCTTCAAGCTGGGGAGAATACTTCTAATGAATTTATTGAATTCATTGAAAAAATTATAAAAAAGATAAAAAAAGACACACGGGGCAACTTGGGTATAACTTTATCGCTAGGTGAACAAAATGAAGAAACCTATATACGTTGGCGAGAGGCTGGAGCACATAGATATCTTTTGCGAATAGAAACTTCCGATCCTATATTATATAAACAGTTACATCCCACCGATTCGTGTCATGATTATGAGGAGAGATTAACCTGTTTGCATATTTTAAAGAAAATCGATTATCAGGTTGGCACAGGAGTAATGATTGGACTTCCCTTTCAAACAATGGAACATTTGGCAAAAGATTTGCTTTTTATGCATCAATTAGATATTGATATGTGTGGGATGGGACCCTATATAGAACATGCTCAAACTCCTCTTTATGAATTAAAGAACCAATTAATTCCCATTCAGGAACGATTTCTTTTATCATTAAAAATGATTGCATTGCTAAGAATTCTCATGCCTAACATAAATATTGCGGCTACAACTGCACTACAGGCTATAGATCCAATGGGGCGAGAGAAGGCTATTCGCATAGGAGCTAATATTATTATGCCCAATATTACGCCTGCCTCCTACAGGGCAAATTATTTACTTTATGAAAACAAACCCTGTATCGACGAAAATGCTGAGGATTGTCTCGAATGTATTGAAGCCAGGTTATCGATGATAAATCATAAAGTTGGGCGATATGAATGGGGCGACTCAAGGTATTATATTTTAAGAAAAGAAAAAAGTAAAAAAAGTTTAAATATGGTTATTTAAAATGATATGATTAATTTTTTTATAATTTTTTGAGAAATGAGTTATCAGGTAAAAATTAATGAGGTACAGAAAGCCCATGAAAGATTAAAAAATGTTATCATAGAGTCCCCATTGATGAAAGATCAAAATCTTTCAGAGAAATATAATTCTAATGTTTTGTTGAAAAGAGAAGATCTGCAGTTAGTTCGATCATATAAAATACGAGGGGCTTATAATAAGATAGTTCAGCTAGATAAAAGTGTGCTCGACAAAGGAATAGTATGTGCCAGTGCGGGAAATCATGCACAAGGGGTAGCTTATTCTTGTCGAAAGCTCAACATTAAGGGTACTATTTTCATGCCCACACCCACACCTAAACAGAAAATAAAACAGGTCGAATTTTTTGGACGTCAGAACATAGAAATCATATTTGCAGGAGATACCTATGATGATGCCTATAGTGCAGCTATTGAACATGTTAATAAATATGGACTTACCTTTATTCATCCTTTTGATGATGAACATGTAATAGAGGGACAAGCTACCATTGCTCTTGAAATTCTAGCCGATACAAAGTGTCATATTGATTTTCTTTTTATACCCATTGGTGGTGGTGGATTGGCTGCTGGGGTTGGGAGTGTTTTTAAATTATTGAGTCCCGATACAAAAATTATTGGAGTAGAACCTGCTGGTGCTCCTTCAATGAAGGTATCCATTGAATCGGGCAAGGTTGTAAAAATCAATGAAATAGATAAATTTGTAGATGGTGCTGCTGTTCAGCAAGTAGGTAATTTAACTTTTGAGATTTGTAAAAAAACGCTCGATGAAATCATACTTGTTCCAGAAGGAAAAATATGTACAACTATTCTTGAGCTTTATAATGAGGAGGCTATTGTAGTAGAACCAGCAGGTGCTCTCTCCATTGCTGCTCTCGATTTGTATAGTAAACAAATTAAAGGGAAAAATGTAGTTTGTATTGTTAGTGGAAGTAATAACGACATAACTCGTACTGAGGAAATTAGGGAACGTTCGCTAATATATGAAGGCCTAAAACATTATTTTATTGTTCGATTTCCACAACGTCCAGGTGCTTTTCGTGAATTTTTAGCTAATGTTCTTGGACCTAATGATGATATTACTTATTTTCAATATTCCAAAAAAAATAATCGCGAATTAGGGCCTGCTGTTGTGGGTATTGAACTTCAAAAGAAAGATGATTTTTATCCGCTTGTTGAAAAAATGAAAAAATTAAATTTTTATCAGGAGTATCTTAATGATAAACCCGATCTTTTTAATTTTTTAATCTGAGGACTACTTTTAAATACCGTAGTTCAGAAAATATATTATTCAACTAAAAAATCTATAATGATTTGAGATTTATTTCCTAATAAATCCCATGCTTTTATAACAAGGTGATTGTATCCTTTAAAGTTGGATAAAAAGCCTGTAAAAGGTTTTTCAACTGACTGGTTGAGGGAATAGGTAAGTTTTTCAACAGAAGTATGTCTGTCTGTTGCAGATATAAAGAGTTTGCAGTAGGAGGGATATACTGGAATAAGAGTGTCATTATGTTGTGCATTTTTGTATATAGGACAGGAAAATAGATATGAGATAGAAGGACCAGTATTGTCGGTATATAGGAGTAAACTATTGCTAGAGATATTGTCGACATTATCGGAGGCAGAAATATCGAGAAGGTGTAATCCTTCCTTTTCAACCTCAAATGGTGTAATGTATTTTAAATATTCAATTTTATCAATTGAATATAGAATTTCACTTACTCCTGCCTCCTTATCTACAGCGGCAATTTTAATTTTAGAAGTTTTGTTTATAAACAAAGTATCGCCTATGAGTATAGATGGTCCTATTACGGAATAACTTAAAGTGGGTCCAGTAAGGTCAATATATGGTAACGATGAAGTTTGCGCCCCCTCTAATATTTCATTTTTATTCATAACATGATCGAATGCAAATATGCGAACAAAAAGTTTACCTCCAGTATTAGTTAAAAGTACTGGTTTTTCGTATTTTTGATAAGGCTCATTATTTATAGAATAGAAAACTTCTTTTGTCCCAGCTTTGTTGTCAATGGTAGATATTTTAAGTAATGAACGTCCCGATGAAAATTCTTTTCCATTAATAAGGAATGTTTTCCCAATAATCTCGGGTATGATGGTGGGTGGAGTTTTATCTACATAAAAGGAGAAACTTTTTTTTTCAGTTTCATTACCAACATTATCTACAGCCCAGTATGATAGGGTATATTCTCCCTGTGGTAAATTATTAAAAGTTATGGCTTTGTTATAGTTTTGAATTTTATCTTCGTTGAGCGTATAGTAAATGTTTTCTGTTTCACTTAAAGTGTCGTTTGCTTGTAATATTAATAAAGCGTTTCCGGCCAGAACCGATTCATAATAGTCTCCTTTTATTTCCATAGAAATTTTAGGAGCAGAACGATCTACTACAATGACCAAATGATGTATTTTCTCTACATTGCCTACATGGTCGTAAGAGAAATATTTCAGTTGATATTCTTTTTCTTCCTGAAGTATTATGGGGTTTGTATATTCTACATAGTCTTTATTATCGATACTATACATAATTTTATCAACCCCCGATAGTTCGTCTTTGGCAGAAAGAGTAATTTCTACTTGACCTGAAACATATATTTTTTCTTTCTTTTTATGAATGCGTGTTTTCCCAAAGCTAATTTGAGTTAAAGGGGATTTGCTATCGGCATATACCTCAAAGATTATGTTACGTTTGGGAAGAACTACTTGTTTGGTTACTGTATCAACACAGGAGGGACTTTGAATGGTGTTTATACCTTCTGTATCGAAATACATAGGATTAGTATAAGATTTTGAAATTTCACTCTGAAGTCTTATAGCCTCTTGAGGATTGTCGGGTTTTGAGCCAATAAATAAGTAAATGGGAAGTGCCTTGTTAATGTATAGTTTTCCATCCTCCGATCTATACATTTTTTTTTCGATAGAGGTTGTTGCTGAGCAAATAAAGCGCCTGCTAACGCTAAAAATGTTGAAAAAAATACAAGTTTAATTCTCATCATAATTTTCTTTCATTTTAATTATTACAAACAAATATTTTACTCATTAATCACATGTTGCACAAACTGAAAGGGGAGTTTCACCAGTGATTGAAATTCTTTTCCTGTGCTAAACATATCTTCATCGAGGTCCTGATAATGCCAGAAAACCTGTACTTGGACATTTTGATCGATAAGAGCCTCGAAGAAGTTAAGAATATCGAGAATTGCTTTGGCAGAAGCTGAGTTGAAATAATTTAAATGAATATGTAATTCGTTGTTAGGTGCAGGTTTCTCGGTATATTTTGTAAGCCACTCGAAAATAGCTTGATAAAAGCCTGTAACATCTTCAGGTATAGAAATGCCTTTTATTTCAAATCTGCCATTTTGAGGGTCAAAATTCACTTGTGGGGTGTTATTTCCCTCAGGTATTTTGAGCGGTTCCATAGGTTATTGTTTTAAATGTTTTTTTATGATACTAAGAAATACTCTTAAATTGATAGGTTTGGCGATATGGTCGTTGCAACCTGCTGCTAATATTCGTTGAATATCGTTTTCATCGCCAAAAGCTGTTTGAGCAATGATGGGAATTACAGGATTAAATTTTCTAATTTCACGTGTAGCCTCAATACCATCCATCTCTGGCATTCGTATATCCATTAATATGAGATCGAAATTATTTTTTTTGCATAACTCAACAGCTTCCTTTCCATTATTAGCTCTTAAAATATTTGCTTTTGTTTTCTTTAATGCTTCTACCAGTAAGAAATAATTGATATCAACATCCTCTGCGATAAGTATTGTTTTGTTATTCCAGTCTAAATCTGGGGCTTCGGAGGGGATAATTTGTTTTGTATATTTTATTCCAACAATTAATACATCATCAATTTGTTCGTTATCCTGTTTCCAGTTTTTAAAGTATTCATCGAGCAAAATTTTTTGCTCACTCATAGGTTGATTGCTAATTTGAAGAAGGTAGTTTTTAAAATTTACACTTAGCATTTTGGTTTTTTTAGATCCACCAATCTGATCGTAATAACCATCGCTAAAGAGGTAAAGCTGATCATCGAATTCAAGTTTAAATTCTTAGATCGGAAAAGGAATGTTATCCGATTTATAAATTCCGATAGGCATTCGGTCGGCTTCTAAAATTTTTAGTTCGCCTTTACGAATAATATAAAGTGGGTTATGGGCGCCAGCAAATTGAAGCGTATGATTCTCGAAATTAATAATACAAAGAGCTATGTCCATACCATCTTTTGCTTCAGCCGGCCGTCCTGTTTGATGTAGAGAATTTATGACGTTGGTTCGCAATTCATTCAAGATCTCATTAGCATGAAATGTTACAATATGAGGATTAATGGAAATCTTACTTACGATCTCATTTAGGAATGCTATGCCCAGCATACTCATAAATGCTCCCGGTACTCCATGACCTGTACAGTCGGCTACAGCTATTACAACTGTATTTTCTTTTGAGTAAATCCAATAAAAATCCCCACTAACTATATCGCGGGGTATAAATAATATGAAATGTTGTGGGAAAATTTTTTCAAATACATATTGGGGAGGTAAAACCGCTTTTTGAATTCTTTGTGCATATAGTATACTGTCGGTAAGTTTCT
>FWPV01016116.1_pt1 | contig 10592 bp, 8 predicted proteins | sample 2228371 | NCBI WGS metagenome assembly FWPV01 (sample SAMEA103939776, study PRJEB20133) | metagenome
GAACAATTACTTTCCCTGCTGCACGGTGAGCTTAACCGCATCAATGCCCAGCTGACAGAGCTGGAGGCACTTATCCAGCAGACCCACAATGAAGTCGAGCGGCTGCAGCAGAAGAGTTCCATGGTCAGCAACCGGCTGCACCAGATCGAGTCGAACTTCGATAGCGTGCCGCGCCCCGATATCCGTGCTACTTACAATGAGGCAATCGATACGCGTAGCCGCCTGCTAACCATGCGGGGCAACCTGGAAAAGTTGCAGAGCGATCAGAACCATCTCCGCCAGATGGCTGAAATCCTCTCCAAAACACTGGCCCAGGTCGAAGGGCTGGATGCATCAGCTTTTCAGAGTGCCGCCCCCGCTGCGGAGATGTCGCCAGCTGCCGTCAACATCATCCGCATCATCGAAGCGCAGGAGAACGAACGCAGGCGTCTGGCCCGGCAGATGCATGATGGCCCGGCGCAATCCCTGACCAACTTCATCCTGCAGGCGGAGATTTGCCACCGCCTGTTTGACCGCGACCCCGATCGTGCGGCGGAAGAACTCAATAACCTCAAGGCTGCTGCCAGCGACACCTTCCAGAAGATTCGCGACTTCATCTTTGACCTGCGGCCGATGATGCTGGATGACCTGGGTCTGATCCCCACCCTCCGCCGCTACGAGAAAGCATACAACGAGAAAAGCGGGATTCGCGCCGTCCTGCATGTCCTGGGCGATGAGCGCCGTCTGGAACCACACCGCGAGGTCATTCTGTTCCGCTCCATTCAGGAATTGTTGTCCAATGCCCGTGAGCATTCCCGCGCTACCCAGGTGACCATCACCCTGGACATGGGAATGGACTTCGTCTCCGCGATTGTGGAAGATAACGGCCAGGGCTTCAACCCGGAAACGGTGCTGAGTGGCGAAGACACCACCGTGCCGGAAAGCAAAGCAGCCAGTCTGAAGACGTTGCGTGAACGCGTGGAACTGATCGGTGGTACCATGCACCTTGAGAGCGAAGAGGGCCGTGGCAGCCGGATCACCGTGCGCATCCCCGCCGGGAACCCGATACGCCCGGCCTGACCCGCCTGCTCTGGTGGGCCTGATGCCCGCCGCCCCTTGGGCCGATCAATGGGGCTGACAGGGCAGCGCCTCCGCTTTCCGATAGGACTATCAGCCCGTTTGACATTTACTTCCGAACGAATACACTAAGTTCAGTACCTATCAGGAGTGGAGGGTCCTATGCGCGGACGTGGCCGCTTATTACTTCTGTTAGTTCTGATCATCCTCCTGGGCGTCGTTGCCGTCGTGCTATTGCTCCCCCGCTTCACCGCTACACCAACCACACCGGGCGCCGGGGAGGTAGAACGCCAGGTCGAAGTTATCCCGACTGCCACGCCAATTCCCTTTGTGGAAATCGTCATCGCCGTCCAGGAACTCCCGCGCGGCATCCGCATCCCGGCGGAAAACGCTGTCGAACTCCGGCGTTGGCCGGCGGAGGCCGCCCCGTTCAATGCCCTGCAGAGTCTGGATGATGTGATCGGCAAGATCGCCCGCACAGATATCCCCCGCGAGTCGCCGGTGCTATCCACCATGCTTGTGGACAACCTGCGCGAGCTTGCGGAGCGTGGCCGGGTCGGGTCTGACGCCGCTGCCATCATGCCGCCAGGTCTGGTCGCTGTCTCAGTGCCCATGGATCGCCTGACCGGTGTGGCCTATGCCATCCGTGAGGGCGACTACGTCGACATCATTCTCTCCATGCTGTTTGTGGATGTTGACGAGGAATTCCAGACCCTGTTCCCCAACAGCAATTACCTGGTGACCTTTGACGAAGCAGGCAACATCACCATCGGGCAGGGTGTCCCCGGCCGTCTGGATGTTGGCATCGGCGGCGCCCCGGTGATCGTCAGCCCTTCGGAGCAGCAGCGGCCACGCCTGGTCACCCAGCGCACGATCCAGAGTGCCTGGGTGCTGCGTGTCGGGGACTTCCCAATCGAAGGCACCTACATTGGTGCTACGCCAACACCCGCGCCAACGCCAACACCCGCCCAGCCTGCAGGCGCTGAGGATGAGGCCGCGGCGGAACGTCCGCCTTCAGTGCCGACTCCCAAGCCGCCGCCGGATATCATCACCCTGGCTGTCTCGCCCCAGGATGCCGTCGTACTGGTGTGGGCCATTGATGCTCGCATTCCCATCACGCTGGCGCTACGCTCGGCCACCGATATCTCCCAGGTGCCCACTCAGGCGGTCTCGCTGGAATACATCCTGAGCAACTACAACATCAGTGCGCCTAACCGCCTGCCTTACGCCCTGGAACCAGCGCTGCGCAGTATCCGCCAGCTCATTGCATTCCAGGAGATTCGTCTGCGGGAGACAACCGAAACAACCGGGACGACTGAATAACGACGATAGCTGAACACAATGCTACCGAGTGGGTTGGATAGGAATAAACCATGACCGGCAGTGGCCCTGAAGCCAAGATCCGCGTGTTGATCGTGGATGATAACGCTGAAACACGCGAACAAATCAAGAAGCTGTTGATGTTCGAGCCGGATATCGAGGTCGTCGGTACAGCCGGCACAGGGATTGAAGGGTTGGAACTGGCCAAGGAAACCCAGCCCAACGTTATCCTGATGGACATCAACATGCCCGATATGGATGGTATCTCGGCAACCGAGAAGATCGCCATGGCGGTGCCCACGGCAGCGGTGGTCATGATGTCCGTCCAGAGCGAAGCGGCTTACATTCGCCAGGCCATGCTTGCCGGAGCCAACGAATTCCTGATCAAGCCCGTCCCCGGAGACGAGTTGTACAGCACGCTGCGCCGGGTCCACGAGCGCAAGCGGACCATGATCTCCACGCTGCCTGTCATGCCCGCCGTCGGGGCAGAACGCACCGTGACGGCGGGCAAAGGCCTGCGTATCACCGACAAACGCCTCGGCCACATCATCGTCGTCTATAGCCCCAAGGGTGGGGCCGGCTGCACAACCATAGCCACCAACCTGGCGGCAGGACTGATGCGCGAAGGCACCAAGGTCCTGATCGTCGATGCCAAGGGGCAGTTTGGCGATGTTGGTGTCTTCCTCAATCTCAAGTCGCCCACCACGATCGCCGATCTGTGCGAAAGCGTGGACGATTTGGATATGGAACTGGTCGAGAACGTGCTGGTCACCCACGATAGCGGCCTGCGCGTCCTGCTGGCGCCGGAGCCTGAACCCAGCGCCTTTGCCAATAAGCTAGGGCCGCGGGCAGTCAGGCAGGTCATCGCCAAGATCGCCGACTCCTACGACTTTGTCGTTGTGGATACCCATTCCACCATCGATGACACGAACTTTGAACTTTTCGATCTGGCAAGTCGTATCGTGCTTGTATGTCCGCCTACCCTGACCGGTGTCCGCAGTGTACGGGCGGTTCTGCGCCTGTTCGACGAGCTTGATCTTCCGCCGGACAAAACGCTGCTCGTCATCAACCAGGCGCTTCGTGACCGCGGGCGGGGCATCCGCGTCACCATCGACACCGAACTGATCGAAAAGAACCTCAAGATGAAAGCCCTGGCGGAAATTCCGCAGGAGGAACGTATTGTCCTTCACGCGATCAACCGTGGGGTCCCGGTGATCGCCATCAGCAAAGAACGCGATCGCTCCCCGATCAAGGAGATGCTTGATCTGGCGGAGGCTATCCGCCACAATCTGATCGGCAAGGATGAAGCGGAGGAAAGCGCAACCCAGGCCAAACAGCAGTCAAGTGGCTTCAGTCTGTTTCGCCGTCATTAATCTGGGTCAGAAGAAAATCCGACGTCGTTGAGTGGAGTTGGTAAGGAGAGGGCAAGGTGTCTCTGTTACGTCGCATTGAAAAGAGTAGCCAGACCGGCGGTACAGGGAGTACAGGTACTGGCGGCGAAAGCGGAACTACGGAAGAACAGTCCCGGTTGGCGGCTCAACTCCGCGTCCGCCAGCGCCCTGTCCCTTCAGGCGCAGCGGCCGTGCGCGGCGAAGGGTACATGGATATCAAGTCACGCGTGCAGACCAAACTGCTGGCGGAACTTGACCCCTCCATGGACATGACCCGTCAGGCCGAGATCCACGCGACGATGGAGGAGTTGTTCCAGACCATCCTGGCCGAGGAAAACATCATCCTCAGCCGCGCGGAACGTCAGCGCCTCTTTGACCAGATCAAGGCCGAGATCCTGGGGCTTGGCCCGCTGGAGCCACTCCTGGCGGATGAGACCATCACCGAGATCATGGTCAACGGCCCCAAGAACATCTATATCGAGCGCGAAGGCAAGATCCATCGCACCAACCAGACCTTCGAGAGCGAAGAGCACGTCCTGCGCATTCTGGAGCGCATCGTCGCTCCGCTTGGCCGCCGCATCGACGAAAGCTCGCCGTATGTGGACGCCCGCCTGATGGATGGCTCCCGTGTGAACGCGGTCATCCGCCCCATCTCGCTCATCGGCCCGACCATCACCATCCGTAAGTTCGCCAAACAGCCACTAACGGTCGATGACCTGATTCGCTATGGGACGCTGACCCCGGCCATCATCGAGTTCCTGCGAGCCTGTGTCATTGCCCGCCTGAACATCATCGTCAGCGGTGGTACCGGCTCCGGTAAGACAACCCTGCTCAACATCCTGTCCGGGTTCATCCCGAACGACGAACGCATCATCACCATCGAGAACGCCGCGGAGCTTCAGCTGCGGCAGGAACACGTCGTCACGCTGGAAAGCCGCCCACCCAATATCGAAGGCAAGGGGGAGATCACGATCCAGGATCTGGTAGTCAACAGCCTGCGTATGCGTCCTGACCGGATCATCGTCGGTGAGTGCCGCGCCGGTGAGGCTCTGGATATGTTGCAGGCCATGAACACCGGCCACGATGGTTCCCTGACCACCCTGCACTCCAACAGCCCGCGCGATACACTGGCCCGCCTGGAAGTGATGTGTCTGATGTCAGGCATGGACCTGCCCGTCCGGGCTATTCGTGAGCAGATTGCCTCGGCAGTCAACCTGATCTGCCACGAGGAACGCCTCCGTGACGGTAGCCGCAAGGTCGTGAAGATCACCGAGGTGCAGGGCATGGAAGGCGACGTGATCGTCCTGTCGGACATCTTTGAGTTTGAGCAAACCGGCATCGAAGCCGGCAAGGTCATCGGCCGCATTCGCCCGACTGGCCTGCGCCCGAAGTTCATTGACCGCATCGAAGCCGCCGGGATTCACCTGCCACCTTCGGTGTTCGGTGTCGGCCAGCGCTACTAGAACCAGCCCAACCATTTCGCACGGGACGTCGCTCAGGGAGTCGGACAACCGTGCTATAATGAGTCAAACCAGAGGATACTGGCCAGCAAGGGAGAGGCCTGTCAACAACAGGCAACAGGAAAGCAAGAGCCATGTTTGACAATCCTTTGACCATCGCGGCTATCGCCGGCGGACTGGCGATCCTCATCCTGATCGTCGCCGTGTTCTCCATCCGGGCCCAACGACAGGCTGAGATCAAGGCCCGCATGGAGCGCTTCACCGAAATCGCTCCAGCAACCACGGTGCAGGAAGCTGCGCCGGCGGTTGAAGAACCCAGCCAGCTAACGCGGGCGATCGACCGCCTGTTGACGCAGCGTGAGTTCGGCAAGAACTGGCGCAACGCGCTCTCCAAGGCTGATCTGAAGATCACCGTGGCCGAATACCTGGCGATACATGTCATCTCCACACTGGGCTTTTTCGCTGCGGCCACATTGCTCTGGGGCCTGGTACTGGGAATCGTCGGCGGCGTGGTGGGCTTTTTTGCCCCGCGTATTTATGTCAGCCGTAAGCAGCGCCAGCGCCTGATCCGCTTTGAGGAGCAGCTCCCGGATACCATCGGCCTGTGGGTGAACAGCCTGCGTTCCGGCTACAGCGTGCTTCAGGCCATGGAAGCGATCGCCAAGGAATGCCCGGAACCTACAGCTACGGAGTTCCGGCGCGTCGTCCAAGAGGTCCAGCTTGGTATCTCGATGGAAGATGCGCTGGATCACATGCTCAAGCGACTGGACAGTGAAGACCTCGACCTGATCGTGACTGCCGTCAACATCCAGCGCGAGGTGGGTGGTAACCTGGCCGAAATTCTGGATGTTATCGGCCATACCATCCGTGAGCGAATCAAGCTCAAGGGTGAGATTCGCGTGCTCACGTCACAGGGACGTTACACGGGCTGGTTGATCAGCGGCTTGCCGATCGTGCTGGCGCTCTTCCTGATGGCCATCAACCCCAACTACATGGGTGGCCTCTTTGAAAACCGGATGTGTGGCTGGCCACTGATTGGCATCGGCCTGGGCCTGATCGGCATGGGCACTGCCGCTATCCAGCGTATTGTTGACATTCAGTACTGAAAAGACGCCAGGACACAGGGGAGCAAGGCTTATGGAGCAGCTAATTGGTATCGGAGCGCTGGTCCTGTTGGGCCTGTTCATCGTCGGTGGCCTGATCTATTACGGCACGCGCGAAGATGATTCTGACCCGCTGCAGGATCGTCTGGCCGAGATTGGCGACCGGACCCTGCCGCAATCGCTCGAGGAAATCGAGCTTTCGCTGCCCTTTCAGGATCGCGTCCTGCGCCCGATATTCCGAAAACTGGCGGAGATCATCGTTCGCTTCACACCAGAACGCCAGATCGCTGACGCGCAACGCCAGCTTGAACTGGCCGGATACCCCAACAACCTGGACGCAGCCTCCTTTCTGGGCCTGCGCCTGGTCGCGGCAGTTCTCTTTACGGTGCTTGCTGTGCTGGTTTTCGTCGTCGTCGCGCCACAGCCAAACCAGATTCTGTACGTTCTTGGTGGCGCTCTGATCGGGTACTTCCTGCCTGCGCTCTGGCTTAAGGGCCAGATCAGCCGCCGCCAGGACATGATCACCAAGAAGCTGCCGGATGCTCTGGACCTGCTGACCATCTGTGTGGAAGCCGGCCTGGGCTTTGACTCCGCCATGGCCAAAGTCTACGAAAAATGGGATGACCCTCTGGCCAGGGCTTTCGGACGCGTGTTGCAGGAAATCTCCCTGGGCAAGCTTCGCCGCGAAGCCCTGCGCGACATGGCAACCAGCATGGACGTTCCTGATGTGACCAGTTTCGTGGCGGCCATCGTTCAGGCAGAGCAGCTGGGTGTCAGCATGGCCCGTATCCTGCGCGTGCAATCCGACCAGATGCGCGTCAAGCGCCGCCAGCGTGCCCAGGAGAAGGCCCAGCAGGCCCCGGTGAAAATGATGTTCCCGCTGGTACTGTTGATCTTCCCATCGATCTGGATCGTCCTGCTGGGGCCATCGCTGATCATCCTGCTGGAAACCAATATCCCGTTTTAAGCACATAGACTGGACTGCGCTGTGCAACAGCCTGGTGCAGCACAGACCCACCAGGGAGCATCTACCTTCACAGACGGGTGGATGCTCCTCAAACAACATATCCTGATCCCGGCGCTTGACCTGGTCTTCCCGCCGACCTGTGTGGGTTGCGGGCGAGTAGGGATGGCGCTGTGTCCTGAATGCCAGATAACCCTGACCAGCAAGCCGGTGACCCTGACCGACCCACCGCCGCCTCTTCTGGCGGTTGGCGCCCTGGGCGCTTTCGACGGTGTGATCCAGGCAGCAGTTCATGCGCTCAAGTACGACCGCATTACCGCTCTGGCTGATTTGCTGGGCGCTCTTCTGGCTACTTTTCTGCGCGAGGCCGCCTGGCCACCCGGAACACTCGTGCCCGTCCCCCTGCATCCCCGGCGGCTACAGCAGCGCGGCTTTAATCAGGCGGCACTCCTGAGCCGTGCCATTGCCTGCGAACTGGGCTGGCCCTGTCACGAAGGCCTGCTCCAGCGTGTACGGGAAACTGCCAGTCAGGTTGGGCTGGATCACCAAGAGCGGCAGGCCAATGTCCGCGCTGCGTTTGCCGTTACTCAGCCGGCTGCGATCCAGGGGGGCAGTTTCCTGCTTGTAGATGATGTGTATACCACCGGCGCTACGCTTCACGAATGCGCAGCATGTCTGGCTGAACAGGGCGCAAGCGCTGTTCGGGCCATTGTTGTTGGCCGAGCCGGTTTCACCGGCAACTGAGACCGCGCCAGATGGTCTTAAGGTTCTTCGACGTTTCCGCGAAAGGAGCAAACCATGGACGTCCAGATCACAGCAAAGAATGTGGAGATCAGCCCACGTCTACGCGAGCACGTCGAGAAGAAAGTCAGCAAGCTGGATCGTTATCTGCCGAACATCATCGATGCGCGGGTTGATCTGGCCTCTGAGCGCCAGAAGAAGGGCGGTGACCGGGCCGTCGCCCAGCTCACGGTGCGCGACCGGCGTGGAACTATCCTGCGCGTGGAGGACAAAAGCCAGGCCGATCTGTTTGCCGCCGTTGACGTAGCCCTTGACAAGATGTACCGGCGCATCCGCACCTATAAGGGCAAGCGTCGCCGCCACATCGGGGAGCGCTTTGCGGAGCTTGAACCGGAACTGGCCGCTGCTGAGCCGGTGCCGGGCGAAACCAGCGCTGACTACGAAGAAGACGAGAAGTCCGTCATCGTCCGTCACAAGGTGATCACCCTGACACCGATGACGGAGCAGGAAGCTGTCGAACAGATGGAACTGCTGGGGCACGACTTCTTCGTCTTCCTGAACCAGGAATCCAATGAGATCAACGTTGCTTATCTGCGTGAGGATGGCAACTACGGCATTCTGCAACCCAGGATCGCTTAGGCTGTAGACCGGGAGTCAAACGGCGACTGACAATCATCCTGTGTGCTGAGGACCGGGGGCTGCCGGAGGGCAGTCCCCGGCCTGCTTACACCACGTTGGAGCGAATACATGGAGAACGTAGGCGCCATCATCATGATCGGTCGGAGCGGCAATACCCCTCAGGAAGCGCTCGTGGCTGCTGCCCAGCGTGCCTGCACCCTCGATCTGATAGCCGCTCTGCAGCGCCAGGGCCTCACGCGCATCATCCTTGCCACGCCTGACGCAGACTGGCTGCCCGCTGGAAAAACCGTGACTGTCGATCTCGATCCTCCCGGCGATTTTGCCTTTGGACGGCGGCTGGCCGAGACTATCGAACGCCACCGGCTGGATCGTGTCCTGTACTTTGGTGGCGGGAGCACGCCGCTGCTCGATCCCGCCACCCTGGATACAATCACCGCGACAATCAGCCGCCATAATTCCATGCCAGCCAGCAGCGCCCGCCCGATCGCCCTGACCAACAACCTGCACTCCAGCGACTGGCTGGCGCTTACAGACGCGATGAAGGCGCTCCCCCTTCTCCGTCGCGCCGATCGGGATAACGGTCTGGCCTGGCTGCTCGATCAAAGCGGGGACTACAACGTGCGGACTATCTCCGGGGCGCGACCGGCGATCAGCATGGATCTGGATACACCCGCCGATCTGGCTATCATCGCCCGACACCCCGACCTTCAGCCCCATCTGGCGGAGGTTGTGCACCACCCCTTGCTGGACACACTTCCTGTGGAAACAATCGCGCAGATCGCGGCCACACCGGAAAGTCACCTCGCCCTGATCGGGCGTGTCTCCCCCCAGGCCTGGCAGGCGCTCAACCGGACGACCCAGTGCTGGATCAGGGTATTTGCGGAAGAACGAGGGATGGTAGCCAGTGGGCGACTGGCCCGTGGCGAAGTCCGTTCGCTGGTCAGCGAACTGCTCCGCCTGCAGGGACCGCGCATCTTCTTTGAGACTCTGGCCGGGATGGTTGACGCTGCAATCATCGACAGCCGCCCGCTGATGGCTGCCGCCGGGCATTGGCCAGGCGACGCCGATCGCTTCGCCTCCGATCTCTTTCTGGTCGAGCATATTGAGGATGGCTGGCTGCGAGACTTCACCGCCGCCGCCAGAGAAGCGCCAATCCCGGTGCTGCTGGGCGGGCATGGGGTGGTTGCCGGTAGCCTGTATGCCCTGGTGGAAATCATCGAGCAGCGCAGGCCGTCTGACGCTCAGGTATGAGTTCGCTCATCCCCCCGCCCGCCAGCGGGCGGCCAGACGGCGATACTTCAGCCACTCATACCAGGCCATCAGCAGACTCAGGCGCAGTCCATGCAACCCATCACGGTACCCCTGTAGCGTGATGAACCGCCAGCGAAACTGACGGAGAGGTTGCAGGATGAAGTTATGGAGGCGGGGCCGGACACCCTCGTCATACAGGATACCGGCGTCGATCTCCGCGTAACGCCGTTGCTTGGCGATGAAATGGGCCAGGTCGCGGTAGTTGTAATGGATCATGGCCTGTTGCAGCGTGCCACGTGGCCCATCCAGAATGACCACTTCATGCACCGGCCTCGTCAGGTCGTAACGCGCCCGCGTGCGGCGCAGCAGGCGCGTCTGGTAATCCGGATACCAGCCGGTGTGCCGGGTCAGATGACCAAAGATGTAGTTGTGGCGGGGTATGCCATAGCCATCGGCCTGGCCCGTCTCGATCGTCGATCGAACCTCGGCAGCCAGTTCGGGGGGAACGCGCTCGTCCACATCAACAAACAGCACCCAGTCGCTCTCCACCGCCTCCAGTGCTGCGTTGCGCTGCCGTGCATAATCGTCAAATGGCCGCCGGATCGCCCGTGCCCCCGCTGCCTCAGCCACCCGGACAACGTCATTGGCCATCGGGCTGTTCGCATCC
>FWPV01016118.1_pt1 | contig 10591 bp, 9 predicted proteins | sample 2228371 | NCBI WGS metagenome assembly FWPV01 (sample SAMEA103939776, study PRJEB20133) | metagenome
AAGACGCCAAGCATAGAACGGCTCTCAACTTGCAAAGCCTGCCCGACAGCCTTGCGGGAGACCGCCACGCTCGGTGTAAAAATCAATCCTTTGCGCCCTGGCGCCTTGGCGTTAAGTGTAGCGTTGAATTACATGGTGCAAAACCATTAACGCTAAGGCGCAAAGACGCCAAGCATAGAACGGTTCTCAACTTGCAAAGCCTGCCCGACAGCCTTGCGGGAGACCGCCACGCTCGCTGCGCTCGCTCGCCGTGACGTAAACGGCTAGATAGTCCTATCGGGCAAAGCAACACTTGCACCGCACTGCGACCGGAAAAGGCCGGGCAATCATCGCCCGGCCATGAATTTTTCTCTTAGCCCGAATTCAAAATTACCCGAGGTGCATCGGCATGATGACGTGCACAAAGTCATCATCGCCGATAGGCTTGATAGTGGCGGGAGTGTTGTTCTGATTGGTTTCCAACGCCACCGAGGGGGTCTTGATCACATCCAGCACCTCGCGCAGGAACTTAACATTGAACGCAATCAGCAGCGGGTTGCCCTCGATGTTGGCGTCCACCTGAATCTGGCTGGCACCGGTCTCTTCGGACTGGGCGGAGACTTCCACCACACCCGGCGCATCGCTGCCCGGCAGGATGTTCAGGCGTACCACGTTATTGCCCTCGCGGGCGATGATCTCGGCCTGCTTGCAGGCTTTGAGGAAGGCCGGTGTGGAGAGCACCGTGTGGGTCTTGAACGAGCGCGGGATGATGGCACGGTAATCGGGGAAGTTACCGTCAATCAACTGGGAGACCAGTTCGGCGTCCTTGACGTGGAAAATCACCTGCCCGCGGCCGGGCGGGACGTTCATGGTCAGCATCTGTTCGCCGTCGGTGGCAATCCGCGCCAGTTCGGTCAGCGCCCGGGCCGGGATGATCACGGAAAGTTCCTGCCGCACCGGGTTGCTGAGCAGCCCCTTACGCACCGAGATGCGGAAGCCGTCCGTCGCCGCCATGGTGATCTGATCCTCTTTGATGTTCAACAGCACGCCCTGCAGGACGGGGCGGGCTTCATCCGTAGAGGCGGCAAATACCACCTGTTGTATCATTTCTTTGAAATCGTTGACGTTCAGGCTGACGCCTTCGGAAAGGTCAGGCACGGGGATAGGCGGAAATTCCTGCGCATCAATGCCTTTAATGTCGGTGTTGCTGGTGCCGCTGCGCACATTCAGGGTTTGCGTGCGCGCGTCCAGGGTTAGTTCAATCTGTTCGCCGCTCAGGGTGTTGACCAGATCCTGAAAGGTGCGCGCCGGCACGGTAATCGCTCCGGCATCCTCGATGGCCGCCGGGATCCAGCAGGTAATCCCCAGTTCCAGATTGGTAGCCGAAAGGCGCAGCCGGCCGTCATCACTGGCAATCAGAATATTCGCCAGCACCGGCAGGGTGCTGCGCGGTGAAACCGCCCTCGAAACAATGGACAAACCGTGTGCCAGATGCTGCTGCTGGACGGATGCTTTCATGGGACGCCCTCCTGAGGAATGGGATAGAGAAATTATATCAGAATCCGTCCAGTTCGGCACAAAGGCCAACGCCTCTTTTGTAAAAAAGAATTCAAACCTTGAATGACCGCCCGCAGATGCCCTATAATCATTCAAAGAACAGCCTATCCAGTGGAGCAGATATGCCCGGTTACTGCGGTAAAGTCCTGTGGGTCAACCTGAGCGAGCGCACGTGGCAGGAAGAGATCATCCCCGATGAGGTCTACCGCCGCCGGCTGGCGGGCGTAGGGCTGGGGGTGCATCTGCTGCTGGAACGCATCCCTGCCGGGGCCGACCCGCTCGGCCCGGAAAATATCCTCGGCTTCGTGGCGGGCATTCTGGTCGGCACGGGCGCCATGTTCGCCGGGCGCTGGATGGTGATCGGCAAATCCCCGCTGACCGGCGGCTGGGGCGATTCCAACTGCGGCGGTAACTTTGCCCCGGCCATCAAACAATGCGGCTATGACGGCATTTTCATCTCCGGCATCTCCCCCGCGCCGGTCTATTTGCTGATTGACGGCCAGACGGTGCAGTTTCTGCCCGCCACTGACCTGTGGGGCAGGGACGCCGTCGAGTGCGAACAAATTTTGACCGAACGGCACGGCAAGAAGGCGCGTGCCGCCTGCATCGGCATGGCCGGAGAAAAGCGCTCGCTGATTGCCGGGATCGTCAACGACCGCGGGCGGATTGCTGCCCGTTCCGGGCTGGGGGCAGTGATGGGCAGCAAGAACCTGAAAGCGCTGGTGCTGAACGGCTCACGGCCGATCCGCAGCTCCCAGCCGGAAGAAATCCGCCGCCTGAGTAAAGCCGTTGCCGGGCTGATGCCCAAAGGCGAACCGCCGCTGCGTTCGTGGATGCTGCCGCTTGCGGGTTTGCTGATGTCCAAAAGCCCCAACAACTTCCGCAAGGACGGCCTGATGACCCTGCCGCCGCTGCGCAAGTGGGGCACGGCCTCCGGAAATGAGGTAGCAGTTAAAACCGGCGATGCTCCCATCCTCAACTGGCGCGGCACAGCGGCGGGCTACCGCAGCGCCGCCATCAGCGCCGATGCGCTCATCCGCACGGAGCGCAAAAAATATCACTGCTACGCCTGCCCGCTGGGCTGCGGGGCGATCAACACGCTAGAAGGGGAATACGAAGAAACCCACCGTCCCGAATACGAAACGATTGCCGCGCTCGGCCCGCTGCTGGGCAACACCGATCTGGACACTATTTTTTACCTGAACGAACACTTCAACCGCGCCGGGATGGACTCGATCAGCGCCGGAACGGTGCTGGCCTTTGCCGTGAACTGTTTTGAGGCCGGCATCCTCAACGAGCAGGATAGCGGAGGATTGCGCTTGAAGTGGGGCAATGCCGCCGCCATCCGCGCGCTGGCCGGGCAGATGATTCGCCGCGAGGGGCTGGGTGACCTGCTGGCCGACGGGGTCAAAAAAGCCGCCGAACGCATCGGGCGCGGCAGCCAGATCTTCGCCATGCACATCGGCGGGCAGGAAATTCCCATGCACGACCCGCGCGCCGACCCCGGCTACGGCGTGCTGTACGCCGGAGACCCCACGCCGGCGCGGCACAATAGCGGCTCACATCTGACTTACGAATTGCTCAAACCTTGGAGCCGGGTGGATTGGGCGCCGCCTGTTCCGCCGGCCTATCCAAAATCGCTCATGTACCGCCCCGGCCGCGAAAACGCGCTCAAAATGGCGGCCTGTGCGATGATCAAGGCCGTCATTGACGGGGGCGGTTTTTGCACCTTTGGCGCCCACATGGGAGTGGATAACCTGGCCCTGTTCGAGTTCCTCAACGAGGCCACCGGCTGGAGCCTGACCCCGCCGGAATATCTCGACATCGGGCGGGAGGTGCAATCGCTACGGATGCGCTTTAATTTCAAGCACGGCGTGCGCCCGGCTGAGTGGGAAATCCCGCCGCTGATTTACGGGCAACCGCCCATGCGCCGCGGGCCGCTCAAAGGGCGGCAATTCGATCTGTTTGCACTGCGGCGCGATTTCTGGCAGGCGATGGGCTGGGATGCGGAAAGCGGCGAGCCGCCGCAAGAGGACTGATGGCCGAGGTCATCCGTGTGCAGGTTGCGGCGCCTTTCGAGATTGCCGGACAGGACGCTGCCGGCTGGGTGGAATTGCCAGCCGGCAGCCGGGTGAGCGACCTGCTGCGCCTGGCAAAACCGCCGCTGGCCCTGCGCCTGCTGCCGGTGGTGGTCAACGGCAGGGCCGCCAGCCGCCGTCAGGTGCTGCGGGAAGGGGACAGGGTCGTGTTTTTACTGCCGATGAGCGGGGGCTAATTAGCAACAAACTCTCTCTTCGGAATAATTATGTACTACATACAGCCCATTGCTTTCCAGTAATCTTAACTGAACTTCCCTCTGCATCGGATAATTTGAAATAATTAATTCTGTGATCTTTCCCCGTTTCGAACCATTACAATTGATTGCCCGATTGGAATACACGATATTTTTAGAAAAGAACGGATATGAAAATAAATTGGTTGTGATAGGTGTATCCGAATTCGAAAGGGTTATATAAACATTTTTCTTTGTCAATTCTATACAAATATCTCGAAGTTTCTCCTGATCGCGCAGAGTAAATCCATCGGAGTAATAGGAAGTGAAATTTGCTGTTTGAGAAAGAGGAATGTAGGGTGGATCAAAATAAACCCAATCCCCGGGATTAGCTTTTTCCAGAACGATATCGAACGAAGCACAAATTAATTCCACCTTTTCAAGGGCGCGGGATACAGCCTTTAGGTTTTCTTCGTCTAGATACTTTGGAGATTTATATTTTCCAAAAGGCACGTTAAATTTTCCCTGCCGGTTTACGCGGTAGAGACCATTGTAGCCGGTTTTGTTTAGGTAAATCATTCGCGCCGCGCGTTCAGGCAGGGACATGCTCCAGGGGTCTTTTGAACGGAGTTCATAATAGAATTTTTTATCATAAGGAAAATCAGATAATATATTGATGACTTCATCAACACGATCTCGAATGGCTATGTAAGTATCAATTAATTCTGCATTAATATCTGAAAGTACCGCGTGTCCGATCTTTTTTTCTCGATATAAGCGGAAAAAGATTGCACCACTGCCAACAAACGGCTCAAAATATGTGTTGAAACAGACTGGCATCCGCTGTAGGATGTCGTCAGCCAATTGTGTCTTTCCACCGGCCCACTTGAGAAACGGCTTTGGCAATGAGGTTTCGTTCATCTTTATAATCCAAAATACAATCGTAACCAATCCTCTAAATCAGTATACCAAACAACCTTCCCTGTGGACATTAAGTATCCTTTGATATTCTCTGAAAATCCCTCGCCGCTAATCACCACAATACCAGGAATTGGCCAAAATGCAATATCTTGAACAGTGGCAAAAATTTTTTCTTCTGCTGATCCGGAGCCACCCTGATATTTACATTCAATTCCAAGACGCTTTCCGCTATTCTTGTCCGTGACAACAACGTCTATCGAACGCTTTGCTCCCCAAAGCCTTCTGGCAGCTTTAACTTCCGGCTTTGCCTCTAACCCCAATGAATTTGCCAGCTGGATGACCTGATCTCTTAATTCATTTCCACTTTTGGGAGCATTTGCTTTACCGGCCATGTTTTACTCCGTGAAAGAAACTTGTTTATTCAACGCCTGAATTGGAAAAAATTTTACCTTATAAAGGCAAGACAGCAACATAATCAGAAAGGGAAGAATTGGAAAATTCGTACAAAATTAACTGCAAATTTCGATAACTACAGTTAATTTTATACAAAAAAAATCCTGCAGTGATTAATATTTTACAGCAAGTATTCTTTCAACTGCCTTGACCGGCGGGGGTGGCGCAGGCGGCGCAGGGCCTTGCCCTCGATCTGGCGGATGCGTTCGCGGGTCAGGCCGAACTTTTGCCCAACTTCTTCCAGCGTGTACTGATGGCCGTTCTCCAGCCCGTAGCGCAGGCGCAGGATGCGCGCCTCGCGCGGCGGCAGGGTTTCCAGCACCGCTTCGATCTTCTCGCGCAGCATGTTGGTATAGGCCGTCTGAATCGGTGAAGGCGTGACCTGATCTTCCACGAACATGCCCAGTTCCGACTCTTCGTCATCATCGTTGATCGGGCTTTCCAGCGAAAGCGGCAGCCACGAAACGCGCATCATCCACTCCACTTTTTCGGAAGGAACGCCCAGTTCCTCGGCCAGTTCTTAGTTGTTCGGGGCGCGCCCCAGTTTCTGTTCCATCTCATGGGTACGGCGGTACAACTGGCGGATGCGGTCAACCATGTGCACCGGCACGCGGATGGTGCGCCCCTGGTCGGCAATCGAGCGGCTGATGGTCTGGCGAATCCACCAGGTGGCATAGGTGGAAAAGCGGAAACCGCGTTTGTACTCAAATTTTTCGACGGCTTTCATCAAGCCAAGGTTGCCTTCCTGAATCAGGTCAAGGAACGGCACACCGCGCCCCATGTAGCGCTTGGCGATGCTGACCACAAGGCGCGTATTGGCCTTGATCAGGTGTTCACGCGCCTGCAGGCCGTCGTTGATCAGCGCTTCCAGTTCACGGCGGCGGGCAGCGTTGCCGCGCATGGGCAGTTTTTCCAGTTCGCGTTTGGCCTGCCGGCCGCGCTCGATGCGTTTGGCCAGTTCAACTTCCTCATCGCCGCTCAGCAACGGCACACGCGACATTTCTTTCAGGTAAAGGCCGATGGTGTCGTCACTGGAAAAGGACTCACCGGAAAGGTAGGTGCTGTAATCGCTTTCGCCATCCAGCGGTATTTCATCCTCGCCTTGCGAAAGTTCGGCATCGGGTTCGTAAAACTCGACCCCGCGGCGGCGCAGCACACTGACGATGGTGTAGTAGCGTTCTACATCCTGACCCACATCCGGATAGACTTCGATCAAGTCCTCGGTGGTCAGGTAGCCCTGAAGATCGGCTTTTTCCAGCAACATGCGAATTTTTTCGGTACTTTTTTTGCGTCGGCTCGGATTACTCACGATGACCTCCTGACTTCATAACCCCACTGATGAAGGTGTCCAGAATGGACACAGTTTTTCCCCCTGCGTCGTGAGGAAGATCACGCGCAGCCTGCCTTCTGTCCGCAGAGCGGCTGTTGCCGACAGCCGTCCGGGCAGTTTTTTCCCGCTTGGTAGACTAAGTTCAGTGCGAAAGGTAAACCTCACAAAATTGAACAAATCCATCCTTTACCTGAACGCTGATTATTCGAGCAAGACCTGGACGTGATGTTCGCAAATCGTTTCGTTCAGGTTGACACCGCACACCGGGCAAAGACCTTTGCAGTCGGGGCGGCAAATCGGTTTGATGGGCAGTTCCAGCAAGAGATAATCACGGGTGAGCGGCGCAAGGTTGATGTACCCATCATCGGGAACGACCAGTTCCGTTTCCACATTGCGGCGGAAACGGAACGTGAATAACTCGGTATAATGGGTGTGGAGCGGTTGAGCAAATTCTTCAAGGCAGCGCACACATTCCTGAATCAGGAAACCGGTAAAATCTGCCTCAACCAGCAGCCCTTGCGGCGTGCGGCTGATGTGGGCACTACCATTGAATTGAGTGACCTCAAAATCAGCAGATAAAGCAACGATCGGGAAGTCGAATGTAAAATCTCGGTTTGTCCCGATTGGCTGATTAAACAAAAAGCCAATATTAATCCGCAAAGGATAACGTGGATGGGTCACAGGTCAATAATCGTAGTTATAATACCGGGTTGCTTCATTATAGCATATCCTACCGGACTAGTCAAGTTATTAAGATTAATTTAATAAAAATCCAGATTATTACCATGAAACTATTAATTGCAACCAACAATCCCGGAAAAATGCGAGAAATTCAGGCCATCCTCAAAGGTTTGCCGCTGGAACTGCTCACTCCCGCGGCGGCAGGGCTGGAACTGGATGTGGAGGAAAGCGGCAGCACCTACGCCGAGAACGCCGCCCTCAAAGCGCACGCCTTTGCCAATGCCAGCGGGCTGGTCAGTCTGGCGGATGATTCGGGACTGGAGGTGGAAGCCCTCGGCGGTGAGCCGGGCATCCGCTCGGCGCGCTACGCCCCGCAGCCCGCCGCAACGGACGCCGACCGGCGCGCCTACCTGCTGGAGCGTTTGCAAGGGATTCCTGTGCCGCCCGGTCAGCCCGGCTGGCGGGCACACTTTCACTGCACAGTGGCAATTGCCACCCCCGCCGGCCAGCTGTACTTTGCCGAAGGCCGCTGCGATGGCTTCATCATCAGCGAGGAACGCGGCACAAACGGCTTTGGCTACGACCCATTGTTTTTCATGCCCGAATGGAACGCTACCATGGCCGAACTGAGCGAAGAGACCAAGAATCAGATCAGCCACCGGGCGCGCGCCCTGCGCAACGCCCTGCCCATCCTTCAAAAATTGCTGAGTGAGTGAAACCGGTGCTCGGCTGTCACCCCGAGCGAAGTGACACCTGCACCGCACAACACCATGATGAATGTCATTCCGAGCAAAGCGACACTTGCACCGCACTGCGTTTGGTGCAGTGCAGGTGGGAATCTCCCGCACTGCGTACGGTAAAGGGCAGGTGGGAATCTCCCGCCCAACCTCCGCAACGGCCTTGCGGGAGACCGCCACGCTGCTTTGAGGACAAATCCTTTGCGCCCTGGCGTCTTGGCGTTAAGATCATGTTTTAGCGGCAAAGGATACCCCCAACGCAAAGGCGCAAAGACGCCAAGAAGGTAGATGCTCTCACCCCGCACTGCTTTTGCAACGGCCTTGCGGGAGACCGCCACGCTCGCTGCGCTCGCTCGCGGTGACGTAAACCGGTTAATGTCATTCCGAGCGAAGCGAGGAATCTCCCCCTCGGCCTTGCAGTAAACCGCCACGCCGCCTATCGTGGGATCGCAATGACGTAAACGGCTTAATGTCATTCCGAGCGAAGCGGCAGTTGCACCGCACTGAACCCCCTTCTGCACCTCCCCCAAAATTGCTTCTCGATTTTGGGGGAGGCCGGCTGGGGACGGATAATTGCCACGCTCGCTCGCGGTGACGTAATCGTTTGATGATGCACCCACTACATTAACAAATCCGGCGGCCCGCCAAGTTTTAAGTAAACCTCAGCCGTGCCGCCGCAGCGGACATGCTATAATTTTCTCGCACCGGCCTACCCCCTGTTCACGAGAGAGCCTGTATGTCTTTCGTCCATCTTCATGTTCATACGCAATACTCGCTGCTGGACGGCTTCTCGCACATCAAGAAGCTGATTGAGCGCGTCAAGCAGATGAACATGCCGGCCGTGGCCATCACCGATCACGGCACGATGTACGGGGTGATCGAGTTCTTCAACGCCGCCAAAGCCGCCGGTGTCAAGCCGATCATCGGCATGGAAGCCTACCTTGCCCCGCGCGGGATGCGCGACCGCGACCCGAAACTGGATAAATCACCCAGCCATCTGCTGCTGCTGGCCGAGAACGAAACCGGTTACCGCAACCTGCTCAAAATTGCCAGCGCGGCACAATTGGAGGGTTTCTACTACGCCCCGCGCATTGACCACGAGTTTTTGGCCGCCCACGCCGAAGGGCTGATCGCCACCTCCGGCTGCATGGCCGCCGAAATCCCGCAGTTGATTCTGGAAAAAGGCCTCGAAGCCGCCCGCAAACAGGTGGACTGGTACTACGAAGTCTTTGGCAAGGATAACTTCTTCTTTGAATTACAGCGTCACCAGATTCCCGAACTGGAAGACATCAACCGCGCCCTGAAAGAACTGGCACCGCGCTACCCGGCCCGCTTTGTGGCCACCAATGACGTGCATTACATCGAACCGGAGGACGCCCGCTATCAGGACATTTTGCTGGCCATCCAGACCGGCTCGCTGATCACCGATAAAAACCGCTTCCGCATGACCGATGATACCTATTACCTGCGCACCCCGCAGGAAATGGCGGAAATTTTCAAGGAAGTGCCGGAAGCCCTGCACAACACCCTGCTGATTGCCGAGCGGGTCAACGTAGACCTTTCCAGCAAGGGCTATCACCTGCCGGTGTTTGAAGTGCCGCCCGGCTGCACGGTGGAAACCTACCTGCGCAGTCTGTGCGAAGAAGGATTGCAGCGCCGCTACCACAATTCCCCGCTCTACGCACAGGCGCGGGAGCGGCTGGAGTACGAACTGAGCGTCATTCATCAGATGGGCTTTGACGCCTACTTCCTGATCGTGTGGGATTTGTGCCGTCACGCCCGCGAACAGGGCATCTGGTACAACGCGCGCGGCTCGGCGGCCGGTTCGATTGTCGCCTACACGCTGGAAATCACCAATGTCGAACCGCTGGCGCACGGTCTGATCTTTGAGCGTTTCCTCAACCCCGGGCGCATCTCCATGCCGGACATTGACCTCGACTTTCAGGATGACCAGCGCCCGCAGATGCTGGAATACTGCGCCCGCAAGTACGGCGATGACCGCGTGGCGCAGATCATCACCTTTGGCACGCTGGGTGCGCGGGCGGCGGTGCGCGATGTCGGCCGCGTGATGGACATCCCGCTGACCGAAGTAGACCGCGTCAGCAAGTTGATTCCCAACATTCCCGGCAAACCGGTCACCATTCGCGAAGCGCTGGAGCAGGTGCCCGAACTGAAAGCCCTCTACGACAGCACACCCTACCTGAAAGAACTGATTGACACCGCCGCCCACATGGAGGGCTCCATCCGTAACGCCGGCACGCACGCCGCCGGGGTGATCATCACCGACAAACCGATCATCGAGTACATCCCCCTGCACCGCCCGACCAGCGGCTCGGAAGAATCGCCCATCAAGACCGTCACCCAGTTTGAAATGTCCATCGTCGAATCGCTGGGACTGCTCAAGGTGGACTTTTTGGGGCTGGCCACGCTGACCATCATGCAGCGCGCCTGCGACCTGATCGAGAAGCGGCACGGCGTTAAGTACACGCTGGAAAACATCCCGATTGACGACCCGTTCACCTTTGAATTTCTGTCCAAGGGCCACACCGCCGGCGTCTTTCAACTGGAAGGCACGGGCATGACCCGCTACCTGACCCAGATGAAACCGCGCAATGTGGATAATGTGATCGCGATGGTGGCGCTCTACCGGCCCGGCCCGCT
>FWPV01016120.1_pt1 | contig 10589 bp, 8 predicted proteins | sample 2228371 | NCBI WGS metagenome assembly FWPV01 (sample SAMEA103939776, study PRJEB20133) | metagenome
GGCGGAGGGTTGCGATGTGGCGCTCAAGCCGACCTGCTGCGCTGAAGCGCGCGACCACGCGGGTAATGAAGGGGCCAGTCGTGCCCTCAGCTTTGACCATCAATAGGCGATCGATAATCTCTGGCCGCGCATGCACCCAGCCGATGCGCAGACCCGGCGCCAGGATTTTGGAATACGTTCCCACCCGGATCACCCAACCATCCTGATCAAGCGCGGCCAGCGACGGCAATGGCTCGCCGGTGAAGCGCAGATCGATATAGGCATCGTCTTCCACCACCGGCACGCCATACTCGGCAGCAAGCGCCACCAGCCGCCGCCGCCGCGCCAGCGACAGCGTCGCGCCGGTGGGGTTGTGGAAGGTGGGAATAGTGTAGATGAATTTGGGGCGCTGCCCGCGCGCCGCAAGCTGACTGAGCGCATCGGCCAGCGCATCGATGTTCATCCCCTCGGCATCGACCGGCACCGTGATCAGACGGGCGCCCGACTGCACAAACCGCTTGACCGCGCCGAGAAAACTCGGCCCCTCGATGATCACCGGATCGCCCGGCTCGACAAAGATTTCCGGCAAGAGGGCCAGAATCTGGCCTGAGCCGTAGCCAACCAGCACCTGCTCCGGTTGCGCATCAACACCTTCCGCGCGCAATCGCTCGACAATCTGTTCGTTCAGGCCGGGATACGACATCGCATAGTTCAAGGCCTCAGGCGCTTCGTGGGCAATCACCTCGGCTGCCGCCGCCATCAGCTCGGCGCGGGGAAAGAGCGCCGGATCGGCCAGACCGTAGGCCAGACTGATGAGAGGACGCACCGGTTCGCCAGCAGCGCCAAACAGCGGGGGAACGACTTCGCGGACGCGAGCGGTAAAGAGTGACTCGAGGCGATGAGCAGTGGTCGTCATGCGTAACTCCTTGCAAGGTGACAGCGCAACCCGATGCGTCGGGACTAATAACCGGCCTGTTTATCAACCACATTCACCAACGGTTGACCATGAAGAAAAGCTCGCAAATTCGCCGCAAAAAGATCAAGTGTCCGTGGCCGCACCTGCGGTGAACTCCACGAGATATGAGGCGTCACAAAGACATTGGGCAGCTCCCAGAGCGGGCTATCGGGCGGCAGCGGCTCGCGGGCAAAGACATCAAGGCCCGCGCCGGCAATGCGATGCTCGCGCAGCGCATCGATCAACGCCGCCTCATCGACAATTTCGCCGCGCGCGATGTTGATCAGGTAAGCATCCGGCTTCATCAACGCCAGTTCCGCGCGACCAAACATGCCCCGCGTGTGCGGCGTGAGCGGTGTCGCGATGACGACCATATCGGCCTGCGGCAGCAGCGAGCGCCATTCTCCCTCACCGACGACCCGTTCAACGCCGGGAACCGGACGCGGACTGCGCCGCGATCCCCAGACCCGCATCCCGAACGCGCTGGCCCGTTCTGCAATCGCCTGACCGATCTGACCGAGACCGATGATCAGCATGGTCAAACCGCCCAGCTCGCGCAGATGCCAATCGCGCTCACGCCACTGGCGAGCGGCCTGCAACTGATGCAAACGAGCGGCCTGCTTAACGTGACTGAGGGCAAACAACATCACAAACTCGCTAATTGGAATGGCATGCACTCCGGCAGAATTGGTCACGATGATGTCGCGTTCGACCACTTCAGGAATGAGCGAGTCATCGACGCCAGCGCGAGGGATGTGGAGCCAGCGCAGCGCCGGCATCTGCCGCACCAGATAAGCCAACTGCTCGCGGGAAAAAAACCAACGTAAGAGCACATCAGCGTCGGCGATCGGCTCGACAGTGTGACCGTGCTGATCGAACCAGACGATCGTCGCATCAGGCGCGATCGGGGTAATGCGCGGCAACAATTCATCGCAGAGAAGAGCAGGCAAGACGAGTTTCATGAAGCGGCTCCAGGTCGATCCAACAACGCTGCGTTCACCGGGCGAAACCCGATCAACGCCCACGCCCCGCCATGGGGAGACAGCTTGTGCAGGCATATCAGGTATTGTACCCGAGTCTATGCCAGCATCCATCCGTCGTTAGCCGGAACCTGCGGGTGGGAATGGCGCGCGCAACAGCGAGCCGAATAATTGCGCGGAAAACGGTGAAACTACTGCGCGATCCAGAGCGTGCAGCGAGGTGATGCGCTTTCACATAGTTTCATTCCGTCAGCAATCACGGTGAAGATGTGCATCTGCCAGCGAGCGTTCGCGCGACGATCGCACCACCAAGGCACAAAGTTCACAAAAGGTGCGCTGATAGATCTTCGCTCGCGTTCGCGCTTATTCAACAAAGACGTGTACTGTCCAGGCTAAAGAACGCTGATTCATCCGTCTCACCCGCCAACTTGCGCAGAATCCGGAATCCGCCTATAGTGATACCATTCGCCGGGCAGCGAACGCCTCCCCGGTCTGTATTGTGTTGTCACAAGCGCGAAGAGAAGAATCGTAAGGAGCATATTGCAATGGCAGCGGGAACAACTTCTGATTTGCGCAACGGCATGGTGATTCGTTACAACAACGATCTGTATCAGGTAGTAGAATTTCAGCACGTAGCGCCGGGCAACTGGCGCGCGTTCGTGCGGATGAAGCTGAAGAGCCTGACGACCGGGAAGGTGATTGAAGATCGGGTGCGGGCCGGCGCCGACATCGACATCGTGCGCATCGAGCGGCGTCCGATGCAGTATCTGTACCGGGAAGGCGATAGTTTCATCTTCATGGACAACAACACCTTCGACCAGATCCCGGTATCGGCGGAGATGGTTGGCGATGCAGCCCGTTTTATGAAAGAGAATGAAACGGTTGATCTGGTCTACGACGCTGAAAAAGAGACGATCATCGGCGTTGAGTTGCCGATCTTCGTGACTCTGAAGGTCGTAGAAACGACGGTGGCTGTGCGCGGCGATACGGCAACCAACGTGACCAAACCGGCAACCCTGGAGACGGGCGCGGTGATTGAGGTGCCCGGGTTTATCAATGAGGGTGATGTGTTGAAAATTGATACTCGCACCGGTGAGTATATTACGCGAGTGTAGCCCATCCTTATAAGTAACAACGCCCCGGCAGGAACCTTTGTTGGGAAGGTATCCTGTCGGGGCGTTGTCATCTGGCGCGATTAGAAGTCATCGTCCGGCGTCGATGGCGTGTTGCTATTCTTCTTCGGTTCAGGCGCGTCAACGATCAGCGCCTCGGTGGTCAACACCATGCCGGCCACGCTGATCGCGTTCTCGAGGGCCGAGCGCACCACCTTGGCCGGATCGATGATACCGGCCTCCATCAGATCGACGTAAGCGCCGGTCATCACATCGTAGCCGTAGTGATGGTTGTTGCGCTTCCGCTGCTCGTTGCGCACATTCTCGACCACGACCGAACCGTCTTCACCCGCATTGGTTGCCAGTTGGCGGAGCGGCTCTTCGAGGGCGCGGCGCAGAACATTGAGCGCCATGCGCTCTTCCTCGAATTGCGTCGTGACATTGTCAAGCGCCGGGATAGCGTTGAGCAGCGCGACGCCGCCGCCAGGCACAATGCCTTCCTCGACTGCGGCGCGGGTGGCGTTGAGCGCGTCTTCAACGCGCGCCTTGCGCTCCTTCATGGCCGGCTCGGTCGGCGCGCCAACCTTGATCACGGCAACGCCGCCAGACAGCTTCGCGACCCGCTCTTGCAGCTTCTCGCGGTCATAGTCTGATGTGGTGGTTTCGATCTGCTGCTTGAGCTGCGCGATGCGCGCCTGAATGGCCTGCTTGTCGCCATGGCCTTCGACGATCACCGTGTTGTCTTTGTCGGCCTTCACGCGACGCGCGCGGCCCAGGTCTTGCAGAGTGGCGCTTTCGAGCTTGCGGCCAATCTCTTCAGAGATGACAGTGCCGCCGGTGAGGATGGCGATGTCTTGCAGCATGGCCTTGCGCCGATCGCCGAAGCCCGGCGCCTTGACGGCCAGCGCATTGAGCGTGCCGCGCAGCTTGTTGACGACCAGCGTCGCCAGCGCTTCGCCATCAACATCTTCGGCGATGACCAGCAGATCCTTCTTGCCGCTGCTCAGCACCGCTTCCAGAATGGGAAGCAAGTCTTTGATCGAGCTGATCTTCTTGTCGGTAATTAGAATGTAGGGATCATCGAGCACCGCCTCCATGCGGGCCGAGTCGGTGATGAAGTAGGGCGAGATGTAGCCGCGATCGAACTGCATGCCCTCGACCAGCTCGTGCTCGAGATGGGTGCTCTTGCCCTCTTCTACCGTTACGACTCCGTCACGGCCAATCTTGTCCATGACGGTCGCCAGCAATTCACCCACTTCAGCATCCTGCGCCGAGATGGTGGCTACGTTGCGAATCTCGTCACGAGTCTTGAGGGTAATCGCCTGTTCGCGGATACGGGCAACCAGGGCCTGCCCGCCCTTGTCCAGCCCGCGCTTGAGCAGCATCGGGTTGGCGCCAGCCGCTACCAGCTTCAACCCCTCGTTGATGATGGCCTGCGCCAGAACGGTTGCGGTCGTTGTGCCATCACCGGCAACGTCGTTGGTCTTGACAGCAGCCTGCTTGAGCAGTTGCACCCCCAGATTGGCGAATGGGTCTTTGAGTTCGATCTCTTTCGCGACGCTGACACCATCGTGGGTAACGGTCGGCGCGCCCCACTTCTTGTCGAGCGCAACGTTACGACCGCGCGGGCCGAGCGTCGTCTTTACGGCGAGGGCCAGAGTATCAATACCGTGTTTGAGCGCTGTACGGGCTTGCTGATCGAAGATCAGTTGCTTCGCCATATCGCTTACTCCTCAATGATGCCGAGAATGTCCTTCTCTTGCAAAATCAGGTATTCCTCGTCGTCGATCTTGAACTCAGTGCCGGCATACTTCGCGAAGATCACGTGTTGCCCGGCTTTCACGGTCATCGGGATCAGCTTGCCATCATCGGCGCGCCGTCCCGGCCCGACGGCAATGACTTCGCCTTCCATCGGGCGCTCTTTGCTGGCCGTGTCAGGCAGGAAGATGCCGCCTTTGGTCTTTTCTTCACGCGGCTTGGGTTTGACAACGACACGGTCGTGCAACGGTTTGACTTGCACAGCCAACCTCCTTACTTTACGCTACGTCGCCGTTTGGGGCGCCGCTGAGACGACGCCCCGCGCGCCACTTAACTGGCGGCCTGACCGGCGCTTTGCGGCGTTGCCGCGGGCCGGCGTTGCCGATTGAAGAGCGCGAAGGCCAGACCAACCAGCACGACGATCAGGCCAATCCAGAAGGTTTGCGGTTGCGGTAAGGCGAATTCCGAAGTAGCGGTCAAGCGTGTAGGCGCCGGGTTGCCACAGGCCCATCACTGCGGCCAGCACGGTCAGCACCAGCGAATACTCGCTGCCGCCGTTGCTGATCCACAAGCCATGCGACCAGTGGACGAGCGCGATCGCTGCGATCATGACAGCGATGATTGCCAGCGGGCCAATCGGATGGAAGAGGCCAAGAGCGAAGAGCAGACCGCCACCGAACTCAGCCAGACCGGCCATCAACGCCCAGAAGCGCGGCGCGCGCAGCCCCATGCCCGCCAGCCAGTCGGCGGTTGCGCGGAGACCATGACCGCCAAACCAGCCGAAGAGCTTCTGAGCGCCATGCCCCATCATCAGCAAACCGATGACCACTTGCAGGATCAGCAGGCCGAGATCCATCGTCATGGCGTACCACCTCCTTGATCGTCAACTCAGACCGGCACCCGCAAGGGGTTCACCGGTCTTGCGTGATGATTCAAACAGGCGTACACCTGTCTAGATAAGAAAGCGATATTAGATGGTCATCAGCGCAATGTTAGCAATGTGTTAGAGAACGCGCTCAATGAGGATGGCGCTTACGAATGAGATTGTTGTTCAACCACGATTGAGCAGTGAGGCGCGAGCGCTGCCTGCTCCACTTGCGCGCACAGGGGCTTGATCCGGCGCGCAGTGACCTGTCGCCTGATCGCCAAAGACGGTTTTGACTGACCATCTCAATTAAATTATGTCAACTTAATCACAACACATGCGCCGGATCAATATCCACCACCCACCCTGCCAGCGGGCCACAGGCAGCAAGCGCTGCGGCAATCTCGTGGTGATTGGTACCTGGCGGCACGCGCAAGAGCAGATGCCAGCGCCAGCGACCGCGCTGGCGGCGGAAAAACGCGGGGGCCGGGCCAATCAGACGCCAGCCGATCAGATCGCGTTCGGTGATGTAGCGCTGTAAGGCAGATGCCAGCCGCTCGGCCTGCCGCTGACAGGCCGCCTCACTGGCTGCGCTGGTGACAAAGCGGATCAGGCGACCAAACGGCGGGTACGCCAGGCTGCGGCGAAACGCAATCTCTTCGCGGAAAAACGCCGCATAATCGTGTTCACGCGCGGCCTGGATGGCATAGTGATCGGGCTGGTAGGTCTGGATAATCACCTGCGCTCCTTCACTGCGCCGCCCTGCCCGACCGGCGACCTGAGTCAGGAGTTGAAATGCGCGTTCGCCACTGCGAAAATCGGGCAGATACAGACCGGTATCGGCCAGCACGATGCCCACCAGCGCCACCAACGGCAGATCGAACCCCTTCGCGATCATCTGGGTGCCGACCAGCACATCGATCTGATGCGACAGCATGGCCTCTAGCAACTCGTGATGAGCGTTTTTGCCGACCGCACTATCGCGATCCCAGCGCGCCACCCGCGCCTGCGGGAAGAGTTCGCGCACTGCTTCAACCACCCGTTGCGTGCCCGCGCCAATGGCGCGAATGCGACGGCTCAGGCACTGCGGGCACACCACCGGCGCCAGCGCGCGCTGGCCGCACGAGTGGCAGAACAACATCTGAACGGGCGCATCGGTCGTTGACGGGTCGCTGTCATAGTGGACCGTCAGCGGACTGGAACAACGTTCGCAACGCGGCACAAAGCCACAATCGCGGCACAGAACAAACGAAGCGGCACCCCGGCGATTGAGGAAGAGCAGCGCCTGCTCACCGCGCGCCAGGGTTGCTGCCAGCGCATGCTGGAGCGCAGCCGAGAAGATCGATGTGTTGCCCTGTTGCAACTCACGACGCATATCGATGATCCGCACCGGCGGCAAGGGGAGCGGGCGGCGCTGGATCAGGCCATCATCGCCCAGATGCGTGCCGATACGTTCGGGAAGCTGCACCAGCCGCAACACGCCCTGGCGGGCAGCGTAAAAACTCTCGACGCTGGGTGTTGCACTGCCAAGGACAACGGTCACGCCCGCGAGATCGGCCAGTTGCAGAGCGACATCACGGGCATGGTAGCGCGGCGTGGCATCGCTCTTGTAGCCCGGCTCGTGCTCTTCATCAACAATCACCAGCCCTAACTCCGGCAACGGGGCAAACAAGGCCGAGCGCGAACCGATCACAAGGCGCGCTTCGCCGCGCCGCAACCGACGCCACTCATCGTACCGCTCACCATCGCTGAGACCGCTGTGCAATACGGCGAGCTGATCGCCGAAGCGCGCAGCAAAGCGACGGATCAACTGCGCTGTCAGCGCAATCTCCGGCGCCAGCACCAGCGCCTGCCGGCCAAGGCGCAAGGCGCGCGCGATCAGGCGCAGATAGACCTCGGTTTTGCCGCTACCGGTAATACCATGCAGCAGGAAACGGCCACCGGCGCCAGCCTCAAGACTCGCAACGATCGTCTCATACGCCGCGCGCTGGGCCGGGGTCAGCGGCGGCGGCAGATCGGGCGGCACTGACAGCGTCGCCAGCGGATCGCGCCGTAGCTCGCGGCGGTGCAGAATGATCCAGCCCCGCCGCGCCAGCGCCCGCAAGCCCATCGGTGAAATCCCGGTCGCCTGACGCACTTCCGTTACGGTTGGCAAGTCGGCGCCCTGATAGGCAGCCAGCCAGCGCAGCGTCGCGGCCTGGCGGGGCGCGCGCGCTACCGTCGCCAACGCCTCGGTGAGGTTTGACACGGCAAGCTGCACCACCTGCTCGTAGCGCGGGCGCACCCGTGGCGGGTCGATGCGAACGCAGCGAGTAATCAACCCACGCTCAGCCAATGCCTGATACGCTGCGCGCAGATCAGCATCACTGCCGCGCAATGCCGCGCGCAATTCGGCTTCACTCTGTTCGCCATGACGGCAAAGATAGAAGAGAATGGCGCGTTCGCGCTCAGGCAATGAACCCGGTTCGCAGGCCAGACCTGCCGCGGTTGCCCGCCATGTGGTCATCGCGCGCTGATCGATGCCCGGCGGCAGACAGAGATCAAGCGCAGCGGCCAGCGGCGCATGATAAGCGGCAGCAACCCAGCGCGCTAATTGCAGACCAGACGGCGGGATAGAGATGTCAGGATCAACCAGATCGATCAGATCGCGCAGATCGGCGCGGATGCGCTGGTGCAGATCGATCACCACCCCTTGCACCTGTTGCTGGCGCAGCGGCACCCAGACCAGATGACCAACCGTGATCGTTGCGCGCAAATGATCAGGCACGCGATACGAAAAGGCGCGATCGCGACTGGCGGTCGGCCCGGCAAGATGGATCACAACATCGGCAACAAGCACGCACCTTTCTCCATCGTGAACATGCGAGATGCTGTGTTCAGCAGAGGCAACGTCGGCGGTCAATGCAGATTGCCGTCGTTGCATGCAAGCGATACTCGCCCTCAGTCTTCCGGCAGTTGGATCATGCGACACGGTCGCTCAACCCCTTGCACCACAGGTGTAAACCTGAACTGCGCCGGCACATGTTGTGCTATACTTGCCGTTTGGATCGTTCGGAGGGTCTCGGGCTGGCAACGGGCCGGCTTCTCCCCTCCGTAAACATCAAAGAGAGGTTGCACAATGGCCAACGTTACCCTCCAATCACAACGCCGCCACATTTTCGGCAAAAAGGTCAAAACGCTGCGCCGCGAAGGCATCATTCCGGCCAACTTCTACGGCAAAGGGGTTGAGACGACTGCGATTCAGGTCAATGAGCGCGACTTCGAGCAGATCTACCGCACCGTGCCGAAGGGGGATTCATTCACCCTCGACATCGAAGGAACCACCTATCCGGTTGTGATTTATGTCGTGCAACGGCATCCGGTCACCCGCAAGTTCCTGCATGTCGATTTCAAGCTAGCCTGATCGACCACACGGCGAGCCGGCGTAATCATGCCGGCTCGCTCGTCCATCACCCCGCATACCGTCGTCCCTTCCAGGTCACGCCACGACCGAACTGAACGCGCAGAATGCCGTAGCCAGCGATAAACAGATACATCAGCAAACCGATCGGCCACAGCAACGCATACCAGGGGCTGAGGCGATAGAACCTGCGATAAAGCGTACCCCAGAAGAGCAACCCAGCCAGCCACGACACTATACCAGCGCTCATAGCTACCGCTGCGGCAATCGATGGCGCACCTGCCAACCCGGTGAGAAACAACATCCACGGCCCATACGCCTGCGCAAGCAACAGGCTCATACCGGTCAACGACCGCCAACCGCCGCTGCGCGAGCCAGCCGAGGCATTCTTCATCAGTCCCTCGGCAACCTCGGCGGCACTGGTATACATCCGCACCGTCAGATACTCAAGCCCAACTGCGCCACGCACGGTAAAGCCAGCCGCGCGCAACGTCTGCCCCAGTCGCACATCTTCGAGCACCTCGCCGCGCACCGCACTGTGACCGCCAATCGCATCGTAAGCAGCGCGACGCACAAAGATACACTGGCCATTAGCCAGCACCTCTTCAGGCCGCACATCAGGTTGGGCCAAGCGTTCAAAGGGAAAGATCGACACAATCAGGGCAATGAACGGCGGCAAGACCAGCCGTTCAGCCCAGGATCCCAACTCGAGGAAGGGAAAGATGGTGACCATGTCGCCATCAGTGGCCAGCGCGTGCGAGAGTAGCGCAGCAGTCAGATCGGGCGCCGGGGCAGTGTCAGCATCGAGGAAGAGCAACCATTCGCCGCGGGCAACCGCGCTGGCCTGCTGACAGGCATGACATTTTCCAACCCAGCCCGGCGGCAAAGGCCGCCCCTGCACGACACGCAGGCGAGCGTCGCCAGCGGCCAGATCGGCCAGGATCAGCGGTGTGCGATCGGTTGAACCATCATCAACCACCACCACCTCGAAGTGCGGATAACGCTGCGCCAGCGCCGCGCTCACGCACCGTCGAATGGCCCGTTCTTCGTTGCGCGCCGGAATCAAGATCGAGATGAACGGTGGATCAGCAGGCAGGCATGGTGACGCCAAACGCGGAATGCGCTGGAGCCGTCGCCAGTTTGCGCCAAAACTGGCCAGCAATCCGCCACCAATCAGCAACGACAGCAGAATCGACCACATGTGCGCCCCCATATCACCGGCAGCCATCACCAGTATAACAGGTCTGCCAGAACGCGCGAAGAGTAAGGGCATACTTTCATAAAATGTCCTCTTTGTCGGCGACCAGGAGAAGATACGCCTCTGTCAGGCAAGTGATCGCGTGATGATTGCGCCACACACACGCGAAGTTCACAAAGGCTGCGCTCATGGATCGCACACTCCTGTTCGCCATGTCCCTCGTGCCGTCTTTCTCAACCAGCAATGGAAACTTATCATCGGCGACACGGCCAACATCCCCGCTCTGCCGCCGGCGCGTCGGCGGGGCGCAGACGGCGCTATTGCGCATCCTGATGCGCTGGA
>FWPV01016121.1_pt1 | contig 10588 bp, 10 predicted proteins | sample 2228371 | NCBI WGS metagenome assembly FWPV01 (sample SAMEA103939776, study PRJEB20133) | metagenome
TGTCCCCTGTGATCCCGACTTCCTGGGGGCTGGCGGTCCCGGACCATTCGATAGTGCCGGCGCCGCCCCCGGCCAGTGCGAACACGTATCCGCTCTGCTCGGGGTCCGGATTGCCTACCAGGCCCTCGGCGACCAAGTCCTTTTCGTCGCCGGCGTAGGCCCGGTGCCGCTGGAAGTACAGTTCCTGGGCTGAGGTCCAGGTGCGCAGGTGGGCAATCGCCGCCGCCTCGTTGGCGGCCTTCTTCGAGCTCTGAAGGTTGGGTACAGCCAGGGCGGCGATGATGCCGATGACCGCTACCACGATCAGCAGCTCGATCAGGGTAAATCCGCGGGTTCGCTGGTGGGGTGGTTTCATGGTTTGCCGGGTATTGTAAGTGTCGTGGACTGGGCTTACTCTGTGATTCCGCTCACCCGGCCGTTTCCCTTGTCTCCAGAGCGCGATCCTGTGCTGACTCGCGCCGGCGGCTGCGGTCGGCGGCTGCAGGATCAAAATGAGGATGGGAACTTTTTAGCGGTTCGGCCGTTTCAGAGGAGGAAAGTGCCGCACTGCCGGAGGAAACCTTGGACCCGGAGGGAGGATGTCAATGCAGTGGAGTCTGAGTCTGCTGGCCGCTCTTTTGCTGGTTGGAGATAATCTGTCGGCGCAGATCAATGCCCGGCTCTTGCGTTACCCGGATGTCTCCGAAAACCTGGTCTGCTTTGTCTATGCCGGGGACATCTGGATCGTGGAAAAAGCGGGCGGGACCGCACGAAGGCTCAGCTCACCCCGCGGTGAGGAGAGTTTCCCGCGTTTCTCTCCCGATGGGACCCAGCTTGCGTTCAGTGCCAACTATGACGGCAACACGGATATCTATGTGCTGCCGGTAAGCGGCGGCGAACCCCGACGGATCACCCACCATCCCGCGCCGGACCGAATGGTGGACTGGAGCCCCGACGGCCGCTTTCTCCTGTTTGCTTCCAGCCGGGAGAGTGCGACCCCCCGCTTCAACCAGCTTTACCGGGTCCCGGTGGGGGGCGGCATGCCTGAGAAACTCCCGCTGGCGCATGCCGAATTCGGCTCCTTTTCCGCCGACGGCAAGTCTTTGGTTTTCCAGATGATCAGCCTCGATTTCCGGACCTGGAAGCGTTATCGGGGCGGAATGGCCGCCGACCTGTGGCGGGTCGACCTGGACACGCGGGAAGGTCGCAACCTGACCTCCCATCCCGCCAACGACACCCAGCCCATGTGGCACGGCTCCAGTGTCTACTTCCTGTCTGACCGGGACGAAAGCATGCGGCACAACCTGTGGGCCATGGATTTGCGGTCCGGCCGGTTGCGTCAGCTCACCCGCTTCACGGACTTCGATTTGCGGTTCCCGGCGATCGGTCCCTCGGAGATCGTTTTCGAGGCGGGTGGCCGCCTGTACCTCTTCAATCTGCGGAGCGAGAAATACGAACCGATCGAGGTTCGGGTGGTCACGGACGCCGTCACGCTGCGTCCGGCAACTAAGAGCGTGGCGGCGATGATCCAACATTTCGACGTCTCACCCACTGGCCGTCGGGCTGTGTTCGAGGCCCGTGGAGAGATCTTTTCGGTACCCGCGGAACACGGAGTGATCCTCAACCTGACAAACACGCCGGGAGCCGCCGAACGTTACCCGGTATGGTCACCGGACGGCAAACGGGTCGCCTACCATTCGGACCGGAGTGGTGAATATCAGGTGGTCATCCGGGAACTGTCCTCGGGAGCCGAGACCGTAATCACCTCTTTCACCTCCGGATTCCGCTATCGACCCTTCTGGTCGCCGGACTCTAAGAAGCTGGCATTTGTCGACCAGAAGCTCGACCTGCAGGTGCTGGATGTGGAGACCCGTGAGGTCAGGCACGCGGACAAGCTTCGCGGGTATACCCACGGCGGACTGGAGTCATTTGTTCCAAGCTGGTCTCCCGACAGCCGATGGCTCGCCTATGCCTCCAATGTGGACAACCTGAACGGCGCCATTTTCCTCTACGACACCCGGGAAGGTGTCCGGCATCAGTTGACCTCCGGTTACTACTCCGACGACCAGCCGGTTTTCGACCCGGAGGGCAAATACCTTTACTACCTGACCGGACGGAGCCTGTCTCCCATCTACGGCGACGTCGAAGACACCTGGATTTACGCCAATACCACCCAAATCGCCGCGGTACCGCTCCGGCCTGAGGTTCCCGATCCCCTGGCTCCCCGCAACGACGACGAAGCGTCCGGAGCGGCAAAGGAGCCGCCCGGAGAAGGGAAGTCCACTGCGGCGTCGGGGCCTGCGGGAGACCAGTCTGCCGGCAGCCCTGGAGGTGCCGCAAAGAAGGCTGACGAAACCACCGATGCCAAGCCGCCGGAGGTAGCCATCGAGCTGGAAGGCTTCGAACGAAGGGTGCGGATCCTGCCTCCGGCCGCCGGCAACCTCCGGCGTCTCGCCGCGGCGCCCGGCAAGGTGATCTACCTGCGTTTTCCACGCACCGGCAGTGGAGAGCAGGCGGCGACCTCGATGTATTACGACCTCAAGGACCGCGAAGAGAAGACGATCCTCAGCGGCATCCATGAACAGGTGCTCACGGCGGACCGCAAGAAGCTGTTGGTTCGCAGGGAGCGGCAGTTCGCCATTGTGGAGGTGGCCGCCGATCGCAAGTTCGAGAAACCGTTGCGGGTGGAGGAGCTGGAGACGACCGTCGAACCCCGGCAGGAGTGGCGTCAGCTCTATACGGATGCCTGGCGGCTGATGCGGGACTACTTCTACGATCCCGGCATGCACGGGGTGGACTGGCAGGGGATCAGGGATCATTACGGAAGGCTGCTCGAGGACGCTGTCACCAGGTGGGACGTGGACTTCCTGATCGGCGAGATGATTGCGGAGCTGAATGCTTCGCACGCCTACAAGTTCGGCGGCGACACCGAACAGCCGATCCAGCGTGGAGTCGGCCTGCTGGGGGCGGACTTCGCTCTGGAGAACGGAGCTTTCCGGGTGACAAGGATCGTGGACGGCGGAGTCTGGGATGCAGAGGCGAGGTCCCCCCTGCTGCGCGCGGGGGTCCGGGAAGGGGAGTACATTCTGGCCGTCAACGGCGTACCCCTGGACACCACCCGCGATGTGTGGGCCGGCTTCCAGGGGCTGGCCGGCAAGACGGTGACGCTCACCGTCCACTCCGAGCCTTCCCTGGAAGGCGCCCGCCAAGTCCTGGTTGAGACCCTGTCCAGTGAGGTTCGGCTGCGCAACCTTGCCTGGATTGAAGCCAACCGGCGTTACGTCGAAGAGGCCACTGAGGGACGGGTCGGCTACATTTATGTGCCGGATACCGGAACCAACGGACAGACCGAGCTGGTACGCCAGTTCCGGGCCCAGTTCAACAAGGACGGGCTGATCATCGATGAGCGTTTCAACGGAGGCGGGCAGTATCCCGACCATTTCGTCGAGCTGCTGAATCGCCGGCGGACCGGCTACATCGGGTTCCGGGATATGCCCCCCAGCGCGATGTCGATGCTTTCCCGAACCGGGCCCCAGGTGATGCTGATCAATGCCTGGGCGGGGTCCGGGGGCGATCTGTTCCCCTACCTGTTCCGGGAAGCGGGCCTCGGGCCGCTGATCGGTACTCGAACGTGGGGTGGCCTGATCGGTATCAGCGGTGCCCCCCGGCTCATCGACGGTGGCGGGATCACCGCGCCCACCCTGGCGCTGTACGGACCGGACGGACGGTGGCTGATCGAGGGACACGGTGTGGAGCCGGACATTGAGGTGGCGGAGAACCCCACCGCCGCCGGGCCGGCCGACGATCCCCAACTGCGCCGGGCCGTTGAGGAAGTCATGCGTCTGATGCAAAGCCGGCCGCCGGTGTTTGTCCAGCCGCCGCCCTTCGACGACCGGACGGTGCGGGGCCTCAAGAACACCAGCCGCCGCTGAGGGTCTGGGCGGATTCGTGCAGTCGCAAGCCCGGCGGAACTCGCTCCATCGGAACCGGAGGGGGTATCATGGAGGCAAGCATGTCTGAGCCCGAGACCCCCCCGGCCCGCTTCGTGGCATCCGAGGAGCTTGAGGTCCGCTTTCATCGAACCATTCCCGGTGACATTCGGCTTATCGACCAGGTCGTGACAGAAGTGATGGTCCTGGTGTCCCAGACCGGTTGCGCCGTCGACAAGGAGTTTGAGGTGGAGGTCGCTCTGCGCGAGGCCCTGGCGAACGCCGTCCTTCACGGCTGCAAAGGGGACCCCGAAAAGCAGGTGGCGATCTGGGTCGCCTGCGCCGAGTCCTTGGGAATCCTGGTGGTGGTTCGCGATCCCGGGGAAGGATTCGATCCCTCGTTGATCCCGAGCCCGGTAGTGGGGGAGAACGTCTTCCAGTCCCATGGCCGCGGGATCTTCCTGATCAACCAGCTCATGGACGAGGTCCGCTTCGAGCGTGGAGGGACCGAAATCCACATGCTCAAGCGCCGGGCCGAGTGACTGTTCCCCGCCCATCGGCTTGATCCGTGACAGTCCGGTAGGTAGTCTGAGGCGAAGGACATGGACCAACCGGCGTCGCTGCGTATCCTGATCGTGTGCAGCGGGAACATCTGCCGGTCCCCCATGGCGGAAGTCCTGGCCCGCCGGAAACTGGAAGAGGCCGGATTTTCAGGGTTCAGTGTCGATTCGGGCGGTACGCTGGATCTTGGGGAACAGCCTGCCCATCCCCACGCACAGCGCGCAGTCCGAGTGCGGGGACTGTCCCTGGAGGACCACCGTTCCCGGGTCATCTCGGCCGCCCAGCTCGATCAGGCAACCCACATCCTGGTGATGGCTCCGGAACATGTCCGTGAAGTCCTGTTTCGGCGCCCGAATTTCCAGGACCGCATCGTCAAGCTCTGGGAGTTTACGGACAAGCCTCGTCGCCTGAGCCGTATCGCAGACCCGATTGGTCAGCCGTACAAGGTTTTCGCCGCCTGCCGGGACGACATCGAGGAGTGTCTCAAGAACTGGATCAAGACCCTCCGGGTCGAGTCCTGATCCCTGTCCGGGGGCTCGCCGGCTGTGCTTCGCCTGACGGGAGGCCGCCTTTCAAGGGACGCCTGATTCAATGGACGCCTAGTCTGAATTGGCGGCGAAGTACATCTTGCAGGGGGGCAGGCCCGGCCGGGGCGATCGCGCCGGGGACTTCAACAGGTCGGCCAGTGTCCACTTTCCCAGTACTCCCACGCAGGCGGAGTGGAGTTCCGCCATGGCCTGGTGAAAGGCGCAGATGTCGGCGGTTTGGCCGCTGTCGGAACAGTAGTTGGCGGTAATCAGGCCTTGGGAGGCCTCGACGATCTGGAGCAGCGTGATGGTCTCGGGTGAGCGGGTCAGCAGCACGCCGCCCCGAACCCCGCGCAGGGAAGTGAGGAGTCCTGCCTTGACCAGGCCCCGCAGTGTCTTGCCCAGATAAGTGGGAGAGCATTTGAGGACTCCCGCCATCTGATTGGGAGAGACCGCTTCCTCGAACCTGGAAACGGCCAGATACAACATCGCCCTGATTGCCAGTTCGGAAGTTCGGGTCAGCATCGCTTGCTCCGTGTCCCACAGGCTCCCTCCTGCGGGGTTGCCCCTGTCGATGGATCGAGAGGCGTCGCCCCTAGTCCGCAGCCGGCGGTGCACTGTCCTCCGCCATGTGAGGGTATCGGTAATCCCTCGGGGGATTGAAGTTTTCCTTAACGGCTCTGACGTTGACCCAACGCAGGAGGTTGAGGGCCGAGCCTGCCTTGTCGTTGGTACCGGAGGCCCGGGCTCCGCCGAAAGGCTGCTGTCCCACCACTGCGCCGGTGGGTTTGTCGTTGATGTAGAAGTTCCCGGCGCTGTGCACCAGAACCTCTCTTGCCTGCAGAATCGCTTTGCGGTCCCGGGCCATGACCGCTCCCGTCAGGGCGTAAGGACTGGTGGCATCGCACAGGTGGAGCGTTTCCTCCCAGCGCTCGCTGGGGTACACGTAGACGGTCAGCACCGGTCCGAAAATCTCCTCTTCCATGGTCCGGAAGTGCGGGTCGGTGGTGACGATGGTGGTTGGTGCGATGAAGTAGCCGTCCCGATCGTCCCAGGTGCCGCCGGTTATGATCGCGGCGTCGGGTCTCCCTTTGGCGTACTCGATGTAACCGGTGATGGACTCGAAAGCGGCCCGGTCGATGACCGCGCCCATGAAATTCCTGAAATCCTCCACATCACCCATGGCGATGGTGGCGACCGTGTCCACATAGCGGCGCTTCAACTCCGGCCACAGGCGATCAGGAACATAGGCCCGCGAAGCGGCGGAACACTTCTGCCCCTGATACTCGAAAGCCCCTCGCACCAGGGCGGTTACGGTGGCGTCCAGATCCGCCGACTCGTGGACCATCACGAAGTCCTTGCCGCCCGTCTCACCCACGATGCGGGGATAGCTGCGGTAACGGGCGATGTTGTCTCCGATGGTCTTCCACATGTCCTGGAAGACGGCGGTGGAGCCCGTGAAGTGGACGCCGGCGAGCTGGGGATGCGAAAGCGCGGGACGCCCCACGGCTCCGCCCGGGCCGGGCAGGAAGTTGATGACACCGTCGGGCAAACCGGCCTCCCGGAACAGGCGCATCAGTTGGTAAGCCGAGTACACGGCGGAAGAAGCCGGCTTCCAAAGCACGACGTTGCCCATCAGCGCCGGGGCGGTGGGGAGATTGCCGGCGATCGACGTGAAGTTGAAGGGCGTGACCGCAAAAACGAAGCCTTCCAGGGGTCGGTACTCGAGCTGATTCCAGGTTCCGGTTGGACTGTAGGGCGGCTGATCGGAGTAGATGCGTGCCAGAAACTCGGTGTTGAAGTTGAAGAAGTCGATCAGCTCACAGGCGGCGTCAATTTCCGCCTGATAAACGGTCTTGCTCTGGCCGAGCATGGTGGCGCCGTTCAGGGTGTCCCGGAAGGGCCCGGCCAACAGTACGGCCATCCGGCGGAAGATGGCGACGCGTTCTTCCCACGGCATCCGCGACCATTCCTGCCAGGCCCGGCGAGCCGCCTCCACCGCCGCCTCCACTTCCTCGGCTCCGGCTTGGTGGTAGCGGGCGAGCAGATGTCCGTGGCGGTGGGGCATCCGGCACTCGGCCATGCGCCCGGTCCGCACTTCCTTGCCGCCGATGATGAGAGGGATCTCCAACACTTCGGCCTGGAGTTCGCGAAGTTTCGCCTGGAGGCGTCGTCGTTCCGGACTGCCGGGTGCATATTGCAGGACCGGCTCGTTGACCGCAGTGGGGACTGAAGCGATTCCGTTGTGCATCGAGGACCTCCCTGGAGTCCGGATCAGCCGGCGGCTGTCAGGTCAGGCACCCTTCGATACTCCATCCGGATCTGAGAACGCAGCAGCTCCAGGGCTTCCTCCTGGGTACGGCCGATGGCCGAGAATGGGCGCACCCGGACGAACATCCCCTGCCGGGGCGCACGCGCGGAGGCGAGAACCAGTGGGCCCATCTTCTCGAAAGTGATCTGGAACTGAATACCCTTGTGCTGCCATTCCATCGCGGACAGCGAGTATATCGGGGGCTCTGTAACCATGGCAAACCACCTCAGAAATCCGGCAGCCGATAACCTTTACGGTGACGAACCTGGTAAGCCTTGCCGTCCACCAGCCGTACCTCGATCCGGCGGAACCGGCCGTCGGGAACCAGGTCCCGGGGACGGTAGGTGAGCGTGTACTGGCTGCGGAGTTCGAGGTTGATCTGGTCGAAGGCGTCGTCCAGCTTCTCTGCCGAGTAGGGGAAGAAGGCGGAGCCACCGGTCAGGTCGCACAGCTCCCTGAGGTTGTCTTCACCCCGCTTGCTGGATCCGGCCCCGAATCGCGAGGTGCCGATGGCATAGACCGTCACCTCGGAGGTTTGGATCATCTTGAGGGTTTCCTCGAAACTGAGGCGGCTGTGAAGGTCTTCGCCGTCGCTGACGATGACGATGGTCTTGCGAGCATCCCGCCCGGTCATCTTGTCGCGGGCCACCAGATACAGGGCGTCCCACATGGCGGTCCCGCCGCCGGCTCGCAGAGATTCAATGCCCCGTTCGATCTCCGAGGGACGGTCTGTAAAGTCCTGGATCAGCGAGGTGCCCCGGTCAAAATCCACCAGCAGCGCCTGGTCTCTCCGCCGCATCACCGAACGGATGAAATTGATGGCGGCCCGCTTTTCGAAGTCCAGCTTCAGCCGGACGCTGGAACTGGTGTCGATGAGCAGACCGATCTGGAGCGGCAGGTCGGACTCCCGGGAGAAGTTGGTAATCTCCTGCGGGATCCCATCCTCGTAGACGATGAAGCGGTCCTGGGAGAGGTCGGTGACAAAGCGGCCCTGACGGTCGGTGACGGTGACGAAAACGTTGACCCTCTCCACCTCCACGCGGATCTGGGCTTCTGGCCGGTCCCTGCCGCCGGAGGGGCCATTATCCTGGAATGCCGCCGGCAGGAGCAGGAGTGGGACCGCGAAAAGGACCGGCTTCGCCATCTTTATTAATGTACCTGATCCGTTTAGACTGAAAAAATCGCCTGAGGCTCGGGTAGGACAGAATGTCGACGCAGGGACGGTTGGAGCAGGTCAACGCGGTCATCGAGCGGATCATGAGCGAGTGGTACGAGCGGCTGCGTCAGCATTACGTCACCGACGAGGACAGCCGCGAGCTGGGGCTCGAACCCGAGGTCAAGTATTTCCGGGAGTTCGGGAGCCATCGCATCAAGTTCTCCCGAAAAGGAGAGCTGGACGTCACCTACGGTCTGGCCGCAGAGCAGAAAAACGGCTCGCTGGTCGTCGTGTCCAGCGTCAACAACAAGTCCCAGGGCTTCGACTACGACCGCTTCGTGGAGAAACTCAAGCTGTACTACTGGGCCAGCCGCAACGAGAAGCCTTGGACCCATCCTGAGGTCGACCATTTCACGTACGGGGACCTGGTGAAATTCGAACCCCGGATGGGGCAGTCGGTCTCGCTGGATATCCGCAAGGACAAGGCGGACATTCTGCGCCTCGCTTTCCAGATCGCGCCCGAACATGAGAACCTGCTGCTGAGCAACCACGAGCTGCTTCGCGATCTGGTGGAAAACTACTGCCTGAACCCCCTCAAACGCATCTACGCGGAGTCCTACCGCCAGGGCTGAGCAGCGTCCCCCGCAGGAGGAAGACATGAGCCCAGAGCAAGACCAGCGTCTCCAGGAGTTCTTCAACACTGAATTCCCGTGGACGTTCAGCGCGGCGGAATGCAACTTCCTGATCCAGTTGCTGGCGCATCTGGTTCAGGAGAATCCACCCTTCATCCGGGGTCCACAGGGAGAGAAGGAGCACCTCAACTATCAAAGCATCCGGATTGCGGTCCTGCTCAACGAGAAACTGAGTGCACAGTTCCAGCGGCGCAGCAAGGAAGCAGCAGTGGTAATGGGCGAGGGCAAAGGGCCGGCCGGCCGGGTGCAGTGAGACGGTTGCCCGGTTTGGGCATCCACCCGGTGCATGATCGGACGGCGATGGGAAGAGGTACCGCAATTGGGAAAGGTCGACGAGACTGAGATGGACGGTCTGGGTGAGCGCAAGTTGGCAATTCTCGGTTTGGGAAAGTTGGGCGGCATTCTGCTCCGCTCTTTTCTGGAGCGGGGTCTGACCCGTCCCGAGCTGGTCAGGGCCACGGTACGCCATGACAGCCGCGCTGAGGCGCGGCGGCGGGACTTCCGGGTGGACGTCGGGACCGACAACGTCTGGGCGGCCGAATGGGCGGACGTCATCCTGCTGTGCGTCAAGCCGGCGGGTGTGCTGGAGGTGGTTCGCGCCCTGGCGCCGGTGATGGGGCCCGACAAGCTGATCATTTCGGTGGCGGCGTCGGTGACCACCCAATACATCGAGCAGGGGCTCGGCAAACCGGTTCCGGTGATCCGGGCGATGCCCAACACTCCCTGCTCGGTGGGCTGCGGCATGACCGCGATCTGCCGGGGAAGCTACGCCAGTGAAGCGCACCTCGATCTGACCCGAAGTCTGTTCGACGCCGTGGGCAGGACGGTAGTTGTGGACGAAAGCCACTTCGATGCGGTGACCGGGCTGTCCGCCAGCGGACCGGCTTTTATTTACATCATCCTGGAGTCGCTGGCCGAGGCGGGGGTCAAGGTGGGTCTCCCGCGGGAGGTGGCGACCCTGCTGGCGGCGCAGACCGCCCAGGGGGCCGCACGGGTGGTACTGGAGACCGGCAGCCACCCGGCCTTGCTCAAGGAACTTGAGGAGGGCAAGCTACGGGTTACCCTGATCAAGGCGGTCATGAAAGCGACCCAGCGGGCCAAGGAGCTGGTCTACGGCGCCTGAGTCGGGCGCCGGCTGCAACTTTCCCCAGGGTTCGGGATCGTTGGGGGAAAATGGAGGCGTCGCCCGGGCTCGGACCCGGGATGCAGAAAGTGATGATAAGCGTGGTCGGTGCCAGATGGTTATTGGGTGTGTCGGTTCCCCTGCTGGCGGCGGCGGGCTTGCTGGTCCTGCAGGCCGGTGAACCGCCCGAGAAGCCGCTGCAACTGGAAGCGAAGATCGAGTACCAGGGCGCCAACGGTCTGGTGCAGTTGCAGTGGCGGGACATGTCCGACAATGAGCTCGGGTTTGAGGTCCTGCGTTCCGACAACAA
>FWPV01016122.1_pt1 | contig 10587 bp, 8 predicted proteins | sample 2228371 | NCBI WGS metagenome assembly FWPV01 (sample SAMEA103939776, study PRJEB20133) | metagenome
GAAAGAAAATCCACAGGCTCTTATTATACGCCACCCGAACTGGTTGCCGAACTGATTCGCTCAGCCCTCGACCCGGTCATCCAGGATAGATTGGAAGAAGCAAAGCGAATGGCCAGTAGCGACTGGCTAATGGTAAAAGACCCTTATAGAAAGGAGTTTATCCATTATGCAAGTCAAAGACTACAGAGAACTGGAAGTGTGGCAACGGGGGCGGGCAATCGCAAAGGCGGCATATCTTCTGACCAGGGCATTCCCCAAGGAGGAAGTCTACGGGATGACTTCACAGATCCGAAGGGCAGCGACTTCAATTCCAGCCAATGTGGCGGAAGGATGGGGACGACACTATTCGGCGGAGTTCATTCAATTTCTGCGGATGGCCAACGGCAGCCGGACGGAATTGGAAACACATCTGATCGTGAGCGCGGACGTCGGCCTTTGCACGGAGAAGGAGATCCAGCCACTGCTTCAGGAGACAGAAATTTTGGGCAAACAACTCCTCTCTCTGGAGCGCAGCCTCCAACGGAAAAAGAGGTAGAGGAGCTCTGGAAGAAAACTCCATTTGCTACTCGCCATTCTCTATTGGCTTCTTCAGCTATTCTTAATCTGAAAATTTGCGACCCCGCCTCAGGTTCTGGCCATTTCCTGCTTGCAGCGGCAAGAAGACTTGGCAAAGAACTGGCTCGGATCCGGACAGGTGAAGATGAACCCGCTCCTGAAAGGCAAAGAGAGGCGATACGGGATGTGGTTTCTCACTGCATCTATGGAGTAGATAAGAATCCCCTTGCTGTAGAACTCTGCCGGGTAGCCCTCTGGATTGAATCCCATGCCGAGGGCAAACCTCTAACCTTTCTCGATCATAGGATTCGCTGTGGAGATTCCCTCGTGGGGGTTATGGATTTGGAAGTGCTAAAAGAAGGTATCCCGGATGAGGCCTTTACACCCATTAGTGATGACGACAAAGATCTTGCCAAAAGTCTTAAACGTCAGAATAGAGACGAGCGATGGGGACAGCGTACCTTTTTCTCTAAATTTAATGCAGCCAAAGAGGTTGAAAACTTAAGTGCCATAAGCAAAGAGCTTGATGAAATCCCGGATGATTCGCCTGAAGCAATTCGGGAAAAAAGCCGTAGGTTCATAGAACTTCAAAGGCAGGCCGAAGTAAAGAGAGTAGCTTGCAACTTATGGACTGCGGCATTCTTTCAGCCAAGAAATAGCCAAACTCAAAAAACTGCCCTTATCACTACAGACACTTTACGTAGCTACTTGGAATCAAATAAAACATACCAGCAGGCTATTGCTTGCGCTCAAACACTGGCTTTTAAATATCGCTTCTTTCATTGGCCCCTCGAATTTCCAGAAGTTTTTGAAAAAAGTGGGTTTGATATAGTACTCGGTAATCCTCCCTGGGGGCAAAAAGCTTTAGGCATTAGTGAAAGGGCAGTGAGGTTTATAAAAAAGAATTTTCCGTCTTCTACAGGAATTTTTGACATTTTTAGACCGTTTGTAGAGCTTGCCATCCGTCTGAGTATTAGTAATGGAATAGTTGGATTAGTTTTACCAGACATATTATTACTAAAGAACTATGAGGATACACGTCTTCTTATTTTAGAAAATACAAAAATTAAATCGATTGATTGGTGGCGGAAGCCATTTCAAGATGCAACCATGGATGTAATTACATTGGAAGTAAGAAAGGATTCAGGCATTAATGATAACCAAATGCGGGTAACTATCACATTCTATTATACAAGAAGACTTCAGATCAAATCCTCGATTCACTTTTAACATTTTCCTGACACCGGAGAAAAGAGAAATTCTCAAATCTCTTGATAGATATCCTCGTTTTGGCGAATTCTTCGAAATTCACGAAGGGGTCCATAGTGGAAATATTCGTGAATTGCTTTTTACGAAAAGAGTAATTGATGATAGCTGTCAGAAATTATTGTTTGGAGGGAATGATATTGCCCCATATTCTGTTAAATGGGGAGGATATTATATCTGTTTGTCGAAAGTGCCAGAAGTGAAAACAAAAGAGAATTATGCCAATATTGGAAGGCATGAGTGGCATAGAGCAGAAAAAATTCTCGTCCGCAGAACTGGCGATTATATTCTTGCAGCAGTGGACAAAGAAGGCTTTTATGCAAGCAATAACTTCTTTCTTGTGCTACCTAAGTCGAGTTGTAGCTTAGATCTGGATGGTCTGTGTGCGCTTCTAAATAGTAAATTCATGACATGGTACTTTCGAACCGTAGAGCCAAGACAAGGGCGTGTTTTTGCAGAATTGAAAATAAAACATATTAAGGACTTTCCTCTTCCTTATGAAATTTCTAAGTTTAAAGGTTGCCAACTACTGAATGAACTTGGGGCAGAACGCAGGAAATTAGCAGGTTTATTACTGAATGCTCAAACCGCTAGCGAGCATTATCATTTGAAAGCTAAATGTAAAATTATTGACAATAAAATTGATAAAATTATTTTACAGTTTTTCGGTCTTTCACCAAACCAAATTTTTACAGAGAAGGAGGTAGAACAATGGGAAATCAACACACCAATAGAAAGGGAAGAACATCCCGAAGATGCATGATTGTTGAAAGGCATGATTGGGAGACAGGTGGTTCTGAGCAACAAATACAATTTGTTTTGGAAATTGCAAGGAATTTCTTTGGCTCAGGTCATAGAGACCGAAAGATACATATTCGTGTTTTTTTACCCGGTCGGGCTTCTATGCCAGCTTTTGAAAAAGATATAGTAATCTCTAGAGAATACAAAAATGGGACTCGCAGAACAAATGGCTTTTCAGAAATGGGTGCAGTTCCAACGTCTTTCATTTTTTTTGAAGAAACAGAGCAACCTAATACATATGATGTGTGGTGGGAAACCGACAAGGCAATAGTAGCAGCAAAGTACTCTAACTGGCACCAGGGTCGGAATACTCAATATGGCCGTGGGAGATTATCTATAATTGTTCCCGCACCAGTTTCGAGAAACATTGACAGAGTTTAGGACTATCCACTTCCGATGGGAAGAGAACGGCACGGTCGCTGTTGAACATGAGTGGAATCCGCCCGAATGGGCTGAAATTGCTGAAGATGGAATTCCACTTTCACCATTCAAATGGGATGAAAACCGCCGATCCGTCCTTCGGGCGGAGTTGGATGCTTATTATGCGAAACTCTATGGCCTCACACGTAAGCAACTTCGTTATATCCTTGACCCCGCTGACTTAACGGAAAAGGAAATTAAGGATATCCTCGATCCATGGGAAGAAGTGGAAGATCCGCTCGACCCCGAAGGTTACAAAAAGCGAGTTGAAAAAAGCACCTTCCCTGGCGAAACTTTTAGAGTATTGAAAGAGAAAGAAATTCGCCAATTCGGCGAATACCGCACCCGCCGTTTAGTATTGGAGGCATGGAATAAATTGAACCAGGGATAGTCTCAGAATTTATGCAAAACAGTAAATATCCATTTTCAGCTGATAGACCTATAACCTCATGCTCCGAGGATCTTCTTGGAAGATCTGGTTTTGCCAAATCCATCGCAGCGGCTATTAAAGGATGGACTGGGAATGACAGCCTTGTTATTGCCCTTTATGGATCTTGGGGAAGTGGTAAAACATCAATTAAGAATATGACTGTTGAAACCCTACGGAGTGATGAGGAGACCTGTCCTTTGATCGTTGAGTTCAACCCTTGGCAATGGGCAGGACAAGAACAACTTGCTGAGGCTTTCTTTCAACAAATTGGTCTAGTTCTTGGGAAAGATACAAACAAAGAGGGCAGAAAAAGGGCAGCAAAGTGGCGGGCCTATGCAGCTTATCTTAATGCGGGTTCCTTTTTTGCTCAAGGACTAAGGAATACAATTTTTTGGATTCTGTTAATTATAGGATTGGTTGGATTAGGTGGCTTATTCAGTCAATTTACTTGGATTAAAACAACCCTATTGATTATCGTTTTCGTTTCATTTGGCCTATCAGTGATGCTCAGGTGGGGCGGAAAATTATCAGAACAGATTGCAGATATTTTCTCTGCCAGATCAGAGGCCCGTCGCCAAAGTTTACCCGAAATCAAAGAAGACCTAACCGAAGCTCTCCAAAAGCTAAAAAAGTCGGTCCTCGTTGTAATCGATGACGTAGACCGGCTATCCCCAGAAGAAATTAAGCTTTTATTTCAACTGGTAAAAGCAAATGCTGATTTTCCTAATTTGGTTTATTTGCTACTTTTTCAACGGGAGGTAATTGAAAAAAACCTTGAAACAATCATGGGTGTTAGTGGTAAAGAATTTTTAGAAAAAATTGTCCAAATCGGATTCGACATCCCTCAGATTGAAAGAGGTAGACTTGAGAAAGTTCTTTTCTCTGGACTCGATCGACTGCTTGGGGAAAATGACAAGATACTTCAACGTTTTAATCAGCAATATTGGGGTAACACTTTCGTTGGTGGTCTTCGTCCATATTTTTCAACACTCCGAGATGTTAAACGCTTTCTTTCCACATTATCATTCAATATCTCCTTATTTCGAAGGGGAGAAGGCTTTGAAGTTAACCCAGTAGACCTAATTGCACTTGAGGTATTGCGCACTTTTGAGCCGCGTGTCTACCAAAGGCTCTATGCAGCAAAGGAGGCGTTGACAGAACGTAGGGATACTATAAGACGAGGTGAGGAAAAAGAAAAGAAAAAGGCAGTTGAGTATGTTGTGACGGGGGCTGACGAAGCCAACCAGCCGCTTGTTCGAGAGATATTAAAGCAACTTTTTCCACATACTGCTTGGATCTTTGGAGGATTTACATATGGTTCTGGGTATGAAGACAAATGGTTCAGAGATCTAAGAGTGTGCCATCCGGATGTGTTTGACAGATATTTCCATTTCGCAATTCCTGAAAGAGATATCTCTCAATCAGAGTTAGATACGATTTTATCCCTTACGAGCAATCGGATGGGTCTCGTAGAAAAATTAAGGACTTTGAACTCAATTGGACTACTTGGAATTGCGCTGGATCGTCTTGAAGCATATAAAACGAATATCCCATTAGAGCATGCCGTGGATTTCATTACCGCGTTGTTTGATATTGGTGACGAGTTACCTCAAGAACCACCAGAGTTGTTCACTATTGACGCCGAAACTCATGCTTCTCGAATAATATATTGGTATTTAAAGCAGGAGAAGGATCCTAAAAAACGTGGTGAAATTTTGAAAAAAGCGACGAAAAAAACAACCGGTATTTATTTACCGATACTTAAAGCTTCGGCTGAAGAAGATAGACGAGAACGTCAAAAGGATCCTGACGCTTTTATCTTGGATGAAGATGATATTAAAGATCTCAAGAGGATTTGTGTGGAAAAAATCAGAGAAGCTGCAAAGTCACATGCATTAAAGAACAACCCAAAGATGGCCCGTATTCTCTATCGTTGGCGTGAATGGACAAGTCCAGAAGAGGTTAAGAAATGGGTGGAAGATCTGGTTGATTCACAGAACGGAGCGCTCTTTCTTCTCGCAGCATTCTTACAACGATCTATATCTCAAGAGGTAAGTGATTATGTCCCAAAGATCCATTGGCGAATTAGTCTTAGCAGCCTCGAAAATTTTATATACCTCGATGTCTTGGAACAAAAAGTTAAAGAGGTTGATCTCGCGACAGCTGGAGAAAAAGAACAGAGAGCGGTACAGGCTTTTCAGAAAGCTCTAAAACGGAGGATAGAAGGTAAGTCTGAGGACGATTGGCGCGATGATGAATAAGGTTACACACTTACCAGTTTGGGGTTAGAATTAAAAAAAATAAAGGAGGAGAAAAATATTATCACGGTCTGGGAAATTCTATTTATGCAGAGGAGGGATGGAAGTACCATTATAGCGTAAAAAGAGTGAATTAAACTACAGTGGAGGTTCACCATCAGAATCAAAATCCAAACGATGGTCGCCGGGAGACTCTAAAAGTTGAGTGTAGAAAATTTCATGAAAGAATGACGGCAAGATAAAGATAAAATAGATAAGGAGGGAGTATGGCAACAAATAATAGCATGATTGAGCTTCTGGAAAGAGCATCTGAGTTAATTGATGAACTATCCGGCATTAACAAAGTTTTAAGAAGGCATATTGGGGAGCAGAAAAGGCAGCCATCACGGGATTTTAATGATAGGTATGTATACAACAAAAGCAAGAAAACATATGTAAGGGTATATGATTAACATTTCTATCCAAATAACCGTGGCCAGATAAGTAATAAAGAAGGCTACAGAGGTTAAATCTGGGAATATCATGAAAGCTCGAAGCAAAGAACTTTTGGACCGAGCTATCTCTGCTATGATTGCAGCCATAGAAGTTTATAATAAGCCTGACTTTCCTTATAGGGCAGAGTCCTTCACCATACTTGCTGCAAACGCTTGGGAACTTCTACTAAAGGCAAAGTGGCTTCAAGGCCACAATAACCGTTTATCAAGCCTTTACGTACGCCAGGGTGGTGGAGCTAAGAGAAAACGGATTAAAAAAACAAAGGCAGGGAATCCGTTTACACACAGTCTTGTTTATATCGCAAATAGGTTACGGGAAGAGGGTAAACTTAACGAAAGCGCTTACCGAAATGTTGAGCTCCTGAGTGAACTTAGAGATTCATCTATCCATTTTTACCATGCAAACCCTGAATTCGCAAAGAAGCTTCAAGAAATCGCAATGGCAGCGGTTAAAAATTTTAACGCCGCGGCGAGAGAATGGTTCGGTGAGGATCTTTGCCGATTTAACTTCTACCTGATGCCTCTCTCCTTTGTCGACATACCGACACAAACGGAAGGGGTTATGCTTAACCGTGCAGAACAAAGATTTCTGAAATTTTTATCTCAGCACGAGATGAAGGATACAGATGATAATTTACCATATGCGGTGGCTGTAAATATAGAATTACGATTCGTCCGCTCAAAAGAGAAGGGTGCGGTTCCTGTCCAGGTGACCGAAGATCCTAATGCCCCTGCCATCCGGTTGACAGAGGAGCAGGTTCGGGAGAAGTATCCCTGGGATTATAGAATCTTGACCGAACGATGTCGGGATCGGTACGAGGACTTTTTACCGAACCAGCAGTACCACGAACGGAGAAAAGCTCTTTATGAAGACAAACGCTATGTATATATACGCCAACTTGATCCCGGAAATCCTAAAAGTGCAAAAAAGCCATTTTTCAATCCGTCGATCTTCAATGAACTTGATAAGTACTATAAAAGAAGAGTTTAAATATTTCGATTTTCCTGGCGAAACCTTTAGGGTTTTAAAGGAGAAAAAAATTTACCAATATGGCAAAATACAGAACGAGACGGTTAGTTTTAGAGACAGGGAATAAATTGATATTACCTGAGGGGTAGAAATAAGTGTATTTGAAAAATTAGAAAGTTGTATACCAAGTCCTCAAGGGAGAAACAACCCCTTCGTTCGGAATAAGGGTTGAGAACCGATATACCTCGCATAATATGCAGTGCACATATAATGGAAAACTTTACTAATGCTTAGAATCAAAGTGCAATCCAGAGGGAATTTTTCCAGATGGGAAAAGAGCATGACAAATTCCATAGAGTGAAGGTTTTACTGGAAGCTTTAGGCATAGACACCGACTCATTTTTAAACTTCGCTGAATGGGCACTTTCGGAACAGCTTGTCGAAACGTTATACAGCAATAAAGTTTTACAAGAAAAACAATATTTCAACAAGCCGGACTCGTTAAAGAATTTCAGAGAGTTTCTGAGGAATAGAACCGGGAGAACCTGGTCGGTCAATGATCTAAATACACTTTACGAAGCAGTCAAAAGAAAACTGGAGATGCACTACAGAGAGCCAATCACATATGGAGATTATTTGAAGTTACTATGGAACGCACCTCACTGCTGCGCGAAATGTGGAAAAGAGCCACCAAAGGTAAAACTCCACATCGATCATATAATACCAGTAGCCCTTGGCGGAAAGTCCAAGAGACACAATATCCAATTTTTATGTGCCGAGTGTAATCTTAAAAAATCAAAGAAACTAGAAGGAGGAAAACCATGGTTGGAACTATTGTAACAGCCCACGTTTTAAAGCAAAAAGGATACGACCTTTACCTTTTCCCTATGAATTCGAGAGTGCTAAGACAACTTTGCTACGTAACCCCAAGAAGTGAGGAAAACCCAAAAGAGGTTCAACGGTTGCTCAATCCAACAAGAGCCAAGGAGATCGGTGAATACATAAAAGAAGAAACTTCCTTACTGCCGAATGCCATCGTAGTAAGCCTTACTCGGGAAGTTAAGATTTCGCTAACAGGAAACGATAAACAAGTGGTAATTCAGTTCCCTTCAGAAAAAGGAAAATATGCTTATGTTTTAGACGGCCAGCATAGGTTAGCAGGCTTTGAATACAGCGATGGTGTAGAATTTGACTTACCCGTTGTCGCTCTTTATAATGCAGACGACCATCTCCGTGGGAAAGTCTTTGCTGACATAAACAGCAAGCAAGTAAAAGTAACAGATGTGCACTTGCTAGAACTTTATTACCAAATAAAAGAATTACCATCTGAAGAGGCTGCAACAATGGACGTTGTACACCGGCTTACAAAAGATACTGATTCACCTTTGTATAATAAGATAAAGTTACTTGATGATGATAAAGGGTGCTGGGTAACAAACCGACATATTAAGATATGCCTTGCACCGCATACAGAGAGCGGAGGCACAATCTATGGGAAGAACCCGGCGACCCAAGCCCATATTATAAAAGAATTTTTGAAGGGGGTTTCGAGAGTGTGGCCTGAAGCATGGGGTAACAACACGGACTATATGCTGACAAGAGCTATGGGAATAGAAATCATAATGAGTATATTCGGCGAAGCAAAACATAGATGCGACCTAAATGAGGGGAGGCAATATACTGTTGAAACATTCCAGAGACAACTGGCCCCACTTAAAAATTGCAACATTGAAATCCCCGGCGGCGGAAAAATTCCATTAACATGGGCAAGGGGGCCTTTTGGACCCCTATCAAACAAAGCTGGGAAAGTTTTAATTCAAAAACAACTCAAAAACTTTCTTCGCCACGCTGATGAAGTAAAATAAAGGAACAGTGTTTGGCACGAAACAAGATGAAAAATAATAGGAACACCCTACCTAAGATAGTTGGTCCTAAATTTGAATTCATATCCTTTCACGTCCTGAGGGAGAAAGAGAAGTGACTTTATGGAAAATACAGGACCCACCACCCTTTTTTAGAGGAGTGGAATAGGTTGATAGAATTATGGACGATCGTGGCTTTGACAAAATTGGACCATACGATATCAAAGATATAACTTTATTTAAACTTTGTGAATCTTTTTTCAAGGTGGTTTTCAGAATCCTAAAAAATTTTGAAGAGGAAATGGGAGATATTTCAAAATTAAAATTTTATGAACCAATTACAGAATTTGACGAAAAAGGAAGATCTAAATGTATTTCTTTTATTCCATATGAGGAAATAGATTTTAGATATTTATTGCTTAAATGCCACGACCAAATAATGCGATTAAAAGAAACTAGAGACGCTATCGATTATTTAACGTCTAAAAAATATTGCACAATAGGAGCGACTGATTACGCTCCTGATGTATTACTTTTTGATGCTATTAAGGACTATCTAAATAGAACAAAAAGTTTAGAATATCGCCAAGAAGAATTTAAAAATAGCTACTTAAAAATTGAAAACTTAATATTTGGGAAAGAAATCATTTTTAGAAACATAGCAAAGCTTAAAAATTTTTCATCTACTTTGGATATCATTAAATTAGATGACGAACATTTCATAAAAAAATATACGCAAGAAGAATGCAAAGAATTATATCGACACCCAACCATAAATATTTATGATCATACGCTTCCCCTTCCTGGAGATTTCAGAATAGAAGTTAAAAAGGTGAAAAATAAAGATAACTGGGGAAAAGCTGGGGAAGAAGGTATAGAAGATATTCGTAAGATTCTCACAACATTGAGGTTATTTAAAAACTCAGACGTAGCTATTGAAAGGCTTGAATGGAACGAACCACTTACATGGTTCCCATATACAAGTAAAGCCCTTCAATATTTACCCCCTCCTAACATAGGCGAAGCATGTAGTATAGATGAAAGTGAAATCCTTACACTCAAAAACTTATGGAAAACAATTAGCCAAGCTAATTATAAAAATTGTCCTTCATTGGAAATAGCAATAAAAAGATTCAATTATGCACATGAACACAAAGACCGTGAGGATAGCCTAATTGATATCATGATAGGGCTTGAAGCCCTATTTATAAGAGAAAGAGATGAATTAACTTATAGGCTTGCTTTACGATTGTCAACATTTCTTGAAGCGATTTTACCAGAATATAAAAACGAGAGGCAGAATATTTTCGACAATATGATTATGGCCTACAGACTGAGAAGTGCAGTTATACATGGTCAGAAAGTACCAGAACAGAAGATATGGGAGTGCAGAATTGTTAAGACATATTTATCTGATTCCATAAAACAATATGCTTTACTTTCTAAGGATATCAAACAAAAACAAATAATTGAGAATATCGATAAGTGCATAAAGAGCGGGTCGAATGAATACTTAAGAGCACTATGTGAA
>FWPV01016123.1_pt1 | contig 10586 bp, 6 predicted proteins | sample 2228371 | NCBI WGS metagenome assembly FWPV01 (sample SAMEA103939776, study PRJEB20133) | metagenome
GACCGGGGGATTGCTTCGCGCCCTCTGCGAGGGCGCTCGCAATGACACAAAGCTGAATAATTACCGAACCATCTGTGTTCATCCGTGAAATCCGTGTCCCAAAACCTTTTCAAGAGGTAACTGCTCACCCACACGCTAATCCTACCGCTGAGACGCTGAGAACGCAGAGTTTTTGTGTTTTTTGCAGAGGTCAAAACAACTCTCTGCGGCCCTAAAAAGCATCTCTGCGTACTCTGCGCCTCTGCGGTGAGCAGTTATTTCAAGAGTAAAGGAGCAAGCCTGTGGACAAATTCGAGCAATTGCGCGAGCTTTCCCAAAAACGCCTGCGTCGTATCTGGGAGATAGGGCAACTGGGCGGACCGCTTTCGGGTGAAGATGCTCGCCTGTACCAGGTGATGCAAGAGCATCCCGAAAACATTGACCTGTGGGTGCACCTCGACGAGCTGTCAGTAGAACAAATCGAGCGCGATGGCACCAACCCGGTCATGCATGTTATCTTCCATACCATCATCGAAAACCAGATCGCCGACGGCACTCCGCCGGAAACCGGTCAGACAGTGGCAACCCTGATGCAACAGGGACTCTCCCGCCACGAAGCCATCCATCGTGTAGGGGGCGTGCTGGCTGAGGAAATCTGGCACATGCTCCGCGAACAGCGCCCCTTCGACCGGGCCAGATTTGTCCAGGAACTGCGCCGGTTGACCGAAACGAAACCGCGTCGGCAATCGGCGCGCATTCGCCGTCGCCGCGCCTCAGGCCGGTGGCGGGACCTGACGCTCACGTTGCTCATTGGCATTGTGGCGCTGGCAGGCACATTGGCGCTGCTGGGTCTGTGGAGCCGGCCGCCGTCTCTGGCGCAGGCCGCGCCACTCGTTCTGCTTGCCACCACTCGCTACGTCTCATCGGTCAGCGGAGTGGACACAGGCAACTGCGCCAGCCCGTTCGCTCCATGCCAGACGATTCAGTACGCTGTGAATCAGGCCAGCGACGGAGACGAAATCCGCATCGCCACTTCCGATAACCTGACCCTCGCTCGTTACACGGGCTCTGGCGATAACGTCATCGTGTTGACCAGGAGCCTCACCCTGCGCGGCGGGTACATCTATGTCCACACAACCATACCGCCCATCAACTCGTGGACGCCCGGCGTGATTCCTGCTGTGATAGACGGCGAGGGCAGCCGCCGCGCCCTTCGCATCATGGGGCCGGTCACGCCTACGCTGCAACTGCTCGCTTTCACCAACGGCAATGCCAATCAGGGCGGCAATGTCTATGCCGAAAACGCCACGCTCAGCTTTATCGCCACACAGATATTGAGCGGCACAGCGACCTATGGCGGCGGCCTGTATCTGAAAAACTGTCGCGCTTCTTTCGATCCCGGTTCGATCATCACCGGCGGGCTGCCTTCGCTCAACGGCTTGTTGCAAGTTCAAAACAACATGGCGCAGTACGGCGGCGGCGTTTATATCGAAGGAGGCCAGCCGGTCCTGGTCGGCGCGGTTATCTATTCCAACATGGCGACTCAAGCTGGCGGCGGCGTGTATCTCAAGGATAGCGCCGCCTACATCATCGCCTCAGGCCTCTATTCCAACACGGCGGCGCAGGGAGGCGGCCTGTATGCAGATGGCCCCTTCACCCTCATTCCAACAGAGGCGCCCATCCTCGCCAATAACTATATCCGCCACAATCACACTACCGGCAACGCGGGAGGCGGGCTGTATCTCCGCCTGGCGATGCTGGGACTGGTCAACAATGTCATCGCCGATAACCACGCCACAGACGGCGCCGGGCTGTATATGCTGGCTTCGTCGCCGCTCATGTTCTACAACACCATTGCTCAAAACGCGGGCAACAGCGGCCTCTATGTCACCCATCAACCTGGCTCGTTGATACCGCCTGTGCCGCCTGTCCCCAGTTTCCCTTTCATCACCAACACCATCATCGCCAGTCACACGCTTGGAATTTACATCAACACGACTGGCCTCCCCTACCCCTTCCAGAATCGAGCGACGCTGGATGGCACGCTGTGGTGGGGCAACACGCAAGATATTGGCGGCGCGGGGCAGGTCATTCACACTCACGATGTGTATGGCAACCCGCATTTCACCTGCACCGGCGAGCTGCCCGGCTGCCTCAATCCTTATCACCTCCTCGCCGATTCCGCCGCCGTGGATAGCGGCGTGGAAGCGGCCATCGTCATATCGGGCGTAAACCTGGCGATAGATATTGATGCCCAGCTGCGCCCTTCAGGGATGGGATATGATATTGGCGCAGATGAGGTCATGGCCGATAATGGCGCAATCCTGAGGCCCCTGCTTTCGGTTCTCTCAGCCTCGCCCGGCCAGACGGTTACGCACACTCACTGGTTGCTCAACAGTGGAACGCAAACCGATACATTCGACCTGACGGCTCAAAGCAGCACCGGTTGGGCGATGCTTGTCTCGGCTTCACCGATTACTCTGACGGCGCAAGCCAGCGCCACCGTGCAGGTGCAGTTCACCGCACCTGCCACCCTCACCAATGGGGCGACGGACAACACGCTGATTACTGCAGCTTCGCGCGCCAATGCTGTCGTCCGCGCTTATGCGTTGGATGTGACCACTGTCAACGCTGTGCCTCAAGCCGATGTATCGGTCAGCAAACAAGCCGATAAACAAACCGCGCAAGCCGGCGAGCGCATACACTTTATGCTCGTCATCACCAACGCCGGCCCGCTGACCGATACCCTGGCCATCACGCTCACCGACGCCGCTACGCCGCCCCAGGCCATCGCCGCTATCGAGACGCCGCCCGGCTGCGCGGCGGACATTGCCACCGGCCTGGTCACCTGCACATTGAATCTGCAAGGTAACACACCGCCCATCACACAATCCTTTTATATCGTCATCACTACCAGCCATACGTACACAGGATTGCTCGCCAACACAGCCAGCGTCCATTCGGCTGTGCTCGACCCCGACCCGGCCAACAACACCGCGCAGGCTTTCCTCAACATTTGGGCGTGCACCGGCTTGAGCGATGTAACCATCGCGGGGCCGCTGACGGGCGTTGCAGGCTTGCCCTACACATTTACGGCCAGCGTTGCTCCGTTCACGGCGACTTTGCCCATCACCTATATCTGGCAAACGAGCGAGCAAATCACGCATACTCTCTACGACACGCAGGATACGCTGGAATACACATGGAGCGAAACCGGCGCTCAGGCGATAACGCTCACCGCCATCAATCGCTGCGGCGGCAGCGTGCAGGCCACCCATTTCATCACCATAGAGGCTGCGCCGCTGCCGTGCATTTCGCTGGACAGCGTCAACGTAGAGGTAACAACAAACCCATTGCGCGCCGCGCCGACCCTCACCGGCACGCCAGGGTTGACCTATACCTTTATGGCTATGGTCAGTCCCCTGTCCGGAACATTGCCCATCACTTTCACGTGGCAGGCGACGGAACACTCACCAGCCACGCGCACTGTGCATCGCCTCAGCGACACGCACCAACTCGCGTGGGACACACCGGGGACCAAGACCGTCACCGTCACAGCGACCAATCGCTGCGGCGTGACCGTTCACCAAAGTCAGACAATCACTATAGAGGAAATGTACCGCTATTATTATCTGCCGCTGGTGATCAAACAAAACTCATAGCGTGACCTTTAGCCGCGACCTGATTTTACCCAAATAAGACAGTTACATAAAAATACAAAACCTCGGAGTATCTATGAATCTGGCCTACTTTAAACTAATGATACAAATCCTCTGGGTCTTTGCCAAAGTTGGCGTGCTGGCTTATGGCGGCGGGCCTTCGATGATTCCTCTGATGCAACGCGAGACCGTCAATATGGGCTGGCTGTCGCACCAGGATTTTGTGGATGCGCTGGCGCTGGGCAACGCTTTGCCCGGCCCGATCGCTACCAAGATGAGCCTGTACATCGGCTACAAACTGGCCGGCATCCCCGGCGCGCTGGCCGGGCTGCTCGGCACCATTGGCCCCTCGGGCGTGTTGATGCTCATCCTGGCTCTGTTCTTTTTGCAGCTCAAAGACTCGCCCACCATTCAGGCCGCGCTGAAAGCGGTGCGTCCGACCGTCGTGGGCCTGCTGCTGTGGACCGCCTATGACCTGGGCGATAAAGTGTTGCGTTCGCAAGGCATGGGATGGCATGTGGCGGCCGCTGCTAACTGGGACAAATTCCTCATCGCTCTGGTCACGTTCATCGCCGTAACCTATCTTGCCAATGGCATCAAAACCAGCAGCAGCCTGATAACCTTTATCCAAAGCTCTGCCCCTGCGCTGGCTATCCTGGTCGCAGCCGTTTTTGGTATCATTGTATATCGGTGACAACGACCGACCACTGACCACCGACCACCATCATTACGCAGTACGCATTACACAAAAGGAGTTCCCAATGTCTACCTTACTCGTTCACCATGCCAGCTTGCTTATCACAATGGATGATGAACGGCGCACGATTCCCGATGGCGGGCTATTCGCGCGCGATAACGTCATCGAGCAAGTTGGCCCAAGCCGTGACCTGCCGCAAACTGCGGATGAAATCATTGACGGGCGCGGCAAGGTCATTTTGCCGGGGCTGGTCAACACGCACCATCACCTCTACCAGACGCTCACCCGCGCCGTGCCCGCCGCGCAAAACGCTGTGCTCTTTGGCTGGCTCAAAACGCTCTATCCCATCTGGGCGAAAATGGACGCCGAAGCAGTGTACGTCTCCACGCTGGTCGGCTGCGCGGAACTGATGCTTTCGGGCTGCACCACCGCCAGCGACCACCTGTACATCTTTCCCAACGGCGCGCGGCTCGATGACGAAATCCGCGCCGCGCAGGAAATCGGCATCCGCTTTCACGCCAGTCGCGGCAGCATGAGTCTGGGCGAAAGCCAGGGCGGCCTGCCCCCTGACCGCGTGGTGGAAAACGAGGATGACATCTTGCGCGACAGCGTGCGCCTCATCGAAACCTATCACGACCCCAACCCCTACGCCATGCTGCGCATCGTGCTCGCGCCGTGCAGCCCCTTTAGCATCACGCCCGACCTGATGCGCGAATCGGCGAAACTGGCTCGCTCGTATCCCAACGTTCACCTGCACACTCATCTGGCCGAGACCAAAGACGAAGAGGACTTTTGCCTGCAAAAATTCGGCGCGCGGCCCGTGGCCTATGCCGAGCAACTGGATTGGGCCGGCCCCGATGTGTGGTACGCGCACGGCGTTCACATCAACAAGCGCGAGGTCAGGCGCATGGCCAGGTCGGGCACGGGCGTGGCGCATTGTCCATCGAGCAATATGCGGCTGGCTTCGGGCATCGCGCCGGTGCGCGCCTATCTCGACAACGGCGTGCGCGTGGGGTTGGGCGTGGACGGCAGCGCGAGCAACGACTCGTCGCACCTGCTGGCCGAAGCGCGGCAGGCGCTCTTGCTCCAGCGCGTGGGCGGCCCCAAGGGCGGCAATCCGGCCGGGTTGACCGCCTGCGAGGCTTTGTGGCTCGCCACACGCGGCGGCGCGCAAGTGCTGGGCCGCGACGACATCGGCCAACTTGCGCCGGGCAAAGCCGCCGATTTTATCGCCGTCAACGCCGATACGCTCGATTTTGCCGGTTGCCGGCACGACCTGTTGGCCGCGCTCATCTTTTGCAACCCGCAAAAGGTTGACCTGTCTGTCATCAACGGACGCATTGTCGTCAAAGACGGACGCCTAACCACACTCGAGTTGGAGCCAATCCTTGAGCGGCACAATGCCATCAGCCGGCGAATGGTGGAATGACAGATTACGTTTCACGTTTCACGTTTCACGTTTCACGTTTCACGCTCTACATCGTCGGCGTATGGTCGCTCGCGCTCTACATTCACATCTGGCAGTTGCCCTTTTTCCGCGATGACATGGTGATGTTGTTGTGGCTGCGCGGAATGGGGTGGGACAGGCTGTTGGTAGATGCGACCGGCTTTCCGTATTACCGCCCGCTCAGTTTCGCCACGCTCAAGCTATCCGAGTTGTTCTTTGGCTATTACCAGCCGCAATTCCTGCACGCGGTCAACCTGTTCTTTCACACCGCCAACAGCATCATGCTGGCCCTGCTGACGCGCCTCATTGTTAACAAGCGCGGCGGCGCAATCGCCGGGCTGTGCGCCGGCTTGCTCTATGCGGCTTATCCCTTCACCTTTGAAATCATGCCCACCACCGGGCCCATCTTTCAATTGCAGGCCGCCTTTTTCGCGCTCGCCGCCTCTCTCACTTATGCCCATTGGCGGCAATCAACGTTCAACGTTCAACGTTCAACATTCAATCGCTGGCTCGCCCTCTCACTCCTGATGGCTCTGCTCGGCTCGTTCACCTGCGAATACAGCGTCATCATCCCGCCGATGCTCATCGCCACTGAACTCGCCTTATGGCAGCAAGAGGCAAGAGGCAAGAAGCAAGAAACAGATCACCCTGTCACCCCCTCACCCCGTCTCCCTGTCCCCCTGTCCTACTTTACCTTCACCGCCCTCTACCTTGCCATCTGGCTTGCCGTCCCCAAAACGCGCAGCACGCTGCCGTGGTTATGGTTGCACGATTTGGGTTACAAAACGCTCTATTACCTTCAAGGATTGACCTATCCGCTCCAGCCGCTCGCCTTGCCGCTGGCGCGCGCGTTTGGACTCGGACCGCTCACCGAAGGCGCCGCGCTTTCGGGTGAATGGGCATGGCCGGTTGTGGCGGCGCTTGCCTGCATCGCGCTGGCCGGATTGCTGGTTCTGTTTGCGCGCAACAGGCGATTGGACATTTTTATCTTTGGACTGGCATGGTGGGCGATCGCAGTAGCGCCGATGTGGCCCACTCTCAACTGGGACTATACGTGGAACGGTCCCCGCCTGCACTATATCCCCGCGCTCGGCGCAACGCTCCTCTGGGGCAGCGCCATCGGCTTGCTATGGCCCCCCGCCGCCGAGACGCAGACAGCGCAGAACGCCATCCACAAAAAGCTCGGCGCCCTCTGCGCCTCTGCGGTAAAATCGGGCGGGCCAATTTTGTTTTTGATTGCGCTCGCGCCGGGCGTGCTCTTTCTGCGCGCTCAGGCTGATGTCGTTCTCACCGGTGGGCAAATCGTGAACGAGGTCGCAGACGCCATCGCCGCCGCCTCAGCCGATGAATCCACGTTGATCGTCAATTTCCCCTCCTGGCTCAGTCCGACCCGGCAGGTGTACGCCATTGGCGCAGAGGGCATCACCTTCCTGCCCGGCTATTCGACCATTGACGAGATGGTGGAAATCAACCGCCGCCAAAGACGCAACGTGACCAGCGTCACGTTCACCAACGTATGGAAACCGTGGAAACACACGCAGCGTTTCTACACGCCGCCGTTGAATTGGGATGACCTGCTGCCCGCGCTGCGTACCGCTTCGCGCGTTTTTGAAGTAGAATATAACCCGGACGGGTTGAAACTCAGAGAAGCCGGGGCGATACAAGGGCAAACGTCGTGGACGGCCGCCCTCGCCTCGTTCGATGGACGCACCAGCCTGGCACAAGCAAGCTGCGTCCGCGCAGGCGACCAATGGACGCTTGCGTTAGACTGGATAGCGCACAGGCCGGTGGAGGCTAACTGGACCGTGTATGTGCACGTGTACGATGCTCAAGGCGCATTGATCGCTCAAGGCGATGGAGACCCGCTATTGGGATTGTATCCGCTGTGGGCGTGGCAGGCGGGCGAATCTATCCACGACCTGCGCTACATCCATTTGCCGCCCGACCTGCCTGCCGGCCCTTACCGTATCGGGATCGGACTCTATGACCGTGACAGCAACGCGCGCATCACGGCCAGCGGCCCCGATGGTCAACGCTTTGCGGATGACACAGTGCCGCTCTTTGAATTTGAACCATAAAGGAAATGATTCTCCTCGCGCAGAGACGCTGAGGACGCAGAGATTTCAAAAATTTCTCTGCGCCTCTGCGGTAAAAAAATCAGCTCATCACAAACTTGCAAGAATCTGAAACAACCACCCATGCACGCGCATCAACGAGCCGTTTGTCATCTCTGTCAACGCGCGGAGCGGCCGGTTTCCCGGTCGCCCGGCGTTTGCGCTCAATGTCTGCGCGAACGCTTTAACGAGGCGCGCCCACACATACAAGCCATCCACGCCGCCTCGCGCGCCGCGTTCGACTTGCCGCCGCGCCCCCCTCGCCATCCCAACGGCGTTCGCTGCGCGCTGTGCGCCAACGAGTGCCTCATCGGCGAAGGTGAACGCGGCTTTTGCGGATTGCGCACCGTGCGCAACGGCAAACTGGTCCACCTGGCCGGCACACCCGCGCGCGGCCTCTTGCACTGGTATCGTGACCCGCTGCCCACCAACTGCGTGGCCGATTGGGTGTGCGCCGGCAGTCAGCAACGCGGCTATCACAACCTGGCCGTCTTTTACGCCAGCTGCACCGCCAACTGCCTCTTTTGCCAGAACTGGCACTTTAGAGAAATCGCACCGCCCGACGACCACCAACCAACAAACCAACCAACCAACAAACAAACCAACCAACACACCAACCATACCCTCCTCACCTCCCGCCAACTGGCCGACGTAGCCAACAGTCGTACCTTCTGCGTTTGCTACTTTGGCGGCGATCCGGCCTCGCAAATGCCGCACGCACTGGCGGCTTCCAAACTCCTGGCGCAACGCGGCGTCCGCGTGTGCTGGGAAACCAATGGCGCCATGCACCCTCGCCTGCTCGACGCCGCCGTGCAATACTCGCTCGACACGGGCGGCTGCATCAAGTTCGACCTGAAAGCCTTTGACGAGGAGCTGCACATCGCTCTGACCGGCGTCTCGAATCGGCGCACGCTGGAAAATTTCGAGCGGGCCGCGCGGCGATCTGCTGAACGCCCTCACCCGCCGCTCGTCATCGCCAGCACCTTGCTCGTGCCAGGTTACATAGAGGCCGACCAGGTGAGCAAAATCGCGCGCTTTATCGCCGCGCTCAACCCGCACATTCCTTACGCGCTGCTGGCTTTTGCGCCAAACTTTTACATGGCTGACCTGCCCTGCACATCCATGCGCCACGCGCAAGAAGCGCAGGCCGCCGCGCGCGCCGCCGGGCTATTGAACGTGCGGCTGGGGAACCGGCATTTGTTGGGAGAGGACTATTGGTAAATATGACGACAAACCGCATCGTGATTCAAAACGGCGCGCTTGTCACGCCCGAAAGCGCGTTTATCGGCGACCTGGAAATCACCGGCGAAACCATCAGCGCGCTGGGCGTCAACTTGCCTGTGCGCGAACCCGCCACCGTCATTGACGCCAGCGATTGCATCGTCTTGCCGGGCCTGATTGATTGTCATACCCACATCGCACTGGACACCGGCATCTATCAGACCGCCGACGATTGGGAAATCGGCACACGCGCCGCGGCGTGCGGCGGCATTACCACCGTGATTGATTATGCCACCCAGTTCAGCGGCCAGACGCTGCAACAGGCGGTAGAAAATCGCCACGCCGAAGCGCAGGGAAAAGCCTGCATTGATTACGCGCTGCACGTGATGGTGACAGACTCGCGCGCGCTCGACACGCTGGCAAGCCTGCGGGAACTGGGCGCGCCCTCCATCAAACTCTATACCACCTATCGCCCCAATTATTACGCCGACGATGCAATGATTTTGCGCCTGCTGCGCGATTCCGTCGAGGCGGGCTTGTTGGTGACCGTCCACTGCGAAAATGACGCGCTGGTGACCGCCGCCACCGCGCAGCTCGTAGCCAACCAACAAACCACCTGGCGCTATCACGCGCAAGCCCGCCCGGCTTTAGCCGAACACGAAGCCATCCATCGCGTGCTGTTCCTGGCCGAACAGGCCGGCGCGCCGGTCTATATCGTGCATTGCTCCACCGCCCGCTCGGTCGCGCTGGTGCGCCAGGCGCGTCAGCGCGGGCAGATCGCCTTTGCCGAAACCTGCCCGCAATATCTATTGCTCGACGACACCGCTTACATCGGCGACCATCCCGAATGGCACATCCTCCAGCCGCCCTTGCGCGCGCCGGAAGAAAAAGATAAACTGTGGCAACTGATTGCCCAAGACGCCGTGTCCACCATCGGCACCGACCACTGCGATTACACGCTGGCGCAAAAAATCGCCGTCAACGATTTCACGCGCACGCCCGGCGGCCTGCCCGGCCTGGAAACCATGCTCCCCCTGCTCTACTCGTATGGCGTTGCGGCGGGCAAAATCACGTGGGAACAACTGGCGCGCCTGTGCTCGACCAACGCCGCGCGCATCTTTGGCCTGTATCCGCGCAAGGGCGTGCTTGCGCCGGGCAGCGACGCCGACGTGACCATTTACGACCCACGCGGCGAATCCACACTCGACGTGACGCAGCTTCACACCATCGGCGGTTACACGCCCTACGCCGGCTGGCGCATCCAGGGCCGCGTCAAAGCAACCCTGTCGCGCGGGCGACTGGTTTATCAGGAAGGACAATTTATCGGCGCGCCCGGACATGGGCGGTTTATCCCAGGCGCGCCTTTTAGGAGAGAATAGCGTATTGCACCGCCAAGACGCAAAGAATTTCAATATAAAACTTGTCGCCTGTAATTGCTCAGCCTGTCATTGCGAGCGCCCTCGTAGAGG
>FWPV01016124.1_pt1 | contig 10586 bp, 13 predicted proteins | sample 2228371 | NCBI WGS metagenome assembly FWPV01 (sample SAMEA103939776, study PRJEB20133) | metagenome
ATATAATTTTTGATTTGTTTTTGTAAATCTCTAACAGATATGGTCTTCATAGTATTTCCCCTGCAAAGAATTACTTCAAGAAAATTCGTCGAGGTAGGAATAATTGTGTGAAATTGTTCAAAGTCATTTTACTTTTTCATTTCAGACCAGAGAGGTTTGATTTCTATTGGGAGGGGAGGTCTGCCGTGCAGTAGGAGATAGGATTCGAGAGAGATGCCTTCTTTTCGCATTGTATTTATATTTCCTTCCCAGGGTTCGTAGACGGAGGCTTCCCAGGTATCAGTGATGATAGCGATTTGCTTTGTTGTTCCATGGCAGTGACCTTGAACATGTCGTATAAGGTTGTCAAATAGGTCTGCAAATTTTAGATGTCCTTTTCCTTTTGCTATTTTTCCGTTCAGGGAGATAAAGATTGCTTTAGGGCAGCATTTTTCTGTTGGTCCTGCAGGATAGTAATTTATTTCTTCTTCAGGGAAGCAAGTTGAGATAATTTCTTCAATATCAGTGAGGGTTAAGCCTTTTTCGATGGAGCGTTTAGATATTTCTTCTGCTACTTTATAGAAGTTTTCCATTTGTATTCCTCCTTTCAGGGAGTAAATAATTTTATGAGTTTTCTTAGAGTGATTTTGCGTTTAGGTTTTTTCTTTTCGGGTGGTTTAAGTCGTTTAAGTTGTTGAGAGGGAGGGGGTTGTTTGTTGAGTTTTTTGAGGAGTGGGGCAGAGGTTTTGAAGTGGATTTCGTAGCGGGCGGGGAGGGTTTCGATTTTGTTTGTGTGGAGATTGCGATATTTTCTTGGTGGGTGAAGGACTTTTTTGAATGAGCCGAGGTTGGTGAAGTAAAGTCGGTTGCCAGAGGTAAGTTCCTGCAAAATTTTTCCTTCGATAAACTTAATAATTCTTTCTGATTCTGCTTTAGGCAGGTTAAATTCTTTGCTGATAAGGTTGATGAGATCTTGTTGGGTCATTTTGTACAGATATAAAAGAGATTGCGGCGCCACCTTTGGTGGCTCACAATGACGAATGGTTATTTAAGGATTTCGTTGAGAATGTATTTTATAATTTTTTCTGATGTAGATTTAGACAAATTAAATTCTCTTGAGAGATAGAGGGATAGTAATTTTGAGTTGATTCCAGTTGCCTTGAGTTTATTTTCCCTGATATAGTCTTTGATTCCCTTAGAGATTTTGCCAAGGTCGGTTGGGTTTTGGAGGAGAATCCCTTTCAGGATATCTTCCCAATGTAAGCGTTCTTTACCGATGAATCTTTCGAGTATGATTTTGACATCTCTGAGTAAGACGGTGGTGCGGTTTTCTTCTTTGGCTAATTTTATAGATTCGGTGATTACTTTTTCTATCAAGGGATTAAATCGAGAGACAAGTTCTTCGACTGATTCTTTATCTGAGCGGAAATTGTGAACGGATTTTATGTATTCTTTAACTGTATTAAATTTAACAAATTCTATTTTTTCGGTTGCCATAATTTCACCCTCTTAAAGTGGTCTAAATCGTTCAGATTTGCTCGAAGTTGGGTAGGTTGATAAAAAGTTCAAACCCATTCAAGTTCGTGCAAAATAAACGAAATTTAGAGGTCAAAAATCTGACTCTGGACATTTGGATTCTGTATTTTTCAGGTTATGAGGTGATTTATCAAGTCTACGATAGCTTGGTCTAATTGTTCTAATTCATAAATTTTCAAAAGTTCTTCATCTTTGCCTATGATAGGGACCATAACTTCTTTTAGTTTATCTGTAAGTCTTTTTGTAGAGACTGCTTCGGCTTCGAGTCCATAGAGTTTTTCACCTTCTATGAGATATTTTAGATTTATGTAGTGTTGTTTTTTGACTTCATTCAACCAGTTGCGATTTTTGGTACGCATTTGGGGTGGATTTGGGATTGGGAATCGGGACATAAGGATTTCGGTTGGGGTGAGGATATCAGGGTTTATGAGGTCGAATACTTTAACATGTTTTATTCCATAGGAAGCGAGGTTATTCAAGAAAGCGTCGCGGATTATCCAACCTGAGGGGTCAAAATCTACAATGCCAAAGAGGTAGAAAGAGCGTTGGATATTGAAGTCTGCTTGCTTAATATCGTCGACAAAATATTCAATGTTAAGGACTGAAGGTTGGCCACCGAGGGCAATAGTGGTTACTTTGTAAGTTTCACCCATCTCAGTTAAGAAGCCCTGGAAGCCTAACTTTTCAGAAAATAGAATGACATTAGGGAATGCTCGGACTTTGCGTTGAGTTTCATTATCATCTCTAAAGCCGATGTCGTTGTAGCGCATGATTTTTAGTTCTTTTACCATAAAGACGAACTGGTCAATGAGTTGGGCGTATTGGTCAGTTTCTTTAGCGAGGGAGTTTGCACGAGCGAGGGTAGGTTTGATATACATGTACCAGAAGGTACGGATTAATTCTCTAAGTGGTGGTTTTTCGCCTTTTAGGATTCTGCTTCTAACTTGCCAGATAATATTCCGCATAAGGAGGGCTACATTGACAGGGTATTTCTGAGCGCCCTGACTGAAATTTTTGATTAGCCACTCTTTGGGTTGGTCGTGGATTAGTTCTTTAAATTCGCGGATGCCAGCGTCTCTGCGTTTGCGGAATGAAGGTTGCACAGGAGTATTTTAGAGCAAAATTTTAAGCTTTGCAAGGGTTTTTATGGGAGGGAGGGCGAGTTGTTCAAAGCGTTCAAGGTTGCTTAGAGAGAGGAAAACACCCCTGGACCCCTCTAAATAGAGGGGAAATGGTGAAAGTGAGAAATTGAATATTTTTGAGGCTAATAATGAAGGTTATTTAATGTGTAGAGGTAAAATGGCATCTGATAGAATTGGCTTATAGTGAGCGATTCGGGGAGGCAATGATGGAGAAAAGCAACTACTCATTGGCGAGCAAAACAGGTTTTTATGAATAAGGTAAGGAATACATAAAATAAGTTAATATAAAATTACATGTATTTTTTACTGTAGCAAAAAAAGAACTCAACGTGAATCTTGCTTTTATAACGTGAGATATTCTCCAAAAATCATAAAAACGATTAAAAAGAACAAATAAATTATTGGGAGGTAGTCTAATAAGAAGCTTAACAACTGGTAATAAAAAAGGATGTTGAACCACAAAGCTAAAGAACTTATGAAAATTGACAAGATATCTTTTTTGCATTTCTGAAGTAAATAATAGAGGTGAGTCTATCCAATAAGATTTTTGTAGAATATCAACTTCATCAGTAAAGTAATTATTTTTCTTACAATAATCAAATAAATCTGTACCAGGATAGGGGGTTAAGATAAAACATTCGGCAAAATCAACGCCATATCTTATATTCAATTTAAGTGTCTCTAAAGCCTGGGCAAATGTCTCTCCTGGATTAGCAATTATATTTTGAGTATAAACACGTATTTTTTCTTTATTTAGAATAAATAATGCACTTTCTATTGAATGTAAGGACAATTTTCTATTTAAAATTTGATTTCTAATAGTATCATTTGCCGATTCTATGGCAAGACATACCGCTACACATCCAGCTTTTTTTAATAAATTAATTCTACTTCTTTCCACCAAATTGGGTCTAATATTACATAAAAAAGGAACATCGACCTCTTTTTTATAAATATTCGCAAATTCTTCTAAATCTATATTCATACCAAAAATATCATCAGTAAATCTTACAAAAGTAAGAGAATATTTTTGTTTAACTGCAAGTATTTCTTTAACAATATTCTTGGGGCTGAGAGAGCGAACTATTTCCCCTTTGTCTTGATATAATAAATTATATTTTTTATTAAAACAGTAAGAGCATGAAAAAGGGCAGCCTCGAGAAGTTATAAATCTCTTTATAGGTGAACTTCTAAGATCGGGATTTTCTAAATAAATAATTTCTCTATCTGGAAATGGCAAAGTGTCAAGGTTCTTGATTTTTCCCCTTACAGGATTTTTAACAATTTTACCATTCATACGAAAATACCAATTGTCAACCTGGTGATAACTTTCACCCCTTTCAATTTTATTTAATAATTCTACAATAGCATGTTCGCCTTCTCCGAGACATATACCATCAATGAAATCATCTGTTTCGATAAATTCAGGGAAAAAAGTGCAATGTGGGCCACCAAAAATTGAAATTGCCTTTATATTTTTGCGCAAAAGAGCATTAAGGTTTCGCAACAATTTGTGTTTTCCAGTAGTGATGCTATACGCTAAAACATGAGGATTAAAATCTTTTAAATGAATAAAGAAGTTCTTTCGTGGAGATTCAAAATATCTAACTATATGGCCTGCCTTTTTAAGGGAAGAAGCTAAATAGGAAATACCCAACGGTTCAAAAAAGGAAATTGATGGTTCGACAAAAGCTATTCTCACAGCAATTCATTTTTCTTCTTTATAATAACTACAACATCTTCTCCTACAATAGGTGACCCTCCGAATTCTTTTTTAAGATTACCACTTAGTTTTAAAACTCGTGTTTCGCCATCATTAACTTTATTAATACCAATAGCCCCAGCAATATCTTGCTGATTAAACTTTAAAACAAGATCTAAGAAACCATCAGGGCCTTCAAGTGTACAGTCAGAAGGATTCTTTTTTCCGATAAAAGGTACAAAAGGAGTTGCTACATCCTCTAAAGCAGACCTCGCTGGAGAAATCCCTTCTAACCTAATTGATGCTAAATCTATCTTATTTACATTAAAATCGGCTGTACCTAAAATGGCAACCGGCAATATGCCTTGAGCGCTAACATTAAAAGGATTGGGACAAGACTGTGGTTTAATATCTACTGGAACTTCAATAACAGGAACAGGAGGTTTTTCAACTATAAGCTTGAGAGCTAGGCGAGACATACCTCCATAATAACAACACTCTTCAGCCACAATATCTATAATATTTTCTCCTGGTTTAAGTGCGGTAACAGAAGCATGCCCAAAGCTTCCGCCCTGATACCAACCATCTGTTTCAATAGCCCATGGAGCTGTTGTATCGAGTATAGCACCATATAAAGTTCCTTTTCTGCCAATAAAACTATTATTAAGATAAACATATATGTTATCATTTATAGGGATAATGTTCCCATATGCCTTATATAAGGGTGCAAACAAATAAAGGTCAAGAACTTTGCCTAAATCAACAGGGAGAGTGAAGGTGGCTCTAAAACGACGAACTTCAAAAGTTCCAAAACATCCACCATGATATTGAAGCCAAGAAGCAAACTCCTTTCCTGGAGGTGGAATAATTCCCCTATAAACTCCATTATCAAAAATAATTTGAGTGGGGTCGAGGGGTAAAGTTAATCCAGCTGCCACGGCACAACCTAAAGAATAACAAAAGGGCACTGAGCCCGCTGCCTCAGTGCTTCTTCCTATCCATGTTAAAGGAATTATAACTTCAACACTACTATCACTTGGAGTATAAGTACTCCCTTCTACTGGAAATTGAATCAAAATCTGTGTAAGAGTACTTCCTTCAGGTGAAGAAGAAGTCAAAATTTGAACTGTTGATGATGTACCTGAGTTTCTAAAAGTTTCTTTTTGTTGGATTTGCAGGTGTGAAATCCCAGAAGTTTTACTCCCTCCACCACAACCAACAATCAAAATAAAAAGAGTACCTAAAATTACTAAACTCACTAAAACCAAAATATATTTTTTACACATAAAAATCACTCTTTTTCTAAAATTACTTTGTATACATATTATACCCGTTTAAAAAAATTTTGTAAAGAGTAAGATATGGGGGTTTCAACATAAGGAAATATTATGCGACAGGGGGGAGAAATAAATTCTTCAAATTTTGCTAAAATCGGCGATTATTTTAAATTAGCTATTTTTGAAAAAGGTATTTTTTGCCCTGATTTTTGAGAAATGCGATCTCGTGAAAGCTTCGTTTTTCTTCGTTTTTCTTGGGTTCAATTTTGGATAGAAAATAAAAACTATGCTACTGCTTGAACCATTACCCTTCCCATGAAAAGTTTATCCTCTTTTGGTAAATCTTCCCCTTCTTCTTTAAGTGCTTCTATATGAGATTCTATGGCTTCTTGAACATTTTTCATTGTTTCCTCAACTGTTTCACCCTGGGAATAACACCCTGGTAAAGAAGGTACTTCTACCCAGTAGCCTCCTTCTTCGGCTTCGTGAATAATAACTGTGTACTCCATAAATGATTACCTCCTAAAGCAATTCAAGAAATTTCTCCTCTGTTAAACCTGCTTTGCGAATTGCTGACTTAAGCAACCCTATTTTAATCTCCTTTTGAGCTGGGATAGTAATAATCAGACCATTAGGCATTTTAAAATTAATATGATCTCCCTTGCCCCCTTTTCTAATGCCACCCGCAGCTTGAAAAGCCTTGGCAGCTTCTGTTCCTTTAATTCCTCTAAGTTGCCTTCCCATCAAATATCACTCCTGTAAATTATTGTTCAACATTTAAATTCAAATATTCTTCTCTGATTATTTGCCTTAATTTTACGTCGGTCAGGATTTTAGATAAAGGATTGAATGCTTCCTCACCGAAATCCTCTTTAGCTTCCTGGTAGGCGCGGATGGAGAGAGAGTGAAGTTTTTTCTGGGGTAAAGAGGAAATAATATTGCTTATTTTTTGCTCAAGTTCTTCTTCTTCTCGTTTTTGTTTTTCAAGGGCTTCTCTTTCGGCTTTTGATATTCTTCTTCTTTCTTCTCGTTCTGCACGAGGGACATAGTCTTCGGGGATAAGGAAATCCTTGTTAGAAAGTGCACTGTAGAGTAGTGCTTCAGGGTTTTTGATAGGTTGATTAGATTTTTTATATTGAAGTTGAAGGACATCAAGTATTTTTTCTACCTTATCGGTGCCAAATTTATTACAGGCTGAATTAAGGAATTGGGGGTTGAGGGCAGAAAAGAGGGGGAAATGAGAGAGGTCGATTTTTGGAATTTTTTGAGATTGTTCTTTCTTGCTTTCACCTTTGGAGGTAAAGAAGCGGAGATGCTTCTGGCGGGCTTTTTGCCATGCAAGGTCTTCGTGGTCTCCAGAAGACTCGGGCAAGGATTTAGTTTTTTTATTTAAGTTGGGATAAAAATAAAATATCCAGTCCTTACTGTCTTTTGAACGGTGCATTCTATAATGAGTGAGGATTCCTTTTTTAACCAACGATTTGATATGAATTATAAACTTTTGATGTATTTGTGATTCATATTCATATTGAGGAATAGGCAGAAATTTACATAATTCGGAATAAGCTATTTTGAAGAATTCGTCTCTGCTTCTACCAGATAAAATTGGATAAAAATTAGGTAAAAGGAATTCATATAATCGAGCCTCCAGAGGCTTCATGCTCTGAAATAAAGGATAATCTATTTTAGCAATATAGCCATGTTTTAAATTGGAATACAACCAAGAGCCAAGGACAAGGTAATTTGTTTCAGCAACTTTTTTCTCACCTGTGATGGGATCCTCATATTTTTCATCTTTTAGAATAACCCTATCAAAAATGCTAAATAAATCAAAAATTTTCAATTTTTTCTCTTTGCTGTAAAAAATACCTTCAGATTGAACTTGAGTGGTTTTTATTCTATTAATTGCATTTTTAATATTTTTAGCATTTCTACCGTTGATTGGCATTCCCATTTTTTCTAATAAACCTCTATAGGTGAAAGGAATTAATGGACTCTGTAACCCTTTTTCCTCAATAATAGCCAAGAAGGCATAAAAGACCTTTTTGTCAAAAAAAGCAGGTGTACCATAGCTTTGATGTGGATCAACTACCCATTTTAAAATTTTATTTTCTTCTTTTATCTCAAGTTCTATTCTTCTTGGCTTTGATTCCCACTTCTTATGCGAAAAAAAAGGCAAATAATAAAGATTTACATCGTTTCGGATATATTGAGGAACTAAATACCTTTCTTCCTTTTCCGTTTTCATTATTTCCTTACCTTGTAAATTATCCATGGGATATAGATTATAGAAGGATTTAGAATTTGTCAAGTAAAATTTTAATAAATTTTTATAACTTTGAAAAGAGTATTATAAGGAGATTGTGGATAAAGTGTGACTACAGTTAGTAAGAAAACGTGACTACAGTTAGTAAGAAAACGTGACTACAGTTAGTAAGAAAACGTGACTACAGTTAGTAAGAAATTATGATTAAAAAACTATTAAAAAAAAACTTATCAACTTGGCTTGAATCCCTTTTACAATGCGGATGTTAGGGGAGAGTAAAAGTATAAAAAGTTTAGGTTTTTGGGGGGCAAAAACCCTCGCGCGCGCGCGCGCGTATATATTACAACTTTTACAACTACTACAACTACGCAAAATCAAAAATTTGATTTTGCTTTTTGGTTGTTGTTGTTTTTTAAAAAATTTTTTTCATACCCCCTTACCCCCTTCTCTAAGGGGGGACATAAGCAACTTAATGAACCGTAATAACAATATTGCTAATTTATTCATTGTCTTATTGAAGAACTTTTGCAGCTGTTGTAGTTTTAAACAATAGTAGCAAGGGGGAATAGCAGGGGGGGGATACCAAGTGCCCCCCCATTGAACCCTGTATGAATAAAGACTTTCAAGCCAAAACCAGTTTTAAAAACATCCCTCATAATATGGAGGTTGATTTTTACCAATTGTGGATAACTTTTTATACGATATCTTGTTCATTTTCTTTCCATTCCCTCATAAAATAAATCTCTTGAGAACACAAAAGCCTCTGACATTTCTGACAGAGGCTTTGTGTGATGACAAATACTAACTCCCCAATAGGAGATATTAACTTTATACTATAGGAATTTTCTACCACTTATCCACAATGAAATGCTTTATTTAACGCCCAGGAATATTTTATAATATACACTTTCTATAGTGTGAGGAAAATTTGAAATTCGAAGCACGAAACTCGAAACAAATTCTAAATACCAATATTTAAATGTTCAAAATGAAATCCTTACGGACCTGAAATTCTTACGAATTATGAAATGCTTACGCATTAACTCCAGAGCCGCGTTCCGGAGTTCAGGCGTGAGCCTTTCATACCTTGTGGAATGAAATCCTTCGGATTAATTCCAGGATTTTGTGCTTCGGATTTAAGTGTGACAAAGTTGCTTATCTCGATATGTTAAATCAATTTACCATTACTTTTGTTGCCAAAAAACACCCCTTCCCCGTATCCCCTTTAGAGAAAGGGGACGGAAGGGGATATGAAAAGGGTATGTTTTCCAGGAAAGGGATTATTAAGGGAAAAACTTGCTTTTGAGAAAAAGCAGGGTTTTCCCTTAATAGAGGGGTGGGTGGTCGGGGGGGGGAAGGAAGCGAGAGAGGGGGCAGAGCAAAAGAGAAAACCAGTGGAGGATTTTGAGAAATTGAGGCTCGAAATTCTGCACTGCCGAGGGGGAGTGCAAAAAAGCCGAGAGGGTGCGACAGAAGGGAAATCTTGCCGTTATTAAGAAAAAAAAGAGAAGTAGACCCGAAGCAAAGATTTCCCTTCTGGCGGGGTGAATCGGCTTTTTTAGGCCCTTAATGAGATGGTTTTCCCCCTCTTTATTAAACAATTCAAGCCCTAACCGCAGCAGGGATAAGCCAAGGGAAGGGGGAGTTTAAGAGGGGGAAAAACTTCGGCTAAGGGACGGCACGGAGGCGAGGGGAGTTTTCTCTTTTGCGACTGGGGGTGGGTTAAAGGGCAAAAGTAAGTAAGCAGTAGGGAGCAAGCAAAGGGGGGTTGGCAGAAGAAAAGGGAGGGTTTTCAAGGAAGGGGGTGCAGGGGGAAAACTTGCTTTTGAGAAAAGCATGGTTTTCCCTGCAGGGACAGAGCAACGGACAGAGGCACGGCGAGATAGTTTGGAGGAATTAGTGGCAAAAAGGCTCCTGGTGAATATATTCACAACCTAGGAATTTAACAGCTAAAGTCTTTTTGCCACAGTGGTGTCAGAGACACCACAATGGCAGGGACTGACATTGGAATTCTTTCAAACTATCTCGCCGTGCCGACCAGATTAACCAACTCTCTCTCCCTTGAGGGAGAGGGTAGGGAAGAGGGTGAAAGAATTTTTTCAAAATATGATGGAGGGATTGTGGGAATGTTGGTAACTCGACCTGGATACTTTCTTTGTTTCAGAGAGTTATCAAAGGATTGTGGGTAACCCTGAAGGGTAAGGGAAGTAGGTTGCTATTGAAGGTTATCCACAATCCGACATTTCCACAATCAAAGATAGGTTAGTCCTTATTGAGAAATATCGATATAATTTTTGATTTGTTTTTGTAAATCTCTAACAGATATGGTCTTCATAGTATTTCCCCTGCAAAGAATTACTTCAAGAAAATTCGTCTAGGTAGGAATAATTGTGTGAAATTGTTCAAAGTCATTTTACTTTTTCATTTCAGACCAGAGAGGTTTGATTTCTATTGGGAGGGGAGGTCTGCCGTGCAGTAGGAGATAGGATTCGAGAGAGATGCCTTCTTTTCGCATTGTATTTATATTTCCTTCCCAGGGTTCGTAGACGGAGGCTTCCCAGGTATCAGTGATGATAGCGATTTGCTTTGTTGTTCCATGGCAGTGACCTTGAACATGTCGTATAAGGTTGTCAAATAGGTCTGCAAATTTTAGATGTCCTTTTCCTTTTGCTATTTTTCCGTTC
>FWPV01016135.1_pt1 | contig 10584 bp, 5 predicted proteins | sample 2228371 | NCBI WGS metagenome assembly FWPV01 (sample SAMEA103939776, study PRJEB20133) | metagenome
AATTTATAGTTAAATTTTTATTTTATAAGCATTTTATTCTTTTAATCACAAACATACAACTTCAATATTTTATACATTTTATTGTCCATATTATTTACAAATAAAACCTTTAAAATCGTGAAAAAACTTATATCAAAATCCTTATCCAGCCTTAAAAAAGATAATCTGGTATGATTTAAGGTGTATTTAACGCACATCTGGGGTCAATGTATACCTGTAAATATTCCCTTTACCGAAAATATTGACAATTATTATAAGGAAGTGATAGCCCTTTGCTGGAAGATGAGGGGTTCAATTTTTGTTACCAATGTTGTAAGTTGTTGGAATTATTTTAGTTCACCTAATTGCATTTATAATTACAAAGATTGGTATAAATTTCCTTACTTAATAACACCAGAAATAGGAACAGCTCTAAATAATTTTCGATTGAAATTTTATTGAAAATTAACTGGTTTTAGTAAGCTCACGATAAGGATAATGACGAATGCACAGGATACAAGTACCTTTACGCCAATAGAGAAAATAACATTAACAGATGATTTAAAAGAATACAGGGTATATTTCAATAGTTCCACAGGAAGTGGACAATATATTGCTTTCAAGTTTGGGGATGGAAATAATTGGGAGATCTTCTACCTGGATGATATCGTAGTTGAAACTATACCCGCATGTGATGATCCCTATTCGTTATCGGCCTATGCTTTAACAATGCAATCGATACAGTTGAGCTGGAGGATTCACGGTGTAACGAATGGATATAATCTTGAGTGGGGTGATGATGGATTTACCTTAGGAGAGGGTAATTATGTCGGAAATATTTAGGAAAGCAGTTACCTGCTAACCTCTTTAGAACCGAATGTTTTGTATTCGTATTATATGCAAAATATTTGTAGCAATGGACAAACAACTGAATGGGTAGGACCCTATAGTTTAAAATAATACCAGGAGATAATTGCGAATTAGCCATAAATTTAAAGTAACTAACCTCACCCTATGAGGGTTCAACGGTGAATGTCAATAATGATTTTTTATTTCTGTAAAATGGGAACATAGAATGATCCAATATTTTACTACGATGTAGCCCCAATGCGACCATTACCATATGGCAGTCGTGGAAAGATTATGATTCGCGTCACACCATGCGTTATGGTGGTACCTGTCCGGGTGATATTGAGATAGAATGTATAGATGATGATTATACTCCCATATCGTGGCATAATACCAGGGGATCTGCAACGAGTATGGTTTATAGTAGCGGGATAGGGTTATGAAAAAGGCAATTTTACCTTAAAATGGGATTATCAGCCGGCATAGGGTGTTCGCATATTGCCTCAAGTGTAACACCTGTGGGTGGGGGTAGTGTAATTTATTCTGGTTCGGGCACAGGATATTACGCCGATAGTACAGATGCAACCCTTTTCGCTCAACCAAATCCAGGGTATAGCTTTGTATGCTGGACAGAGGGTGCCGATACGGTATCTACGGAAGTTACGTATAGTTTTGTAGCTGGTGGGGATAGGGAACTGGTAGCTCACTTCAAGTTAAAGGATGCAATAAATATTATTGTAGCATTTGCTATTCAGGTATATCCCAATCCTACCTCGGGTAAGCTATATGTGAAATCTGTGAAAGGTAATATGAGACAAATTATGATATGCGATATTACGGGTCAGGTTGTATACCAGAAAAGGGTAGAACCCGAAAAACTATTAATAGAGGTAGATATGAATAGAATGTCGAAGGGGGTAAACCTGGTAAAGATAGAGAGCGAAGAGGACATACGAATAGAAAGAGTGATAAAGCAATAAACCCATAGGATAGGTAAAGAAAAAAGGGGTTGTGCCTCAAGGTGCAACCCCTTCTTAATTAATGTTCATGTTTTTAAGGTTTAATCATTTTCTTTTTCAACACTATCTTACCATCAAAATCATTTATTGAAATAAGGTATATACCTCTGGGTAGAAATGAAAGGGGAATTTCATTAGTGCCCTGAGAATTTAATCTAACTGAAAACACATTTTTCCCCAAAATATCGGTAATAATAAGATTATAGGGTTGCTTATGGTTAGATTTTAAAACAACCCATATAACATCGGAAAAGGGATTGGGGGATACCAATATATCTTTTTCGGAAGAAGCATTTATCACGTTAGTTGCAAAATCTACGTAAGCTACAACAGGCAGTCCTTTAAGCAAGACACCACTCTGAGCATAAGGGGTTACTTGAGCAAAAATATAATATCCCCTGTCCATTTCTGTAAGCGTATACTGGGGATTAGTAGCTCCAGTAATAGCGGTTTTATTAGATCCATTTATTCCTGTTGCTCTATACCATTGGAATTGGGTTTCTCCTTCAGGATCTCCATTTACATCGAAATATTGATAATTCACCTGAATTGTATTGCCGATACCTGTATTACCTGAAATATTTACATTTAATGCCCTTGGAGCACTAACAAGCTGAACTTTTTCTAAATATTTACTGGAAAACATTTTGTATTCCCCAGGGAGTAGTTTAATATTATTCTGGTTTTGTGAAATATACAGGCTATCGTTGTTGAATACATCATACCACCAACCCGTGTTGGGAAAATTTATGACGGATTCTTGTTCAGCAACATCAAAGTTGCCAATGATGATAAGAGAAGTATCCTCTTGCGTTAATGTTATATTTTTTACTTTACCCGAAACATTGAAAGAAAAATTAGGGGTATGAAAAACGGAATATTTTTTTCTAAAATCGTTCATAGTTTTATAAAACGAGTATAGACGATAGCGATTGGGATTCTGGTAATAATCCCAGCGAATGGGTTTATTCCCTAATCTTCCATTATACTCTATACTATAGTCGTAACCCAACTCTCCAAATTGCCAAATCATTTTAGGACCTGGAATAGATAGAAAGAACAATGCACATAGTTCAGCTCTGTTGAGGGCTATTTCAAGGTTATTTTTTGGAGAATAAAAAGCGTTAGAAGAATTTCCCCAGGTAAGGTTGCTGTATACCAATCTTTCCTCATCATGGCTTTCCATATAATTTACAACCCTTGGTTCACTGAAACCTCTGGTTTTATAGTTGGTCCATGAAAAATCGGATTTTCCTCCCTCATTCCAACCCATTGAACCTTCACGAAAAGGACTATTGGCGTTTCCCCAGAGCATTAGACCATAGTCGGCCAGAGCTTTTTCTTCTTTATTTTCTGCAAAATGTTCCAGAATAACGTAAGCATGAGGATTTACACTCCAAATAGTATCGGCATAAGCAGTAAGTGTTTTCACCCGGCTTGAGTCGTACATTCCCCAAGCACTTACATTTCCAAGTGTATTTTTTTGTGTAAAGCCTTTCGAAAGGTCGAACCTGTAACCATCAATACGATACTCTTCGAGCCAGTATTTAAGTACCTGTGAGGCAAATTGACGGGTATAAATACTTTCATGGTTAAAATCGTATCCTACGTTAAAATCGTGTTTTGCAACAGGGTTATACCATGGACTCTCAGACGAGGGCCTATTGTTAGCTTTATCCCAGTATAATTGTACCATAGGACATTGTCCAAAGGAGTGATTGAGTACCACATCAAGAATAACTGCAATACCCAAGGCATGACAGGTATCTATAAGTTGCTTTAATTTTTCGGGGGTACCATAATATTTATCTGGTGCAAAATAAAAGGAAGGATTATAACCCCAGCTTTCATTTCCTTCAAATTCCATAATGGGCATTAGCTCTATTGCATTTACCCCCAAATGTTTTAAATACATTATTGAATCAATAACCGCCTGATAACTATGGGAGGAGTGAAAATCCCGGATGAGAAGTTCGTAAATGAATAGTTTTGTTTTATCAGGCAGCTGTGGATTGCTATATTTCCAATTAAATGCTTTTTGTCCGGTTTGCAGTACAGAAACTATACCTGTAGTTTTTCCTTCGGGATAGGGTTTTAAATTGGGATATACCGAAGAGAGTATATACTTATCATTCCAGGGGTCGAGTATTTTGTGAGCATAGGGATCGGCAATAGTAAGGTCATCAACGATAAACTGATAGGCATACTCCTGATTGGGATTTAGATGATTGAGGGTAATCCAGAAACGTTTTTTATCGGAGGTTTGAAACATCTGATACGCAGAGTCGGGTTCCCAATTATTGAAATCACCTATAGCGAATGCTCTGTATTTATTGGGCGCTACAATACATAGGGTTACAGTTGAGTCGTTGATGTAATTTATACCGTCATGAACATGAGCAGGAAGATCAGCTATGATGGTAGGTGAAGGAACAAAGAGGTAAAAAGAATCGGAAGCCGTTTCTGTTCCCCTAAAAACATTTACAGATACGCGTGTTTTACCTTTTACCGAAGCAGATAGAGTATCACGAATTTCAGTGGTATTGGTAAAAGTTTTATAAACACTCCCATTTATAAGTAGTTGTGCCGAGTCGGCATGGGTAAAGGCAATGTAAATAGGAATTTTCTCCCCCTCGTTGATAATATTTTTTTTACTACTGGGTAAAAGTATCTGAATATGGATGAGGGTATCGTTTACTACCGGATAAAAGATGTCTCCGTTGGTTTCGGTTTTTCCTTCCTTTGTTTTATCGCCACTTCTGAAAACAAAAGCCAGCTGAAGTACCTGCTCATTGTCCACAATACCGTAGTATGCTTTAATGGAAGGCTTTATTACGAGTTTGTACAAATCGGTTGCAATACGGGTAAGTTTGTATTTGTCGGAATTATCTCCCCATATGGGGGCATGTTTCCAGTCGGTAGGGCCTGTGCTAAGACTGGTTATTACGCCGGTATGTGCATAAACATCACCAGTATAACCTTTTAATCCTGCATTTCCCAGTGCTGCATTGTATATAATAACTACTGAATCATTAACGGTTGGGAATACTGGATTACTTATAATTATCTGCGTTTTTACCTGATAATGGGTAAAAAACAACATTAAGAATATACCTATTTTTTTCATATTAAATTTTTTAAAGCAGGTAGTATAAATTGAATGAATGCAACAGGAGGAAATAAATTTGTAAGGTATAAAAAAAATTTTTTAAAACAAAGTCGAATGATACACTAAGTACCATTCGACTTTATACACATAACATAAATAACCTACAAAAAAACTAACCTAATTATTAACCTTAATATTTCATTACTTTCTCAACGTGTCTGTTCCCGTTGGACAACATGAGGGTAACAAAATAGGTACCAGCATTTAGCTGATCAACGACTAAGCGGATTTGGTTGCTATTAGCTAAGCGAACCATTACCTGACGTCCGGTAATATCCGAAACAATAATTTGACGAACAACTTCTGAAGACTGTATATTTAACATGCCCGCAACAGGATTGGGATACAAAGAAATCTGATAACCCCTGGCAACAGTTACGTTAACCGTTTCGTCATCATTGAATAAATAGGGACCAGCATTATTCACCACACCACCAGCAGTGTCTGCTACTGCAAATTCACGATTAGGGCCACCGTTGGGAAATTCATGTTTATCGGCGTCCCAGCTGTGGTTAATGCGGAATTTAAATTGCATAGTTTCTCCCGCTTTAGCAATTACTTGCCCCTTATATACCAGATCGTTATTGTCGAACAGTTCAACAAAATTCGACCAGTCCGAAAAATTGCCAATAATATCAACCACTTGAGTTGCGGAATCAAATTTTCCTGCCTGAGCCCATACCGACATATCCACAGAAACATTTACAGGGACGTACCCAGGACGTGTATCGTTAAAAATACTGTAAGCGGTAATACCATCTATTGCGGTAATTTTTCTGTTGGGTCCGCCTGCAGGAAATTCATGTTTATTGTCGTCCCAGCTTGCATTAATACGGAACTTATATTCGTAAATGGTACCTGGAGTTAAATCGCTCAGAGTAATACTATACGTACTATCCCCATTGTCGGTAAGATGATCCGAACCACTCCAGTTGTTGAATGAACCCGCTACATCCATAAAATCAGATGCAGGATTAAACTTGCCCTCTAAAATGGCGTACTTCATGTTTACCTTAAAGGTAACACTGGCCGTTTGTGCCTGAAGGGTGAGCACCATCCCCAAAAGGAAAATTCCTAAAACAAAAAGTAATTTTCTTTTCATAGTTATTGAGTTTTTCGTTAAACATTAAAGTAAAATTAGAAGGCCTTGTAGCGTAATACAAGTTTTTTTTATGGTTTTTTGTTAAAAATCTATGTTTATAATACCCTATTTTATTCTGTAAGGCCTTATTTAAAACGTTTGCAAAAAGAATTTTTATACTTTTTTAATAAGATATAAAGATATTAAAATCTTTATTATATATTTGTTATATCAATTTTAAACTTAAAATTTATGAAAAAAATAGTACTTTTAATGGCCTTATATTCAGGCTTTTATTTTAATTTAAGGGGACAATCTTGTGATACGGCCGATGTTGTCAATTTAGGGGCAAATATCCTAAAACCCTTTACAGAAGAATGGTATGTTCACCAGACTACCCAAACAGGATTAGTTAAAATCTCTTTATGTGAGTCAAACGGTTATGCTTACATATTAGGAGGTTTTAGAAAAGATTCATGTGAGGGGAGCTTGATTAATTTTTATTCTAGTAAATGTGATTCAAAAGATTATTATCTTCTGAATTATTTCTACTCAACTGCTGGCGAATATATTTATTTTGGAATAGTAAATTATTCATCAGATACATTAACCTGGCACTTGCAGGAAGTGTTGCCAAAGCCAGGTGAAGTATGTCAAAGTGCAATTTCATTGCCAGATACAGGAACCTATAGTGTAGATTCCACCCTTTCAATCACCTGGTACAAAATAACCCCTCTTGCAAATAAAAAAGTAATAGTATCTAACTGTGGTACAGGAAATGCTGGTTCCGCCTCTGTATATGCTGATTGTAAAACATATCTTTCAACCGTTGTTGGAAGTTGTACAGGAGGCAATACCTATTCGTATTTTTCTACGGGAGATGAGGTATATATAGCCTGGTATAATTGGGGCGATAGCTCTTTTAGCTGGACAATATCTTACGAGGATGCAATACCAGGAGATTTCTGTAATAATGCCATAGAAACAACTATTACTTCAAATATAGATACTATAAACGCCACTGGTTATGATAAGTGGTATAAATTTAAGCCCATTATGCCGGGTAGGGTTTCAATTTCTAATTGTGGTCTATCCACAAGAGACTCTTATGTTGGTGTAGCCAGCAGTTGCAATACAGGCTTTATTGCCAATAATAATAATTATTGTGGATATCAATCAAAATTAAGTTTTGAAGTAAAAGATACTTCTGTTTATTATTATGTAAAATGGAATAGTTTAAGTGGCGACGAAGCATATAAATGGACAATTAGTAACCAGAATGAGAGTGGAGACCTGTGTTCTAATCCTCTAACCGCCATAGAAGGAAAAAATTTATTAACCAATACCTACCAATGGTACAAATATATTGTACCTTATAGTGGAAAAGTAAATTTCGATTTTTGTGGTATTACAGGAGTAAATATCAATGTGTATAAAGATTGTAACTATACCCCTGTAAGCGGAAGTTTTTCTTCATGTTCTGGAAGCGGACTTTACATCGTAACTGCCGGGGAGGGTGATACATTATTAATAAAACTCAATAATTATTCTGCAAGCGATTCTATTTGGTGGGGATTAAACGTTAAACCAAATCCTGCTCAATATTGCATTACTGCATTAGAAACAGATACCAGCGCAAATATAAATACTCTCATGGATACACAATACAAATGGTATCATTTAAAAAATTATGGAAATCTTAAAAAGGTAAAAATTCAATACTCGAGCTGTGATTCTGTTGATTTTGTAGTATATAAGTCATGCGCTACAACTGTAGTGGAAAATTTAATTTCAGTGGACTGTGAAAATAAGTATTTTTATGTAACCGATACAAATGACTATTACATCAAATGGACTCGTACTGCAGATGCTTCAATTAACTTCAACTGGAAAATTACCATAGATAGTGTTATACCTGGTGAAACCTGTTTAAATCCTGTCATCATCAATGATACTTTATTTTCTGCCACAACCTATATGCAATGGTTTAAGTTTACTCCTTCCACCGAAGGTGAATATGAAATAAGTAATTGTGGATTTAACGGGAACTCCAGTATTAAGATTTTTAGTGATTGTGTAAATTTATCAGGGAGCGAAGAAGTAACTTTATTGAGCGAGTCATGTACACAGGGCAACAAAGTTTCATTTAATGCAGGGATAAATGATTATTATATATTGTGGGAATCTGATTCAGTCCCTTTCAATTGGACCATTAAGAAAAAATCAACTATTATTATTGACAATGTTTTATCAAATACACATTATTTAAAAATTTATCCCTTGCCCGCAAAGAATTATATTTATGTTGAAGGGGTTGAAGGAGCGTATTTACAGTTATTTGATATCAATGGAAGACTCTTGCTTAATAAAAACATTCTTTCCGATAAAGAACGCATAGATTTACACATCTTAAAGGAAGGAATATATTTTATGAATATTAAGCACAATGGCAATGTCATTGTCCAGAGAACATCCATTATTAAATAAATAAACCAAAAAAAGGGAGCCAAATATAAAACAGGCTCCCTTTCTTTTTTCAAAAAAAGTTATGCACAAAAAATTGCATCAAATCTTTTCTTAAAAAAGTTTAGGGATAAATGATTCGGTTTCCTAATTTACTGGCAAAATCCTTTTTAATAAGATTTAAATGCTGAATATGTGCCTGTAGCATGATTATTTTATCGTTGTCATTGGCAACTTGAGCCTCCATAAGCTGAGTTATTATTTGTTGAAGCAGGAAAAGTATCTTTTTATTTTTGAAATCCATTACCACCGAAAAGACAATTTCGGGTATTTTGGTTTCTTCTGTTTCTATAATGTTATCTGTATATCGGGCAAATAATTTTTTACTAATGGTTTCTTTTTTTTGTAACAGATCGGCTACAGTTATGGTAATTTCAGGATTTGGGTGACGAGTAAAATATTCTAAGGCCATTTCACTGTCATCGAAATAATATCGGGCATATTCTTCAAATATGGTTTTATAAATGGGATGCTGAAAACTTAAATCATCTTTTAAAACTTCAGAAATGATGAATTGTGCTACGGTAATTATTTTTATATCGTTCGAGTCAGGCACATTTTCCTGGAGATAAATATAATTTCCATAATTGAGTAACAACCGTACCAATTCTTTTTCATGAACTTCGAAATGATTTATAGGAGTAACCGAAGGTTTTTGAGAGGAAGTACTTTCTACTAAGGTATCGTAAGAGCTTATGTAGGATTGAGGAACTTTTTTCTCGAAATATTTTCTTCGGAATTGAATGATTTGCGAATAAAGTAATTGTTCGCCCGTTTGAAGAATTTTGGCACATTCTTTTACGTAAACAGAACGTACCACAGGATCGGGGATGATGGCAACCGACTGGATGATATCAGAAATAAGGGTAGCCTTTCGTATGGGATCGTTTTGAGCTTCCTGGAGTAAAAGACGTGTTTTGAAGAGGACAAAATCGTTTTCGTTTTCCGAGAAAAATTGCAGCACTTCTTCTACAGTATGTTTATGGCAAAAAGAATCGGGGTCTTCACCCTCTGGTAATAGTACAACTCTTACGTTGAGTCCCTCTTCAAGCGCTATATCGATACCTCTTATGGCGGCCTTTATACCTGCAGGGTCTCCATCGTACACAATGGTAACATTATTAGTAAATCGCTTAATTAGCCTTATCTGTTCGGTAGTTAGGGAAGTCCCCGAGGTGGCCACTACATTTTCAATTCCCACCTGATGCAGGGAGATGACGTCGAGATATCCCTCAACCAGAAGACATTTGTCTTTTTGCGTGATGGCTTTTCTGGCCTGAAAAAGTCCATAGAGTGTTTTACTTTTATGATATATTTCCGATTCGGAGGAATTGAGGTATTTTGCAACATTTTTGTCGGTCGAGAGGGTACGACCCCCAAAGGCAATAACCTGTCCGGATAGACTATGGATTGGGAAAATGATACGACCCGCAAAACGATCGAATAACTGATTGTCTCTTTCTATTGTTAGCCCCGATTTTACGAGGTATTCCTTTTTGTAACCCGATTTTATTGCAGTATCGGTGAGAGAAGTTTTTGGGGTAGGTGAATAGCCCAGTTGAAATTTCTCAATCATATCGTCCCGTACACCTCTCTCTCTCAGGTAAGAAAAACCAATAGAACGTCCCTCATCGGTTTGTAATAACGACTGGCTAAAAAATCGAGCGGCAAAAGCGGTTACTATTAGCAGACTTTCTCGTTCGTTCTTTATAGCTAATTCTTCGGGGGTAGCTTGCTTTTCCTCTATAGGAATATGGTACTTCTGAGCCAGATACCGCAAGGATTCTGCATAACTCAACCCCTCATGTTCCATTATAAAATTTATAGCATTCCCTGCTTTACCGCATCCAAAACATTTATAAATACCCTTCGAAGGAGAAACCGTAAAAGAGGGAGTTTTTTCGTTATGAAAAGGACATAAACCTAAATAATTTACCCCTCTGCGCTTGAGGGTAACAAAATCG
>FWPV01016136.1_pt1 | contig 10584 bp, 10 predicted proteins | sample 2228371 | NCBI WGS metagenome assembly FWPV01 (sample SAMEA103939776, study PRJEB20133) | metagenome
GCAGAAAAAAATTATGCTCTTCATGCCTTTTCTTTTTGTGATTATCTTTATGAATTTTCCCAGCGGGCTCAACCTTTACTGGGCTTTTTCCAATATTTTGCAGATCGGTCAGCAGAAACTTATTACTGATATTATGAAGAAAAAAAAGCGCCAGCAGCAGGCAAAAAATAAAAAGAAGAAAAAAGAGAGGGAAGATTAACAATGGAAAATGCCCGTGAATTTTCCGGTTCTTCACTTAATGAGGCGCTTCAGTCAGCTGCAGCTGAACTGGGCGTGCCGGTTGAGCAGATAAAATATCGAATCTGTACTCAGAAAAGTACCTTTTTTGGCAGTAAAAACCGTCTGCTCTATATTGAAGCATGGATTTCTGATGGTCAGGAAAAGCAGAAACTGCAACAGTTTCTTGATCAGCTGATCCGTAGTACTCAACTTGAGCTGGAATATGAGCTGAAAGAAGATCGCAATATCATCTGGGTCTACTTTAAAGGCAATGATTACAAACTGGTTCTGTTTCAGAACGGAAATCTGCTGAATGCGATTCAATATCTGGCAAACCGGCTTTATGGTGAAGATGTGGAACGGAAAATTTTCTGCGAATGCCATAATTATAGAAAAAAACGCGAGCAGGAGCTGATTTCACTGGTTAAACGAAATGTCCTTGAATTGCGACGCAGCGGCAAAGAGATTGTGCTGGAAAAGTTAAACCCGTTTGAGCGACGCGTTGTGCATATGGCAGCTTCAAAATTCAGAGATCTGGAAACAGAGAGTATCGGGGATAACTTTTTAAAAGATGTGATTCTCAAGCGCAAAGCCTGATGGCAGATGACTTAATTGCGGCTCTGGCAACTCCTGCGGGCAGAGGCGCGCTGGCAATTATCAGAGTTGATGGAAGCGGATTGAGTGAGCTGCTCAGAAAACTATTTACTGAAAATTACAAAAAATTAATGCCGCGCAGAGCGACCCGTTGCTGGCTGGAGCTTCATTCCGGTTTTCGTGCAGACTGTTTGAGCACTTTTTTTCAGGCACCGCACTCTTATACAGGTAATGATTTGCTGGAGATATCACTACATGCAAATCCGCTGCTCATTGAAGAAGTTCTGCGTCACCTGCTAAACCTTGGTTGCCGTCTGGCTGAACCAGGTGAATTTAGTCTGCGTGCTCTGCTCAATGGCAAAATGGATCTGCTGCAGGCAGAAGCAGTCAATGAGCTGGTAAATGCTGTTTCGCTGGTTCAGATTCAAAAACAGCAGGAAAATCTGCGCGGCAGGCTCTCTTGTGAATTGCAGAAACTGAAGAACCAGTTGCTTGAGCTGAGTGCACTTACTGAAGCCAGCCTGGAGTTTGATGCCGGAGATGAACGGCAGCTGAAAAACACACTGGAAAGGCTTGCCCTGAAGCTGGAAAACATTTATGAGAAAAACCTTCATTTTTTGAGCCGCCAGCGTAGCCTGAAACTGGTCATTGCCGGCCTGGTCAACAGCGGAAAATCTTCCCTGTTTAATGCGCTTCTGGATCATCAGCGGGCAATCATTTCCAGCAGACCGGGCACCACTCGCGATTATCTTGAAGAAGAGCTCTCAGTTCAGGGAGTAAAAATAAAACTTGTAGATATTGCCGGCTTTGATTTTCAGACTGATGACGAGCTTGAACTGGAAGGCATCAGAAGAAGCTGGCAGCAGATTCAGGAAGCGGATGCTTTGATTTATCTGATTGACGGAAGCCAGCCGCTCCAGAATCAGGATCTGGAAATTCTGGAAAAACTGAAGAAAAAGCGTAAACTGATTCTGATCAATAAAACAGATATTGCTGCGAAAAAAAACATTTCCTGCTGGCAGAAGAAATTACGGCTTTCAGACCGTCAGCTGATTTCAGCAAAAAACGGCACAAATCTGGAGATAATTTCTGAATTTGTTCGTCAGGAATTTCAGCTTTCAGGTGATTACGATGATTTGCTGCTTTTAAATTTCCGTCAGCTGGAAGCTTTTTCCCGGATAGTCAAAATAATAAAGCAGGTTCAGGAGCAGAAACTCTTTTTTCAACCGGAATTGCTTGCCGAAGAATTGCGCCTGGCGCTGTCAGAAGTTGATCAGTTAATGGGGAAAACAGTTCCGGATGATGTTTTAAACAGAATTTTCAGTTCATTCTGTGTGGGGAAATAGATGCGTATTGTTGTAGTGGGAGCAGGACATGCCGGGATTGAAGCGGCGCTTGCCGCATCGCGGCTGGGAGCAGAAACCTTTCTGATCACGATTTATCTGGAAACAATTGCTCAGATGTCCTGTAATCCGGCAATTGGAGGAATAGCTAAGAGTCATCTGGTAAAGGAGATTGATGTGTTCAGAGGAGCAATGCCCCAGGCAGCAGATTTCAGCGGAATTCATTTCAAGGTGCTCAACCGCAGCAAGGGGCCGGCGGTAAGGGCAACGCGCACCCAGAATGACAAAGCAGTTTATCGGCACTATATGAAAAAATTTCTTGAACAGCAGCCGAATCTGAAAATCGTTCAGGGAGTGGTGGAAAAACTGATTGTCAGAAACAACCGCCTTATCGGTGTTAGACTGCTGGAGGGAGAAGAACTGCAGGCTGATGCGGTTATCATTACTACCGGGACATTTCTTAACGGAACTATCTTTATCGGCAGGAATTCCTTTCCCGCCGGAAGGGCAAATGAACCGCCGTCAGTTCAGCTTGCTGAGAGCATAAGAGAACTCGGATACAAAATCATCCGTCTGAAAACCGGAACGCCGATGCGTATTCACGCTGATTCTATTGACTGGGAAAAATTTACACCACAGGAGGGCGATCCTCATCCTCAGCCTTTTTCGTTTTACACAAAATATCAGGTTAAAAACAAAATTGTCTGCTATTTGGGCTACACAACAGCAGAAACGAAAAAAATTGTTGAGGATAACCTGCATCTTTCTGCTCTTTACAGCGGAATGATCAGGGGAATCGGCCCGCGTTACTGTCCCTCTTTTGAAGACAAGGTGGTTAAATTTAACGATAAGGAAAAACACCATTTTTTTCTTGAGCCGGAGGGATTAACAACCAAAGAGGTTTACATCAATGGTCTTTCCAACAGCCTGCCACTTGCGGTTCAGAAAAAGATTCTCTCTTCAATTCCCGGTCTAAAAAATGCACATATTCTGCGGCCTGCTTATGCCATTGAATACGATGCCATTGCGTCAATAGAGCTTTTTAGCTGGCTGGAAAGCAGGAAGCTGAAAAATCTCTTTTTTGCCGGCCAGATAAATGGAACATCCGGATATGAAGAAGCAGCGGCTCAGGGATTAATGGCTGGAATAAATGCCGTTTTATGTCTGAAGGGATCAGAACCACTGGTTTTGCGGCGAGATGAAGCGTATATCGGCGTTTTAATTGACGATCTTGTAACCAGAGGCGTTGATGAGCCTTACCGGCTTTTCACCAGCCGGGCTGAATACCGGCTGAAACTCCGTGAGGACAACGCTTTTTTGCGACTGGGGGAAAAGGCACTGCGGCTCGGATTGATTTCCGCCAGGGATTATCAAAAGCAGGAAAGACTATTGAAAAAAAGAGCGCAAATAATTGATACCTTAAAAACGAATAAGGTTAACTATCAGGGAAGTGTAAAGACACTGTATCAGTTGCTGAAAATGCCTGAGTTTACACTGGAAAAAGTTGCTGCCCTAAACAGCGCGATTAATCTGGAAAAGCTTTCTCTGGCTGATATATCTTTTATTGAAGCTGAAGTTAAGTATGAGGGCTATCTGAAAATTCAGGAAAAAGAGGTGGCAAAATTACGCGATCTGGAGAAGGTAATTTTACCAGCCGATTTAAACTATGAAAAAATCCCCGGTCTTTCCACTGAAATCAGGCAAAAGCTGCGTCGTTATGCACCGCATAACCTTGCTCAAGCTTCACGCATCAGCGGCATAACTCCGGCAAGTCTTACGGCAATCAGAATTTATCTGGCACTGCAGAATAAAAAGCGGCAATCAGAATCGTAGCTGCAATTTTTTCAGCAATAGAGATAGTAAAAAAAAGAGAAAATTAGTAAGCACAATGGTTGCTCCAACGGGAAAATCGAAAACTACTGCCAGCAGCATTCCGGCAATCACGGCGCTGATGGCAAAAGTTACGGTAAGCAGAAGCGCCCGCTGAAAACGCGAGCTGACCTGCAAAGCCGTGGCTCCTGGAAGAATAAGCAGAGCAGAAACGAGCAGAGCTCCGGCAAGACGGATCATCAGAACGATAGTGATTGCCGTTAAAATAATAAAAAGGCGGTTTAAAAGATCAACAGAACTGAAAAGTGTTCTTGCCTGTTCTTCGTCAAAGGTCAGGGCAAAAAGCTGCCAGTGAAAGAGGCGCATAAAAACAACGATCAGCAGGCTGAGCCCGGCTGTCAGCCAGAGTTCCTGGCGGCTCACGGTCAATATGTTGCCAAAGAGATAGCTCATCAGCTCAATATTAAAGCCCTGTGCCAGACTGGCAATAAGCACGCCTCCGGCAAGGCCGACACTGGAGACAATGGCAATAGCGGTGTCGGAAAAGAGGCGGCGTTTCTGACTGAGCTGAAGAATAAAGAGAGTTGCCGCTATAACTATCGGCAGGGCGGTAAAAAGCGGAAAAACTCCGATCAGTAAGCCACAGGCAATGGCTCCGAAGCTGATATGGGCAATGGAATCACCAAGAAGAGCCATCTTTCTGAGCAGCAGGTGCATTCCCAGCAAAGAGGCACTTACTGCAAGCAGAATTCCGGCAAGCAAAGCATTGCCTAAAAAGTCAAATTGCCAGATTTGCTGAAATGTCATTTTTAATCACAGATATTCATTTTTGTATAGAAGAGACTGCTTTCATGGTCATGAAAGCGGTCATGGTCTCCGTAAAAAATCACTCTTTTATCCAGCAGCAGAATTTTATTTGCCAGTTTTCCCAGACAGGCTGTTTCATGAGTGATAAAGATAATTGTGCATTTCTGCTCACGGTTCAGGCTTTCCAGTAAAGCAAAAAAGTTATCTTTGATTTCATTATCCAGAGCACTGGTTGGCTCATCGAAGAGCAGTAATTGCGGCCGGGCAACAATTGTTCGGGCAACAAGAACACGCTGCTGCTGACCTCCGGAAAGAGTATTAAAACTTTTATGGCGTAGCTGGCTGATTCTTAACTGCTTCAGGGCTAGGTCAATTAAGTTTTTTAAATTCTGGCGGTTAAGCTTCAGCTGCCGCTGAAAAATTTTGAGCGGTGTGGCTACAATTTCCTCAACTGTTGCCGGAAGCAACGGATTGATATGCTGCAGATTCTGCGGCAGATAACCGACTAAATCCCACCGGCAGAAGCTTTTTAAATCTGAACCAAACAGCCGGACTTCTCCTGCCAGTGCGGGAATAATGCCCAGCATTGCCTTTATCAGCGTTGTTTTCCCCGCGCCATTCGGTCCAAGCAGGGCAATAAAATCACCACGGCAGATATTCAGCGTAATATTCTCTAAAACTGCTTCGCTCTGGTAACCAGCCTGTAAATTCCTTATAGAAACGATAGTTTCACTCACAGCCGAGTCCCTGAAGCAGATTTTTAAAATTTTCTTCCATCAGCTGCAGAAATGTCTTTCCTGAAAGTAGCTGGTCACGGCTGACTGAAGCTCCCGGATGCAGAGGTAACAGGCGTACTCCGGTTTCAGCAACAATTGTTTGCGTAACCTGAGAAGAGATCATCGGCTCAAAAAAGAGTACGCTAATTTTTTGTTCCCTGATGTTGCGGATGAATGCTGCCAACTGGCGGGCGGAGGGTTCGCTGTCCGGAGAGAGACCGTATATACTCTGAAACTGAAGATGGTAGCGGCGCTGAAGATAACCAAAAGCCTGGTGTCCGGAATAGTAAAGCACTTGTTTTCTGCAGCCTGCCAGTTTACTGCTGAAGGCTTGATCAAGTGCCTTAAGCTCTGCCGCCAGCCGGTTGAAATTCTGCTGAAAGTAGTTTTTTTCCTCAGGGAGTATCTTTTCCAGAGCTTTTTTTATTCTTTCAGCCATCTCGATAGCATACCGGAGGTCAAGCCAGAAGTGCGGATCAAATTGTTTCTGGTTTCTGTTATTTTTGTTCGTGTCATCAGAAAGGTTTTGCTCAAGTCCGGCTCCGGCTTCAAGAATAATTCCTTTTTTATTTTTTGATATAAGGCGATCCGCCCATACTTCCAGTCGGCGATGACAGAAGACGAAGAGCTCAGCTTCGCTGATGCGTTGCATTTGCTTTGGGCGCGGTTCAAAATGATGAATATCCACTCCGGCAGGAATCAGTAATTCTGCCTGAACAAATCTGCCTCCGATCTGGCCGGAGAAGTCATAGAGCGGAAAGATTGTTGCCATAACCTTTATTTTATGTTTTATTTCTTCTCCAGAAAGAGGCAGCAGAAAGAATAGCAGTAAAAAAGAGGCCGGCAATTTATTTTTCATTTTAGCGGATCTATCCCCCGGGAACAATTTTTACAGCATCCGAAAATTTGTAACTGTTCTTTGCTCAGCTGAAAGCCGCATTGCTCAGCCTGCGCCTGCAACATTTGCAGATCGAGCTGAATCGGAAAAACAGCAGAGCAGTGCAGGCAAATCAGATGCTGATGAGCAGCAGTGTTCATTTCATAAAAGATTTTTCTGCCAACAGTTACTTTGCGGATTAATCCTGTTTTTAGCAGAAAGCTTAATTCGCGCCAGATAGTTGAACGGGAAGGAGTAATTCCCTGTTGATTCAGATAATTTTTTAGCCGGGCAGCGCTGATCAGACAGTCATTGCTGCTCAGACAGGAAAGCATAGCCTTCTTAACCGCAGTCATTCGCCCCTGGTTATTTTTTATCAATTCTTTTAACTGTTTCATTGTTAATGCAACATTGTTGCAATAATATTTTAGTTTGATTGATTCTCTCTGTCAAGACTTATATTCAGCGGATCAATACCAGCAGCGCACCGCCGAAAGCAAGAATCGTTGCCAGCAAATAGCGGCGGGTAAATTTCTCTTTTAAAAAAATTGCTGCCAGAATAATAATAAAGATTGTATTTGTCTGATTAAGAATAGCGGCAGAATTTACTGAGGTGAACTTAAAAGCTGCAATCCAGATCGTCATTGAGATGAGATTGCCGCTGATTGAGCCGGCAAACGCAAAAAGACCTGCCGGCTTCGTGAAGAAAGGAAGCAGAAGCTGACGACGATTTTTCAGCGTCAGAAAAAGCGGGATCAGACCGGCAAGGGCTCCCAGCAGGCGCATTTCAGTTACCCAGAAAACCGAATGCTGTGCAAGAAGCGGCTGCATCATAACAATGCCAATGGCCATAAAAGCCATTGCTGCCACACCCATTAGCACTCCGGAAAGCAGTTTGTCCGTTGCAAAACCATGATTACGGCGGTAAGAGACAATAAAAATTGCGGTAACAATCAGCAGGGCACCGCCAATCTGACGCAATGTGGGCTTTTCATTGAGAAACAGCCAGCTGGCAACCATTACTGAAGGAAGATAGAAACAGTCAACAATTGCCGTTGGGGCAGCACCGATACGGTTCAGACAGGCAAAAAAAAGGGTATCGGCAAGAGAAATGCCTAACAGACCGCTTCCGCAAAGAATGAGAATCTTTCGGAAAGCATTCTTTTCCGGTAGAAAGGGAATTGAGGAAAAAAAGAAAAGCGGAAGAAGAATTATTGCTACCAGAGCTGTTTTGTAAAGATTCAGGGCAAGCGGATGAATCTTCTCTCCGGCGCGCTTGAAGAGGATAACCGCTCCGGCCCAGATCAGTGCGCAGAGAAGAGCCAGCAACTTTCCCAGAAGATCGGCAGACATAATTCTCCTTGCAGATTATTTGCGATAATGCATTGTAGATGAAAAAATGCTTTCTGGCAAGTATCCTGATTAGCAGGATCAGAAAAAAGGTGAATAACTAAGTAGTTTCGTGCCCGCGGCTCCGGCGTTAAATTTTACTTTTTCCAAGCCGCGCACCAGGAGTTAGGGTAGCCTAATCTTCTCTCCGGGCTCTTCTGGTTTTTAAAAACATCAATCCGGCATAACAAATAAGCTCTGCAAAGAGCATAACCGATAAGACAAAGCGCCGAATAGGTAAGCGGATGAGCAGAAGCCAGATCCGGATTGCATCACTAAAAATCTCCCCGGACCTGTCTGCGTTCGGCACGCACAGGCAGCTCTGAAGCAATGATTGCTGTTTCTGATAAATTTTCCCCTGGTGCAATCAGGAGAAATAAATTTTTAAAATCTCTTTATTTTTTTTAACAATTTTTTTCTTTTTTCCTGAAATCATTGCCTCCGGCATTGTAAAGACTATTTTGTAAACCGAAAAGCTTAATCACTACCTTCATCATTTTATCAGCTCATTTTCCTGAGCAACTTATATCTTTTCGTTTTTTTTAAGGTATAATAAAGCGCTTTTTTACAAACTTCCCCCTGCTGAAACTCACAAGCAAAGGCAAATATTCAGCATTAAATTTATTTCGAAAAATCTTTCGCTCAAGCATATAATAACACTTTAATTCCTCATAATAATTCTTAGCCCAGCTTCTGAAATCTTCATACCAGTTATGCACCAAAACCAGAAAAGCCCTCTTGCCCTCTTTTTTCAACCCGGCTATTTCTCTGATTCCCTTCTCTATGCAACCACCACAATTGCTAATCTCAAAAAAAAGAACCTCAGTCTTCTGGCTGCTCTCAAGTATTGCCTTTAACCTCTCCTCTTTTCCTTCTCTGCTAATAATTTTCACATCTTCCGATAAACCCCCAATAAAAAAATTCTCTTCTCCTGCTTCCCTTTTGCTTAAAAGAAAAAAAATTGCCCCAATCAGTATAAATACCGCACCCCCCCAGATTGCATCTCGCCTGCTCATTTTATCTTCCGATACAATAATATCTTTAACTCTTCCACATCATCATCACCCGGATCACCACCCTCAAGGAAATAATAAAAACCGTCTCTGTATCCCAGCAATAAATCATTGCCCATCACTACCTCCTCCAGCTGGTAATCTGAAAGGCGGTAAAAAAGCAATGCAAAACGCTCTGACTCCTCACTACATGTCCGAACCTGCAAAACCAACTTCTCTCCTGCCACCTCCAGCGCAGTAACTCGATGATATGATAAACGCCATTCCTGAAACTTACGCGGTGAAAACTGTCCGGCAATATATCTCCATAAATTTACCGGCTTTTTAAAAAAAGCCGGCTTCTCTAAATCAATCTCCCTGATTACTTCATCTTTAACAGGATCTATCTCATTAACCTTTAACTCATAATCTAAAACTACAAGTAGCTTTTCACCATAAGTCACGAGTTGCGGAAATAAATAAATAACTCCCCGGTAATCCCGATCATATTTACGCTTCAATATGCTTTTACGCATCTTCTTTTGCGGATCAAATATATTTACATAATATCCGTCTGAAAGAAACCGGTCCGGATCAGGATAGCTCCAGCTTCCAACATAATATTTTCCCTTGAACTTAATCACTCTTCGCGGACTCATTGTTCTACCATCATTAAAACTCTTTAAATATTGTGTTCTTTTGACTTTATAACCCTGATCTTCATTCTTCAAAAAATTTAACTTTCCAAAACCATCAATTACTACTACCTCATCTTCCTCCTGAAAAATAGTTGAGGCAAGTTGAACCTCGCCCGGTCCTTCTCCGGACACAAATAAGTCGGTAACCTTATCTTTTAAAACAACTTTTCCGCGATGTATCTGAAATAAAATTATTACCTCATCCTTACTTTTTATCAAACTCCCCAGAACATAACCCCCTCCAATAAAAACATCTTTATGTGTCCAGCGATCAACAAGCTCAAATTTTGCGGAAAATCCGTTAACCAGACTCTCTGAACTTATTAAAAAAAATACCAAAATTAAAATTTTAATTCGCATTTTACTACCTCAATCTTTGTCTTCCCTTGAGGATTATAATCTTCAAGATACCTGCCAAAATAAAGATACTCCTCTGAATTGCCCATAAAACAGTATCCCTCAAATGTAATCGGACCTATCTCTTCTTTCAGATCTTTACTTATCAAAAAAATCACTGTTTGTGATTCACTGTTTTCTTCTTTTTCTATAAATCGACCAACCGGAGCCAAAATATATCCCTGATAAAAGCTCAAAGCTCCAATCCTATCCCCGGTTTTGAGTACATCATCTAAGTAGTATAAAAAAGTGCGGTTTTTAATACTCTTTTCATATTCCTGCTGACTAAAGTCAATTTTTTTAAAATAGCTTTTGGCGAACTCTTTTTCGTCAATCAGTTTTCCTTCACTATTAAACTTAAACAGCTTGTTTACTGAAAATAGAGCCAAATAGAGATCATTGCCGTTACCAATCATCCTTCCAAAAATTAGATCATCATGAGGATAATATTTATAAGCAAAGCTTTTATTAAGAAATGAACGAACAAGTTTGCCGTTGAAATCATATTCATAAATCAGATCGCCTTCATTGGTACTCTTTTTCATAATCGATTGCATGGCGACAATTCTATTCTTGGTGACAAATAAATCTTTTACTGCCAGAGTTAATTTATTTAAATAGATTCGTTTTTTAAAATTAAAATTTGTGTCAAAAATGCTTATC
>FWPV01016139.1_pt1 | contig 10580 bp, 10 predicted proteins | sample 2228371 | NCBI WGS metagenome assembly FWPV01 (sample SAMEA103939776, study PRJEB20133) | metagenome
GAAAGCGGCTTTTTGCTGCGCCAAAAGCTGAACATGAGGGATATCCGCCTACCATCAATTGTGGCGGGGAGATTGTCAACAGCCTGCTAGACCGGTTCCGGCCCGCTCAGCACCGCTCCACCAGGACCACCGCATAGGCGGCGATGCCTTTACCCTCGCCGGTGAACCCCAGGCCTTCGGTGGTGGTGGCTTTGATATTCACTGCCGCGGCCTCAAGGCCCAGGATGGGCGCCAGGCGTTTGATCATGGCAGGGATGTGGGGGGCCAGCTTGGGGGCCTGAGCCACGATGGTGGCGTCCACATTGCCCACCCGGTAGCCCCGTTGCCGCACCAACGCCATGATCTGCTCCAGGAGCAGCAGACTGGAAATTCCTTTGAATTTCGGGTCAGAATCCGGAAAGTGGCGTCCCAGATCCCCAGCCCCCACTGCACCCAAAAGTGCGTCCCCGATGGCGTGGCTGAGGACATCGGCGTCGGAATGGCCGGCCAAACCCAGGGCAAAAGGGATGGCCACGCCCCCCAGAATGAGCGGCCGATCCGGGGTCAGACGGTGGACATCGTAGCCGCAACCTACGCGCACGGCAGTTGACATTCCTGCCCCCTTTCCCGCCCTTGGAGGATGGCGGCTGCCAGGACCAGGTCCTCCGGCGTGGTAACCTTGATGTTAAAGGGCGAACCGGTTTCAACCATGACCGGCACCCCCAACGCCTCCACCAGGGAGGCCTCATCGGTACCGTAGAACTCTCGCCCGTAGGCTTCCACAAAGGCCCGCCAGAGAATGGCGGCCCGGAAGGCCTGCGGGGTTTGGGCCAACCAGATATCTTGGCGGTTCAGGGTCCTCTGGATCTGCCCCTGGCGGTTCACCTCTTTTACGGTATCCTGGGCCGGACAGGCCAGGATGGCCGCCCCATGTTTGCCGGCCGCCATAAGGACCCGCCGCACCTCCGCAGGGGTCACAAAGGGGCGGACCCCGTCATGGACCAAAAAGATGTCCCAGTCATTCTGGCGCTGCAGAACCTTCAAGGCGTTATAGACGCTGTCCTGCCTCTCTTTGCCGCCGGGGACCAGCCGCAGGACTTTCTTAAAGCCGTATGGGTTGATCACTTGTCGTTGGCAGTAGTCCAGGGCGGAGGGCTGGGCCACGACGGTAATCTCGGTAATCTCGGGGAGCTGTTCAAACACTGCCAGCGTCAGAGCCAGGATGGGCCGGTCACCCAGGGTCAGATATTGTTTGGGGAGCTGTTTGTGCATGCGCCGGCCGATGCCGGCGGCAGGGATAATGGCCGCCACTCTCATGGCTGAATCTCCGTGGTTACCTGGCAGGTTACCGTCCCCGCCCGTCCCGGCAGGGTGCCTGCGGCCATGGCCTGCCGGGGTAGCTGCGGCCACTGTTGCCAGAGTTCCTGGGCGTAGTCCACCATGCGGACCCAGGTGATCCCCTGCCTGGCGGCTTCTTGCAACAATCGGTCGAATTCCCGGAGATAGACCCGGCCCTCCACCTCGGCATGGACGGTGAGCACCTGGGTCTGCCCCGGCCGCAATGCCGCCAGGATCTCCTGGACAAAGGCTGCCGCCGGACGCCCCTCCAAGCCCAAGAGTTCATCCAAGGTCGGCAGGGTCGTCGGCACTTCCAGGATAGGCCAGAAGCGGCCGTTCTGGGCCGGAAAATACGGCCTGCGCCCCCGGGTGGTGCTGATATAGTAAAAGCGGGCCGCCACCAGGGCATCCAGGGCCGCGGAAGTACATTGCCAGCCCGGCGCCGCGAAGGCTGTGGCCGGATACCCCAAGATCTGCTGATGCACCCTTTGGGCCTGGGCCAGTTCCCGGCCGATGCGCGCCGCACTCAGGCGGGGCAGCCGGTCCTGCCAGAGGACATGGTCATAGCCATGCAGACCCAGTTCATGTCCGGCCGCCGGGATGCGCCGCAACAGACCCGGGTCGGACCCGGCGATGGCCGGGCCGGGCAGCAAGGTGCCGTAGAGCATGGTCCGCCACCCATACAGCTGCGGTGCGCCGGTCCGCAGCATCTTACGGAGAAAACCCTTGTGGGTGAACAGCCGGCGGATGGCCCGGCCGGAATGGTCCGGCCCCATGGCCACAAAAAAGCTGGCCGGCACCCCCCTGGCCGCCAGGAGGTCCAGCATGGCCGGCACCCCTTCCCGGAAGCCCACCAGGGTATCCACATCCACCTTGAGGGCCAGACGCATCAATAGACCTCGCTCCCGGCCACCTGATTCTCCAGGAGCCGCACCTCTTCCAGGAAGGCATCCAGGGTAATCTTCAGGGAGGTCTCCAGGTCGGTTCGCGGCGTCCACCCCAGATACTGTTGGGCATTGGCGATGGAAGGCTTGCGGGTGAAGATGTCCTGATACCCTTGGCCGTAATACTCCTCGTGGGGGACTTCGATGATCTCCGAATAGACTTCGTCCTGCCGGTGGTCGGGATGCTCCTGGAACATGCGCTTCAGCATGTGCGCCAGTTCCTTGACCGAGGCCTCGTTGTCCGGGTTGCCGATGTTGAAAATCCTGCCGTCGGCCACTCCCCCGGGGTTTTCGATGATTTTCATGAGGCAGTCGATGCCGTCTTCCACATACGTAAAGCAGCGCTTCTGCAGGCCGCCGTCCACCAGGCGGATGGGCTCCCGGTTCACCAGGTTGATGATGAACTGGGTCACCACCCGGGAACTCCCCTCTTTGGCCGCATAGATGTCATCCAGCTTGGGGCCGATCCAATTGAAGGGCCGGAACAGGGTAAACTGCAGGGCCCCTTCCTGGCCGTAGGCCCAGATCACCCGGTCCAGCAACTGTTTGGAACAGCTGTAAATCCAGCGCTGTTTGTTGATGGGCCCCAGCACCAGCACGCTCTCGTCTTCCTTGAACTCCGGCTCCGGGCACATCCCGTAGACCTCGGAGGTAGAAGGGAAGATGATGCGGGTGCCATATTTGACGCACTGGCGCACGATCCGCAGGTTTTCCTCGAAATCCAGCTCAAAGACCCGCAGCGGCTCCTTGACATAGGTCATGGGTGTGGCAATGGCCACCAACGGCAGGACCACATCACACTTTTTGATGTGGTATTCGATCCATTCCTTATTGATGGCGATATCGCCCTCCAGGAAGGTGAAACGGGGATGATGCAGGGAGTGCTCCAGCTTATTATTATACAAGTCCATGCCGAAGACTTCCCAGGTCGTCGTGTTCAGGATCCGGCGCACCAAGGCGTTGCCGATAAAACCATTGACCCCGAGAATGAGGATTTTCAACCAAACCTCCTTTACTGCGGCCCAGGGCCGCTGGCTGATATGCAGAGATGTGCCAGGAGGGTGAACGACGCGTCTCCTCCTGCGCCCTCGGGAGGGTTTTTTTGATGGGAGGGACGGCGCCGCCGCAGCCCCCCGCCGGAGTTGAAGGCAGCGGCTCTGTCCCAAGTCCCCCCGCAAGCGCTTACTATCAACCTAGCAGGCTGTGGAAAAACTCCCAGCCACAGGTGATGGTGGGAGGATATCCCTAATGTCAAGCTCTTGGCGCAGCCAAAAGCGACGGTCGGGGTTGGGGGAGGGGATGTAGGGGAGGAGGCAGGGCACTGAGCCCCCTGGCCCCCTCCCCTACGAACACTTTTTCAACACCTTGCTAGGTCAAGCCAATCGTTGGCCCACCAGGGGTGCCAGGGCTTGGCGCAGGGTGGCGCCGGTCGCCTCGGCCTCCCCCTCCCACTGGGCTGCGGTAACCTCCAGGACGCCGTCACCGGTGCCGATGAGGAGCCGGTCTCCCTGCTGCTGCACCTCACCCGGGGTCAGGTGCGGCCCCGCATATTCTCTATCAACTTTGGCGGACCAAAGAAAGAGTTTTTTGCCCTGCCAGGTGGTGAAGGCGCCCGGAAAGGGATGGGTGACGGCCCGGATGAGGTTGTAGATCTGCCGGGCCGATTGCTGCCAGTCGATCCGGCCATCTTCCGGCCGACGGCCGCCGAAGTACGTCGCCCGGGAATGATCCTGGCGGATCCGGGGTGCCGCCCCAGCCCGCAGCAGTGGATAGACCTGCCGCATCAGCCGCCCTGCCGCCGCGGTCATTTTCTCTGATAAAGTCCAGGCGGTATCATCTTCGCTAATGAGCACCTGGACCTGAGCCACCAGGTCGCCGGCATCCGGCTTGGCCTCCATGTAGTGTAAACTCAGGCCGGTCAACGGTTCCCCGTGAATCAGCGCCCAGTTCAGCGGGCAACGCCCCCGGTAGCGGGGCAGCAGACTGCCGTGCAGGTTCAAAGCCCCTTGGGTGGGTATATCCAAAATGGCCTGCTTCAACATCAGCCGATAATAGCAGGAAAAGATAAAATCGGGCCGCAGGTCCCGCAGCAGCTGAACAAAGTCCGGCTCATTGGGGTTGGCCGGGGTATAGACCGGCAGACCATGGGCCAGGGCCAGCTCCCGTACTGATTTAAACCAGATCTGTTCAGTGGGATCATCCTCATGGGTCACCACCGCCACGATCTCATCCTGAAACTGGCGGCACAGATCGATGAGGGCCTCCAGAGAAACATACCCCACATTACTATAACCCATGAAAATTATCCGCATATCTCCCCCTTTGCCATGTATCTTGTCCCGATGGGTGCGTGGACATCTACCTTCCCAGGCAGCCGCGGATCATTCTCCACCCAAGGCCTCCCGCAGCTGCCGCCCGACGCTGGCCAAATCCTGCCCTTGGTAAGAGCCTTGGGGGAACAGGTGCAGGCCGTCGTCATTATACCGTGGAATGACATGCAAGTGGGCATGAAAGACCACCTGTCCTGCCGCCGGCAGGTTGTTCATGCCCAGATTGATCCCTTGGGCATAGAGTTTCCGGCGCAACGCCAGGGCAATCTGCCGGCTCACCTGGCCCATCTCCAGCCACAGGTCGTCGGGTAGGTCGAAAAAATTTTCATAGTGCACCTTGGGGATGACCAGCGTATGGCCGTAGTGTACCGGAGCGATGTCCAAAAAGGCCAGAACCCGGTCAGTCTCCAAGAGACGCTCGGCTTTGGCCTGGCCGGCGGCGATTTGACAAAAAATGCACGGTAGCATACATTTTCCTTTCGATCGTAGCTCACGTTCGGCCGGCGGGCCTACACTGCCGGGCAACCCCAGTGGCGTTGGCGTCGGGGTTGTTTAGAGGGCAGACAGAGGGCCTGCCGGAGTGGTATAATTATACCAAAGATCTTGAGTTCCGGCCTTTTTTGTGCAGCGTGCCGGCCAGGTGACCTGACGGCGGGGAGCCGCCGGCAGCACCTTTGGCGCCAAGAGCAGCCGTTTTCCAGCGAAAGGTGGATCAACATGCAAGCATGGCAGCACCTCGTCCCCTTGCTGCAGCAATTGGTGGAGGAGTTGGAAAAGACGGTGCCCTATGCCGCGGCCTGGGCCCAGGATACCAGCGGCGAGCGCCTCTGGCTGGACAGTCGGGAAGCCCACGCCGAAGCCCTGGAGCGGCAGCGGGGTGTGGTCCTGACGGTGTATACGGGCCGCACCTTCTTGGAATTCGCCGTCAACGGCATCGGCACCGCCGACTTCTGTCCCCGCCTGAGCGCGGGCGCCGAGACCCTGGTCAAGACCGCCCTGGCGGAAGGCATCCTATCCGAAGGGCCCCACATCGACCCCGGGGCCGCCCTGGAACAGACCTTCACGGTGCCGGTGCAGATCCCGCCGGCCGCAGTGCCCCTAGCGGAAAAAATGGCCCGGCTGCAGGAAGTGCGGGATGACCTGCAGCGTCGGGAACCCCGGGCGGTGAACATCGTGGCGGCCTATACCCATGTCCGGGTGGCGGAACTATTTGTCAACCGGCGGCGGTGCCTTGCCCAGGAACTGCCCCGCACCCAACTGGTGGCCCAAGTGGTGGCCCGGGAGGGCGACCACAGCGCCCGGCTGCACACCGGTCATTGCTACCAGGGCGGCTTTGAGCACGCCCACCTGCCGGAACCGCAACGGGAGCGGCTCCTGCGGGACCTGGGCCGCATCCTGGGGGCCCCCCGCCTGCCCCCCGGCACCTATGACTGCATCTTTTCGCCGGATTTCGCCGGCATCTTCGCCCACGAAGCCTTCGGCCACGGCACCGAAGCCGACCTGTTCCTCCAGCGCCGCTCCCGGGGGCAGCACTACCTGGGCAAACCGGTGGCCTCCCCTCTGGTGGACCTGTATGATTCACCGGTCCGGCCCGGCCAGGCGGCCAGCTACTTCTTCGACCACGAAGGCACCTTGGCCCAGGAGACCAAAATCATCGACCGGGGGATCCTGGTGCGGCCTCTCACCAACCTCCCGGCCGCCCTCCAGTACGGCCTGCCACGGAGCGCCAACGGCCGCCGGGAGTCCTATAGCCGCAAGGTCTACGCCCGCATGAGCAATACCTACTTCGGCCCCGGCCCACACCGTTTCGAGGATATGGTGGCTGATATCGACCACGGCTTTTTCTTGGACCACCCCTCCAACGGCATGGAAGACCCCAAAGGCTGGGGCATTCAGTTGGAAGGGCTCTACGCCGAAGAGATCCGGGGGGGCACATTGACCGGCAGGGTCTTTTCCCCTGTCATCGTCACCGGCTATGTTCCCGACCTCCTGCACTCCATTACCATGGTGGGGCCGGAGGTGATGATCTCCGGCCTGGGCATCTGCGGCAAAGGCCATAAGGAGTGGGTCAAAGTATCGGACGGCGGTCCTTTCCTCCGCCTCCGGGCCCGGCTGGGGTGAAATGCCGGCGTCAGAGCGGCCTGGGCCCCAGGAGGCCCGCCGCCCTGAGATTTCTGGATGGGTATTATTGTTAACAACAGGTACCAGGAAGGATACCACGAGCATGCTTCTCGGTCTCATCAGTGACAGCCATGGTGACGGCGCCGCCATCCTGGCCGCGGCAGCCGTCTTCCGTCGTCGGCAGGTGGCCAAAATCATTCATTTAGGGGATGATTATGAAGACATCCTCTTCCTCCAGGACGAACCCCAAGAGGTGGTGGCTGTGCCGGGTCTTTATTGTCCTGCCTACCGTGACCCGGCCGTGCCCAATCGCCGCCGTTTAGAGATCGACGGCCTCCGCCTGCTGTTGACCCACAGCCCCAAACGCAGTCCCCATGATCGACCAGGTGACGGCGATCCGGAGGAATTGGCCCGGGAAGTGGATCTGGTCCTCTACGGTCACACCCATATCCCCAAGGTCCATCAGCACAACGATGCCTGGTGGATCAACCCCGGCCACCTGAAAGCCTTCGATAACCGGGGCTGGCCCCAATCCTACGGGCTGTTGGATATCGCTGAGAATCAGGTGACGGTGCAAATTGTGGCCCTCAAGTCCGGTGACATCTTGCTCGATTATCAGCTGCCCCGCCACGAAAGGAATGCCGGCCAGGGTAGCGCCGGCTAACCCAGCCGCCCCGCCGAGGGCGGCTTACCTGGCAGGCATTGCCCCGGTACCCGATCCATGACCCAACTGGTGGAACTCCAAGGCCAGATCGAGCGCATCACCTTCTGCAACGAGGAAAACGGCTTTACGGTGGCCCAACTCAAGGTGCGCGGCCAGCGGCAGCCCGTGACCATCGTCGGCCACCTGGTCTCCCCTAAGCCCGGGGAACGCCTGCGTCTACGGGGTGAATGGAACCTGCATCCCAAGTACGGGGAACAGTTCAAGTTCACCGACTACGAAACCCTCTTCCCGGCCACCGTCGCGGGGATCGAAAAGTACCTGGGCTCCGGCTTCATCAAAGGCATCGGCCCGGTCATGGCCCAGCGTATTGTTAAGCACTTCGGCCTGGAAACCTTCGAGGTCATCGACGGCCAGAGCGAACGCCTGACTGAAGTGGAGGGGATCGGCCCCAAGCGCCTGGAGATGATCCGCCGGGCCTGGGAAGAGCAGAAGCAGATCCGGGAGGTGATGCTCTTCCTCCAATCCCACGGCTTAAGCACCGCTTTTGCCCCCAAGATTTTCAAGACCTACGGCAGCCAGGCCATCCAGGTGATGCAAGAAAATCCTTTCCAGCTGGCCCGGGATATCTACGGCATCGGTTTCGTCACCGCCGACCGTATCGCCGCCAAACTGGGTTTTGACCAGGACCACCCAGCCCGCCTCGAAGCCGGCCTGCTCTACACCCTGCAGCAGTTGAGCAACGATGGGCATGTCTACTATCCCGTCGGCCCGTTATTGGATAAGTCCCAGGAGCTGCTCCAGGTAGACCAGGAAAAATTAACCGCCGCCCTCAGCCGACTGTCCTTCCGCCAGGAGGTCATCGTCGAGGACCCCCGGGAACCGGACGCAGGCCCGGAGAACCGGGCCGTCTACCTGACCCCTTTCTATGTGGCCGAAACCGGCGCCGCCAAGCGTCTGCGGACCCTCCTGCAGGCTCAGCAGAACCTTCCCTTCGTGGACCCGGCCAAGGCCCTGGAATGGGTGCAGCAGCGCTTGGACCTGACCCTGGCCCCCCAACAGGCCGAAGCCGTCCTCATGTCCCTGCGCCAGAAGGTCCTCATCATCACCGGCGGGCCCGGCACCGGCAAGACCACCATCATCAACGCCATCCTGAAGATCTGGGAGCGCCTGGGCAAGAATATCCTGCTGGCCGCCCCCACCGGCCGGGCCGCCAAACGTATGAGCGAGGTGACCGGCCAGGAGGCCAAGACCATCCACCGCCTGCTGGAATACAGTCAGCAGAAGGGTGGTTTTCAGGTCAGTGAAGATCGCACCCTGCCCTGCGACCTCCTCATCATCGACGAAGCCTCCATGGTGGATATCCTCCTGCTCCACCACCTCCTGAAAGGCGTAGCCCGGGGCACCACCCTGATCCTCGTCGGTGATGCCAATCAACTGCCCTCGGTGGGCCCCGGCAACGTCTTCCACGACCTCATTGCCGCCGGCCGCATCCCCGTGGTCCGCCTCACCGAAATCTTCCGCCAGGCCCGGGAGAGTCTCATTGTCGTCAATGCTCACCGCATCAATCGGGGCGAGATGCCGTTGTGGAAACCCGGACCGGAAAACCTGGCCGACTTTTATTTCCTGGAGCAGGATGACCCCCAGGAAGTCCTGCGCCTCATCCTGGAGCTGGTCCGGGAACGCATCCCCAAACGCTTCGGTTTTGACTCGGTCAACGACATCCAAGTGCTTACCCCCATGCACCGGGGCATCGTCGGCGCCGCCACCCTCAATCACACCCTGCAGCAGGAGTTGAATCCCGCCCCCGACGGCCTCAACCGCCACGGCCGGGTGTTCAAAGTCAACGATAAGGTCATGCAGATCAAAAACAACTATGACAAGGAGGTCTTCAACGGCGACATCGGCCGGATCGTCAAGATCGACCAGGAGCTTCAGGAAGTCCTCATCTCTTTTGACCAGCGCCTGGTGCTCTATGACTTCAGTGAACTGGATGAGATCATCCTGGCCTACGCCATTTCAGTGCATAAATCCCAGGGGTCGGAATATCCTGCCGTGGTCCTGCCTCTGGTAACCCAGCATTTCCTGCTCCTGCAACGCAACCTCATCTATACCGCCGTCACCCGGGGGAAAAAGCTGGTGGTGCTCGTGGGTAGCAAACGGGCTCTGGCCATCGGCATCAAAAACGACCGCACCACCAAACGCCTCACCCAGTTGGCCCATCGCCTGGCCCTTTGATCGGCACCGAGAGGCCGCGCGGCGTTGCCTCGGAGCCGCAGAGCGGCAAGCACTGTCGCCTGCAGAGTGATCGGGGCGAGGGTTGCGGGGTAGATGCTGGGACACAGGGATAGGGGGCAGAGTGAAGTTTTGGGAGACCCGAAGGGGGGTCAGCAGTTGGCAGGGGGTTTTTTCCGGCGCCGTTCGGACTTGGCGACCTTCTTGCTCAACAGGTGTTTGACCATGGTGAGGATCTCCCATTCATCATAAGGATCCAATACACAGCCATAGACTCCCAACTGCATGACTTCCTGGATGAGATTGCGGTGCTCCCGGTCATAGAGGAAGATGATCCCACCTTCCTTCAAGGCTGCCTTAATATTCATGATAATAGCAGGACCATATTGGGTTTCCGCTTCCCAGTCAATAAAGATCACCGGGGTGGGATGCTCCCGCAGTTCTACGACCAGTTCCCCGGGGTTGGAGATGACCACCGGGGTGAAATGATTCCGTTCCAGAATTTCCAGCACATGTTTGCGGATGGCCTCATTGAGCACCAAAAGACTGATGGAGGTCGATTTGGCAGGAGTGGTCATAGTGTTTCTGTCACGCCAGGTCTGCAGGGATCTTGGGAGGATGCTCGGTTGAAACGTGGACCATCTGCCCTTCCCAACGGGCATCGGCCGCCGGCCAGCCAGCCGGAGATCCCCGGGGGAGTCGGAAAAACGGCAAAAAACCTAATGGGAAATTCAGCAAACTATGTGCCAAGAGTAACGCTCTTCGGCTTTGCCGCGGCAACTAAAACCCGGCAGGATGGCGGCTTCTGAAGAAATATATTCGCTACTATAAGGAGTTATATTCTCTGTGGCCACTTTTTTCCGCTGTTCAAAAATCGACTCCCCTTGATAAACTTCTGCACTATCATAGGGAAATTAAGGAAGAAAAAAGAAATGTCTGATAACTGACCCCTTAATCCTTTTTTTATATAAT